>OJAZ01000544.1_pt1 | contig 15651 bp, 10 predicted proteins | sample 1589851 | NCBI WGS metagenome assembly OJAZ01 (sample SAMN05416792, study PRJEB24817) | seawater metagenome | isolation source: Sea water | place: Canada:Atlantic | collected 2013-07 | reverse complement strand
TCTACACGTAAGGAGTCGTCGGCAGCGTCAGATGTGTATAAGAGACAGGGCAGGGTAGACCTAGAAATAATGCTTTGCTCTCAACAGACGATATTTCAGAATTAAAACAATTTTTGAGACCTAACTTTGAATTAGTTGAATCACTATATTCAAGACTTGAACGATCTGAAAGGTCAGTGGTTAAGCTAACAGAAGATCAATATAAGTATCTTGATATTGTTAGCGCTAATAAACAAGTCTTGTGTTCAGGTGGAGCTGGTACAGGCAAAACTTTTTTAGCGGCAGAGCTTGCTCGTAGATTTAGTAGTGAAAATAGGTCAGTTGCAATTGTTTGTAAGTCTAATTGGTTGCGAAGATATTTAGAGACGAGAATTGAAGATGAAAATGTGGTTATATCCACTATTGAAAGCATTAAAGTAGATAAAAAAAGAGCAGGTATAGATTCTTTCGATATTCTCATACTTGATGAGGGACAGGATCTTTTAAATACTAAAGATATAGGGCTACTTGAAGATGTATTTGAAGGCGGCTTTGAGCATGGAGAGTGGTATGTTTTTCATGATATAAATAATCAATCAGGTTTGTTCAGCCCAACTAAATACGAAGTATTAGCATACTTAGAGGGCTTTAAGCCTGCGAAAGTTCCTCTAACAACTAATTGCCGAAATACATTGAACATATTGTCATCAATTCAAATAAAACTTCAGGCCAATATGGGAATTAAAGGTACAGGAATAGGACCTGTAGTTGAAGAATGTACTGTACATCATTCTGAGTCATCATCAGCTTTAGAAAAGAAAATCTCTGAATTACTAAGTAAAGGAGTAACGCCTGAGTCTATAACGATCTTGTCTCCGCTTTCATATGAAAGGTCTTCAATTTCATCTTTAACGAAAAAGTTACAGAATTCAATAATTAAATTAGATGATTATTCAGTGAGAACTTTTCCACCTAAAGGAATTAGCTTTGCTGAAATTAAAAATTTCAAAGGCTTAGAAAACGAAGTCATTATTGTTGTGGACCTTATAAAGCCAGAAGATTTAAAAGATAATGATAGTAAAACACTACATTATGTAGCGATGAGTAGAGCTAGAGGATTATTGTCTCTTATATGGTATGAAAGTCTTAGTCAGTAACTTGAGTACGTTTAGGTAAGATAAATCAGCACAGGGAGTATTAATGAATGGAAAGCTTAAAAGTACCTTATGGGTTAGACCATCAAGGTAAATTGGTTGTTGCTGATAACGCTTTGAAAAGTGATATATATAAATGCCCTTCATGTAATGCGGAGCTTGTTTTACGCTCAGGTGAAATAAGGACTAAGCATTTTTCCCATTCAACATCTGCAAACTGTGGACTTGAGTCGATATTACATATTACTGCTAAAAGGCTAATTGAAAGTGCGATAAATGAAAATGCATTCGGTACATCAGTTATACATTTAAAAAGTAATTGTGAAAACTGCTGTGAAGACTTTATTCTCGATATCCCCATAAAAACCTTTACAGGCTCCAAACAGGAAGTAAAAGTTTCTGAATATATTTGTGATGTTGTTGGGTACCGAAATGATCAGATCGCTATTGCTATAGAAATACTTAATACGCATAAAGTAGATCAAAAGAAGGCTGAAAATCTTCCTGTTTATTGGGTAGAACTGAAAGCTGAAGATGTGTTAATCAACCCTAATCAGTGGTCACCTGTTCAAAGTCATCTGAAATCGGCATATTGTCGTAGTTGCAAAGACCGTTTTAAGCATATTTATAATGTTTGTGATAGCAATAAAATAGATCGAAGTTTATATTCGGTTATTAAAAAAACTGAAATTAATCATTATATCGCTGAAACAGAAATATGCTTTAAGTGTAAAGAAGAAACACCTGTGTTTTGGTGGAAAGGGGTCCCTTTTTGCCAAACTGAGCCTCCGTTCCCTCGACCTCATAGTGTCCAATATTGTAATTCGAAGCAATATGGCGGTTCCTACTGGGCGAATACTTGTGTAAATTGTAATGTGATTCAAGGGGATAATTTTTTATATCTTTTTGATAATGCACCCTTCAAAAGCATGCCTATGGCTACCATAATAAAACAAAAAGAAACGGTAAAAATAGTAACAGGTAAAACTGCTACTTCTGAATTTATGAAAGTGATAAATAGAAGCTTTTAGTTTAACCAAGTGATGGAAATATGGAAGATTTCTTTAGCCTTGAAATCATCTATTGTTAAGCTTTCGTTAATTGATCCAGTAAAGTTATTCTAAAACAACATAAATATCTATACACATATAAAAACCTTGCTATTTCATGCATATATGGCATAAATGTACTAATAGAAATTAGTTTTTAACGTTGAAAGGAATCGCGTTTTGAGGGATAAGGAAAAAATTGCATTATTTATTGACGCTGATAATGCCCCCGCTGTAAAAATAGACATCATACTTTCTGAGCTTGCTCGATATGGCGTAGTTAATATTAGAAGAGCCTACGGTAATTGGAAAAGCCCTTGCATCAAGCCTTGGGAAGATGTCCTTCATGAATATGCAATTCAGCCCATCCAACAATTTGATTTGACCAAGGGTAAAAATGCCACTGATATTGCCCTTGTTATTGATGCCATGGATATCCTCTATACCAAAGATGTAGATACTATCTGCCTTGTTTCCTCTGATTGTGATTTTACTCCCCTTGTTACACGTGCCCTTGCTGATGGAAAGTTTGTCATTGGTTTTGGTGAACGTAAAGCGCCAAAGGCTTTCGTTAATAGCTGTTCCAAATTTTTGTTTCTTGATGATATCGAAACAGAAGAAAAACCTGTCCAAAAGAAAAAACCAAGTATTAAAAGTGACACGAAGCTTATTAATATGCTTCGTCAGGCTGTCGATGTTGCCGAAGAAGGTGACGGTTGGGCGCAATTAGGTCCTATTGGAAAACATATTTCTAACCATGCCTCGTTTGACCAACGAAATTATGGCTTTAAAAAACTGAGTGATTTGTTTGCTGCAATCGATTTATTTGAAATGAAACAAACCCATGGCTCAGCAACATGGGTGAGAGATAAACGTAAGCATAAAACTCAAAATAATGATTAGTAATTCGTACACATTTCAACATTCTAAATACAAAGGTTTAATTATAATTAAGCCATATGTTATTGGCTTTATATAAAGTAGGAAATTCAATGGAAAATTTAGGAATTAATGCAGAAATAGCTAAAGTTTACTCTTTTGCATTTCAACAAAATCAATATCCACTTATAACATCCCTTGAGTTGAATTCTTCTAAAGTAATTACACCTGAAAAATCTCACGAAAAGCATACAGATTTAAAGCTTGTTTTAACTTCTGATCCTGAAGTTTTTTCTCCTGAAGAATGGCACGTGGACTCACTTGAGGCAGGTCACTCACTGTTATTACAAAAACGACTTTTAAAAATATCAAATGAATATTTAGATGCATTGACTGAGCAAATTGAAATTAACTTGAATTTCACTCTATATAGTTCTGATGAAGTATTATCAAAACAATCGTATCAAACTAATTTACTGCCAAAAAACTTCTGGGGTGGCGAAGAACGAATGGCTGAACTGTTAGCCGCTTTTTCTACCCCTAACGCAAATTACATATCTGAACTTGTAAAAAAGGCTTCCGATGTAATGAAAGCTGCTGGGCATGAATCAAAGTTGGATGGATATCAATCAAAAACGCGTGAAAGACCCTATTTAATGGCCGCAGCATTGTGGAATGTAATTTCAAATGAATTAATAGCTTATGTGACACCACCTACTAGTTTTGCTTATTCTGGACAAAGAATACGATTACCTAATGACATTAAAAATCATAAAACAGGTGCTTGCCTAGATTTATCCTTGTTATTTTCCGCTTGTTTAGAGCACATTGGTCTTAATTCTATTATCGCGATTACAAACAATCATGCTTGTTGTGGCCTTTGGTTAATTGATGAGTGCTTTCCTTTGTTGACCAACGATGATTCGATGGATATTCGAAAACGTGTTGCATCAAAAGATTTAGTATTATTTGAAACAACATTGGCGACTTCTGATTCACCTATTACTTTTGGTCAAGCAATAGAATATGCAGACCAGATAATTTCAGAGGATTCAGAAGATACATTTGTGTATGCAATAGATTTAACACAAGCAAGAAAAAGACAAATTAAACCTATTCCCACCATTGGCAATAGTAGTATTGAAGTAGAAAACAATGAAGCAGAAGCTGCCATTCAAATTTTACCTGTTGCTCCAGCATTACCGCCAGTTAGAAAAGAAGAGCTTCCTGTTACAGATACCCCTGATGGACGCGTTGAACAATGGCAAAGAAAACTACTTGATCTTACAAAACGAAATAGGCTATTAAATTTATCAAAAACGGCTGTAGCTATTAAATTATTTTGTCCCGACATTGCGCTTTTAGAGGATGAATTAGCATCGAATCAAAGTTTTAATTTTATTACCGCTGGCGATACTCCTTATGCAAATGACGCACGAGATAAAGAACTTTTTAAATTTAAAGTTGGGAATGATTTACAAACAGAGTTTGCGAAAGAACAATTAATAAGTAATACCTTAATTGCCAATGACTCCTCTAAAAAATTAGAGAAAAACTTACTTTCTTTATATCGAAAATCAAAAACAGACATAGAAGAAGGAGGCTCTAATACACTTTTTCTTGCTGTTGGTATGTTGAAATGGAAAGAAACACCTGACAGCGATAGAACCTACCAAGCGCCATTAATTCTTTTGCCTGCGGAGTTAAAAAGAAGTAGTGCACGTTCAAAAATAAAAATTAAGCAACGTGATGGTGAAGACCCTATATTCAATGCTACTTTGATTGAGTTTTTACAAAATGATTATGAAGTTGATTTATCCCAATTTAACGAAGTACTGCCGACAGATGAAAGTGGTATTGATGTAGATTTAATTTGGTCTGTTGTCAGAGAAAAAATAAAAGATATTAAAGGGTTTGAGGTCGTAGAAGAACTTACTTTAAGTACATTTTCATTTGCCAAGTATTTAATGTGGAAAGACTTAAAAGACAGAGTTAACGATTTAAAATCTAATCCCTTTGTTGAGCACTTAGTCGAAAACCCTCAAAAAACATATGAACAAGATGTTCAATTTAAAGATCAAAATGACATCGACAATACGCTAAAACCTTCAGATATTTTTGCCCCTTTAAATGCTGATAGTTCTCAGTTAGTCGCTATAGATGCATCAACAAAAGCCCAAGATTTTGTTTTAGAAGGCCCTCCAGGTACAGGTAAGTCAGAAACCATAGCAAATATTATTTGCCATAATTTGGCTAAAGGTAAAAAAGTTCTATTTGTGGCAGAAAAAATGGCCGCATTAAATGTTGTGTATAGCCGCCTTCATAAGATTGGTTTAGATCACTTATGCTTAGAGCTTCATAGTAATAAAGCCAATAAACGAGCGATACTAGAGCAATTAAAAAAATCATGGACCACACGAGAAACTGCTTCTAGTAGTGAGTGGAATGAGAATGCCGATAAATTGTTTAATATACGTAAAAGTTTAAATGCATACGTTAATGAGCTTCATCAAGAATCGCCCTTAGGTATAACACCAAGGCAGGCTATATCAAGGTTTGTTCGTTATAAAGATATAACAAAAGTAGACTTAGGCTGGGGCCACTCTTTTGAAAACTCACCTGTTGGCTCAAAGGAAGATTTGGATGATTTATATGAAACAGCTAAAACACTAGGTTTAGCCTTTTCAGATATAGAGGATTTAAACCTTTCCGATATTTCCATTGTTCAAAATACTGACTGGTCAAATGCTTGGCAATCAGAATTAATTTCAACCATTAAAACAGTGAGAAACTCATCACAAGTAATTAGCAAACACTTTGGCGAGTTGGTTGAGTTATTACAGTTAGCAGATTTAAATGAATACAACGAAAACTATGCAGAATTATATGATTTAGTCACCTTCCTAATTAAACAAAAAGACACTCGATTAAGCTTTATTTATAAGCCAAGTGCTAGAGATGAGTTAGAAAAGCTAGATTCATTAGCAGAATTTAAAGGCGTAATAGATGAACAAGTGAGAAGTTCGAAATTAACATTCTCACTAGACACAATATCTAGTCATCCTACCTCAGATTGGCTTACATCATTTCAAATAGCACAACAAAAAATTTGGCCATTGAAATGGTTTGCCAAAAGAAAAGTCATAAAAACGTTAAGTGCTGTTGGTGTGTATGGTGAAATAACACTTGAAGAATTATCGTTATTAGATGAAATCAATCGTATCGCTAAAAAAGTTACTGAGAATATTAGTAACTTCGAACAAGATAAAATATGGCAAGGTTGGGATACCTCTGGTGAGCACTTAAGTTCTAAATATCAGGAATCTAAGGGATTGTTTGATATCACTAGGAAGGTAGCCGGAAAACTATCTAACCCATCTGCACTTATTAATAACTTGAATGAAAAAGTTGTAGATAACTTCGAATTCTACCAGTCATCTGCTTTAGCTGTAGCCTGTGATAATTATTCAAAAAGCTATTCTGAATTTAAAAATGATATTGATACTTTCATTACTCTAGGCGGGGATGTTCCAGCGGACAAAACTATAGCTGAATTTATTCACTCTTGTGATGAAATTATTGCCTTAGAGCCAAAAATAAATGCTTGGTGTAATTGGCTTGAAGCTAAGAAGGTGGCAAGTAATAAAGGTCTCCATAATGTTATTACATGTTTAGAAGGTCGAGAAATTAAGGGCGAAGATACAGTTCACCAAACAACTAATGCAGTATGTGCTTGGTTAGCGCCTATTCTTATTGACCGCTCTGATGCTTTAAGAACATTTAGAACCTCACAGCATGAAAATTTGATTGAAGAATTTAGAGAGCTTGATGCATTAGTCGCGAAAACAACCGCAGAGTATATCTCGTCAATGGTTGCGGCAGGAACACCCGATCCAAATTCCCCTCAATCGCCTGCTGAATATGGTGTACTTTCAAGAGAGTTTAATAAAAAAAGTAATCATAAACCTATCAGGCAACTAATTAATGAAATGGGTGAAAACCTACTTCATCTTACACCATGTTTTATGATGTCACCGCTTTCTGTTTCTCAGTTTTTACCTGCACACTTTAATGCTTTTGATTTAGTGGTCTTTGATGAAGCCTCTCAGATAACTGTTTGGGATGCTGTTGGAACTATTGCTAGGGGTAAAAATGTAATTATTGTTGGCGATCCTAAACAGATGCCACCAACCAACTTCTTCTCAAAAAGCAGCACAGACGATTTAACTGATGAAGCAGATCTAGAAAGTATTTTAGATCAGGCATTATCAGCACGATTACCGCACCATCGTTTAACTGGTCATTATCGAAGCCGTCATGAAAGCTTAATTGCCTTTTCAAACAGTCATTATTATGAAAATTCTTTAGTAACATTCCCTTGTGCGGAAACTAAAGAAAGTGCTGTTAGCTTGCACAAAATAGATGGGCTGTATGCAAAAGGAAAAGAGCGAAATAATATTAAAGAAGCTAATGCTGTTGCTGATTATATTGTTGAAAGATTATCGGATAAACGTAAGAAATACACTATTGGTGTTGTTACGTTAAATTCAGAGCAGCAACGGTGCATAGAAGATTGTTTAGATGATCGTAGACGCAAGCATCCGCATCTAGAACCATTCTTCCAAGGTAATAAAAATTATGATCCTATTTTTATTAAAAACCTTGAGTCTGTTCAAGGTGATGAACGAGATATCATTATTATAAGTCTAGGGTATGGGCCTGTAGAGCCTTTAGCCAAGACAATGAGTATGAATTTTGGACCTCTTAATAAACAAGGAGGAGAAAGACGTCTAAATGTTGCAATTACTAGGGCGACCACTGAAATACATGTATTCGCTAGCTTTGATTATACAATGATCGATTTAAGCAGAACTAGTGCTCTTGCAGTGAAGCACCTTAAGTACTTTTTGGAATATGCAGAGAAAGGGCCTATTGCACTGCCGGAAACCGCAGAGGCAAATTATGGAGTTGATCAATTTGATAGTTACTTTGAGGAAAGTGTTGCCTTCGCCTTAAGAGAAAAGGGTTGGATAGTACAAACTCAAATAGGGGTCAGTAAATTTAGGATTGACCTCGGTGTTATCCATCCTGATAAACCAGGACAATTTTTAGCTGGAATAGAGTGTGATGGCGCAACCTATCATGGTTCGCCTGCCGCAAGGGATAGAGATCGTGTAAGGCATTTAATATTAGAAAATCTTGGTTGGAAATTATTGCGAATATGGTCAACCGATTACTTTATTGATGAAAATTCAATTATAGAACGAATCCATGACCAGCTTAATGAACTATTGGCTTTAGATTTAGCTCAAGAAGAAGAGGAAGATGAGTTAGAAGATATAACTCTAATTGAGCCTGAAGAGGTCGAAGAAGAAAGTAGTGTGACGAATATTAATCCTGATAAGTATTTCCATGATAGTTACAAAATGGCTTTAGAAGGTATGGCTAAAGACATTTTACATGAGAAAAGTGCAATTTCTCTGCATGAGTTGGCATCTGACATTGGCTGGAAGCACAATTTAGCAAGAACAACTAAAAAGCAACTCGACCACATTGAGTCAATTATTAGTCCATGGGCTGGAATTGCTAAACATGACTCAGGAGAAGTAACCGTATGGAAATCTACAGAAGATATTGAAGGTTTAGTGCAGTGGCGAGGTATGAATGCTTTTGGTATCCCTAGGGAGTGGAATACCATCGCTTACCCTGAAAGGCTTGGTTTAGTTCAAGATGCACTAGAAAAGTCGCCTAATGACCCCGTTGATCATATTTTTAATGAGTTCAGTTTAAACAGGCGAACTAAGAACACGACAAATAAGTTTGAGTCTTGGGTGCAGGAATATCAAACATCAAAAGTTAAATAATTAAGGATAAATAAATGAAACTCAATCAAGTTCTTTCCTCTATCAATCAGGTAGAAAAATCCAAATTTATTTCTTGTTTGGATAAATTATGTTCTGGTGCTATGCACGATGACAAGCAATTAGCAAAATCTGTTAGTAAAATTGATGGTCAAATAAAAAATGCATCTGGTAGTGAAATAACTGCTTTATTTTCCTTGGTATCGTCATATTTTAAAAAGGAAATACAAGAGCAAATTGCTATGTCTGGTGCGCAAATTGGCTTATTGATTAACATCCTAACAAGAGATGGGAATAGCATTGCCAGAACATCTTGGATTGAGTCTTTATACAACAAGGAATGGAGTAACTTAAAAAAATCATCAAAAGAACTACAAGTAGAAATTGACTCAAGTGATAATTTAGATGACTTCGATAGAGGAACACAACTAAGTATCTATAAAGATTGTTTGGAAGTAGCATTTCTCAATGATGAAAAAATAAATCGTGAAGCCAAGATAACAGATGATGAAAGAAGCATTCTTAATGTACTGGCTGATAGATTAAATATATCAATGGATGAAGCATCTGCAATAGAACATATTATTGACCCAGTACCACAAAATAATGCTTTAGATGGTTTGAATGTCCTTAGAGAAATGGGCGTTTTATTTATTAACCGTAAACGTTCGGAAGTATTTGTTGCAGATGAAGTCGTTGCTATTCTCAATGAATTACAAGGTAAAGAGCTGGCTGACAAGCATACCTTGCGTATTCTTCGTAGCCTAAGTGATGCGGAACTTTCAAATATATTAAAACACTATGGAAAGAAGGTACGGGGTATTGAAAGAACAGAAAAAATTCACGAAATAATTCATTCTCGTGTTTCCATCCGTCACATATTACATCGTGATATTTTTGGTTCAAATGAAACGCAAAACCAAAGGAAAGATAGACTTAAAACCTTAATAACAGACTTAGATTTAAATGTAGATAAAATCGGCACAACACTTGACGATAGAATAGATGTCATCATTAATACCCTTAATCAATCTGCTAATGATGAATTTGAAGCGTTGAGTGCTGCTGGCTTTAAAGAGTTATATTCAACCTTGCAAATTCACTTTCCAAAGCTTGAAAAATTATTAAAAAGTGAATTTGAACTTGAAGAATCAGAAGAGCTTGATACGGATAAACTTCGTGCATTAAGCATAACGCCTGTTGATATTTTATATTTGTTAAGTAATGACCAAATTAAAGTAGTACGAGATAAAATGTCATTATCAAAAAGAGGCAATGCTCGACAGTTGATTTTAGAATCCTTTGCCAATGCCAACGATAAATTAATCGAAAACTATTCAGCACTTGCCAAAAGAGATTTAGCAAGCTTAAAAGCTGCTGGTATTGAAATAGCAGAAGCCGAAATTGGCGTTAAGTTTGAAGAGATAACAAAAGAAATATTTGAAACATTGAATCTTGTCGTTGATGAAGATATTCGCAAGGCTATTAATACCGCAAAAGATAAAGCCGACATAATAATTTCACTTAGTGATAATGATGTAATTATAGGTGAAGCAAAAACCTGTAAAAATGGTGACTTTGCCAAATACTCTACAACATCACGTCAAGTTAAAGCATACGTAACTCGATGTGAGAGCCAAGGAAAACGAGTTGCACAAGTATTAATTATTGCGCCAAGTTTCTCTAATGACTTTGTTGAAAGCGCTGAAATGGATACCGAAGTGAATATTTCGTTGCTTGAAGCACAAGGGTTAAAGCTAATTTATGATGCATTTAAAGCTAGACGCCACCCTAAGTTTTCAGCGAGACTTTTAACTAAAGGTGGCTTGTTAAAAGCAGAGTTAATAGCTAAGAATATTTAGCTGATATTTTGAGAGTACCTCATCAATAACTGAATAACTTTAAGCCGGGTATTTACTTGATTTGGCTTAGTGATTGGGATTGCTTCGATTAAAAATCAATATGTTTATAAGGGGGTATAGAGTGTTTGCTAAAAAAAAGCATAAAAATCTCATCGAAGTTACTATCGATATTAATTTATTTGAGATTGAAAAGTATTTGGTTTCTGATAAAAAAGTGCCTGAACCTATGTCTTTTTTTGATTGGGAAGAAAAAGTTTTACAAACCCATAAAATAACTGTATTGCCATCAACTGAGAATACAGAATTTTATTATCATCAAAGTGCAAATAAGATATCTCATAACTTTAATGGTATTCATATTCTTTCTGAAACTGGCGCTGATGAAATCAAACAATATTGCGAGTCTTATAAGATATATGGCGAATTAGAATGGCAAATTATTAATTCAAATATATTCATATCTTTTGACCGAAAGTTTCTTGGGGCGGCTCCCTTAATAGAAGCTACTAATTTACAAGCAAAAGGAAAAACAAGTTCTTCCGGACATCCATTACTAAATAACACTAAAGAGGTCATCATTGTAGATTTGGGTGGTGATGATACAGATGCTAATAAAATTTCAATGCATAAAGTTATCGATTCCAAGGGGGTCATATATTCAAATAAGCATATCTGTGTCGTTTATGAAATACCTGATGGCCCCGTGTTATATTAAGATGTGGTGGTTAAAATTAGTTGACCAATTTTTGTTATATTTATCATGATTATGAATGAAATAATGGCTATTATTAGATTCATCTCCACTAACTGTATAATTATATATAATCTAAAAGCATCTCTCTGTTTTTTAATAAAAATTTAAAATATTTTTTATCTGAAGTTGATTCGCTAGTATCTATATTCCATTGTTTAGTAATAAACCAAATAAATGCTGCTTTCTCCGTAATGATTAATTCATCTTGATCTGGTTTCATTCCATAATCGCCACGAAGGCTTGCTTTTGCTTTTTCACTTAAATTAGGGTGAACTTTTAGTCTAACGGGTAGTGATAAATTCCAGTGATTATCTTGAGTTAACGATTCATATCCTAGTTGTGATTTAGCTTCACCGATTATATTTTCAACTTTGGCTATACGAGAGAAGTTGAAATTTTTAAAGGCATATTTTTCTTTTTCACTTCTATCATAAGCTCTAAAGATCCAGTTTTTTCCATCACTTAAAATAGTTAAAGGCACTAAAGAACGAGGGTCATGTTTTTCACTATTAGCTGATAAATAAGCACAATTTACAGCATGTAGATTAAACATAGCTCTTGTAATTGTTGCTACATCATTAATATCAATTTGATCAGGTATGACGCCTATTCTTGAATATGGTAAAAATGGACTATGAGAAAGTTTATTTTTATTAAAGCCGTGAGCTAGCATCCCAAGAGCTGTGTTTACGCTAATCTGTATTAATGGCTGATAAGATTCAATTAGGATCGCGTTAACTTTTTGACTCCTATCATAGCTTAAGTTGTCAGGTCGAAGTTCACTATATTGGGCTATCAATTTTGATGCGCTTGCATCAGATAGGCCAAACTCTTCTAGTAAATCACTTCTTTTTAAAATTCCGGTAAACCTTAACTTAAAATCAATAAAGGCAATTCTTTCTGCATTTGAACCAACAATTGATTGGAGCATAAGGTAATTTATAGGGGCACTCATTATTAATTATCCATTAAGTAATAATTTTTATTCATTATAGCTTTAAAACAAACAAATAACACGTACAAATATTACACGTGTTATGTGGGTTTATTTACTCGTGTTGTATTGCTATGTTTTGTTATATATGTATAATTAATGATTGTTTACTTAGGATCCTCTTGTGTAAAATAGGATCTTAATGTAAAGTAATACTACATCTTGTGTTACTGTGTTGTTGGAGGCACTATATGCTGTGTTTTTGATAAAGCTAATCCCTATGGGATAATATGAAGTGTATAATTTTGGGAATGGATTTTATTTGAAGTTTTCGAAGTTAAGGTGTTACTTAATGACGCGCCAACGCCATTAAGTAACCAGTATGTAACCGTATAGAGAACACACTTAGGAATGTTTAACCAAACCTTGCAAGGCTAAATTTAGTCTATTTGGTAATACATTTCAACTTGTGCCTCTATTTAATTTTATTTAAATAAGGCATTCATAATGCATATATCTAAGTTCGTTCTATTTCAAAGCACAAAAAGTCATGAGTACTATTTTCACCTTAAAGCCGGAAATGGTGAAATCATTCTAGATAGCGAAGGGTATACTACTAAAGCAAGTTGCTTGAATGGTATTGCTTCTGTAAAAGAAAACTCACAAAACATTGATCGCTTCAAGCTATTGATAGCTAAAAACGAAGAACACTACTTTAACTTAGTCGCTGGTAATGGTGAGATTATTGGTAGTAGTGAAACCTACAAATCCAAGCAAAGCCGTGATAACGGTATTCAATCAGTTAAACGCAATGCTCCTGATGCTGAAATAATTGATTCGACAATCGAGAAGAAACAACCTAAACCAGAAAATGAAATTACTATCATCATTAATGGTCGCCCAAAGGTTGTGCAAGAGAATAAACTTTCTTTCATAGAAATTATTAAACTGGCATTTGGTAGCTACCTTGATAATGACCGCACTGTTTATACTATGACTTATAAAAAAGCTGTGGATAAACATCAAGGAAGCTTAGTGTTAGGTGAAGAATTAAAAATTAAATCGGGGGTTATTATCAATGTCACATCAACTGATAAATCTTAGCCACGATTTGAAAAAGCTTTCTGATGAAGGTTTTAGTCTCGAAATACAAGATACCCATGTTTTAATTCATGATATTCCTTATGTTAATAGCAATAAGGACATTAAGTATGGAACCATGATCGCTCCTTTAACTATAGAGTCAGGTTGCGCAGGTAAGCCACCAAATCATATAATGCATTTTTTAGGTGAACAACCTTGCAATATTGATGGCTCTGAAATCGTTCAGATAAAACATACGGCCCATCGAGAAAATTTAACGGGAAATATTATTTCGGATCGTTCTTTTTCGAATAAACCTCAAGGAGGTTATTCTGACTATTATGAAAAGTTCTCTCGGTATATTTTAATAGTTTCGGCTCCTGCCAAATCTATTGATACAACGATTAAATCCAATCCGTATAAACCAGTAACTCCAAAAAGTGATGACGTTAACGTTTTCAATTATTTGGATACTAATGCAAGCAGAGCTGGTATTGCTGCAATTACATCTAAAGTGAAACATCAGAAAATAGCAATAATCGGCTTGGGCGGGACAGGCTCATATATTTTAGATTTGGTTGCAAAAACCCCAGTTAAAGAGATTCACCTTTATGATGGGGATGATTTTGTTCAGCATAATGCTTTTAGATGTCCTGGCGCTACGGCATTAGAAGATCTACAACATTCAAGAAAAAAAGTTGATCATTTTAATTTACAATATAGCCAGATGCGATCGGGAATATTCGCTCACTCTGAGTATATTACAAGTGAGAATATTGCACAGCTTCACCAATATGATTTTGTTTTTATTAGTGTTGATAATGGAGCTATCAAAGAGTTAATTTTTAATCATTTAATTCGAATGAAAGTTTCATTTATTGATGTTGGTATTGGTATTCAAAAGGATAATAATAAATTGTCGGGGATACTGAGAACGACTACAGCAACTGTTGATAAATATGACCATTTATCAAAAAATGTATCATTTGTTAATAGCGATGAAAATGAATACACAACGAACATTCAATTACCTGAATTGAATAGCTTGAATGCAAGTTTAGCCGTTATTAAGTGGAAGAAGTTAAGTGGTATTTATCATGATCATGACGAGGAATTTGATAGTACTTATACGATAAATGCCAACATGCTTCTAGGAAACGATTATGTTGCAGCATAAGTTTGTTGATTTTATGCCTGACGATATATCGTCAGGCATACTCTATATATCAATGGTCTACGGTACGGCTATTCATAAATGCTGCTGCGGTTGTGGTAAAGAGGTTGTTACGCCTTTTAGCCCAACGGATTGGAAAATGACATTTGATGGAGACAATGTATCGTTATCGCCTTCTATAGGTAATTGGTCTTTTAAATGTCAGTCTCATTACTTTATACGTAATGGCCGTGTTGATTGGTGCCAGAGTTGGACTGATAAACAGGTTAGTCATAATAGAAAAGAAGACTCTTTAAATAAGCAATTACACTTTCAACAAAGTAAAAAACAAGAGGTAGCTGAGAGGTCTGTTTTTGTAACTTGGGTTTTAAAGCTGTTGAAAATTAAGGTTTAGTCACTTTCGCGCATCATAAAGGGTCTTAAAGTTACTTTAAGGCCCACTCGAATAAAATTATTATATCAGGGAATTAATATTTTAATTATCAGTTGCCCTGACTTAATTTCTACCAACCAATGTCACCCGAATAGCTTATTTTCCCTGCTCTGATCAATCTTATTGAAAGTTATAGTCACCTAATAATAAATATAAACGCCAAATTATTAGGATATTCATCCTACTTAGTTAGCTGAACTACTCAATAGAGTGCATAATTTGCGTCTAATATACACGCAATTTTTGATAACAATAAAGCCAACCTCCGTACATTTTCTTTATAACAGACCAGTTGGTCTCTTACGCTAGCATGATAGTTTCATTAGCAACATAGTGGTAGTCTAAGTTAATATGTTCGTATTTTTTTAACGGTTTTGAAGTAAGATGATTCACCTGTAGTAGTTTCACGCTTCTGGGCATCCACTGGTGACACCAAAACCAGCACCTGTCGCTAAAAATAGACACCATTTCAGTAAATAAATTATTTTT
>OJAZ01000542.1_pt1 | contig 15672 bp, 13 predicted proteins | sample 1589851 | NCBI WGS metagenome assembly OJAZ01 (sample SAMN05416792, study PRJEB24817) | seawater metagenome | isolation source: Sea water | place: Canada:Atlantic | collected 2013-07 | reverse complement strand
CTAATGCCTTAGGTTTAGGCCATGCCATTTTATGCGCCAAGCCCATTATTGGTGACAAACCCTTTGCCGTTATATTACCTGATGTACTGATAGACAAATACCGTTCAGATTTAAAGCAAGATAACCTAGCAAAAATGGTCAAACGATTTGAAGAAACCAATATCAGTCAAGTGATGGTAGAAGAAGTACCACAGCAAGACGTCAGTAGCTATGGAGTGGTTGATATCAATGGGACAAAACTTAAAGAATCTGAGTTTGCAGAAATAACCAATATGGTTGAAAAACCGGAAGTTGATGATGCCCCTTCTAACCTAGCAATCACAGGTCGCTATGTGTTATCTGCAGCTATTTGGGATTTACTAGAATTTACACCACCCGGTGCGGGGGATGAAATTCAATTGACGGATGCAATGCATCAGTTATTACTGCTTGAAAAAATGGAAGCCTACAAAATTGTAGGGCGCAGTCATGATTGCGGTAATAAATTAGGTTATCTGCAAGCGAATATTGAGTATTCATTGCTTGATCCTGTTTTGGGTCAGGGGTTGAAAGACTTTTTATCGACTTTGAAATTGTAGATTGCAAACATGTTGCTACCGTTAAATTTAGCGACAAATAATAAATTGAATAGAAAGATATATAAAAGAGAAAGTTTAAAATGAAAGTTACGTTTTATGGAATTGGTTATGTAGGACTTGTTCAGGCCGCAGTATTGGCTGATGCTGGACATGATGTTTGTTGTGTTGATGTTGACTCAACAAAAATAGAAAACCTGAAAAATGGTATTATTCCAATTTATGAACCAGGTCTTACGCCAATAGTGCAAGATAACTTTTCCTCTGGGCGTTTGCTCTTTACTACGGATGCTGAATTTGGTGTTAATTTTGGTGAGCTGCAGTTTATTGCGGTTGGCACTCCACCAGATGAAGATGGCTCAGCAGATCTTAAATATGTATTAAAAGTTGCGGAAACTATTGCAACACATATGATCTCATCAAAAATCATCATAAATAAATCAACAGTACCCGTTGGCACTGCAGATAAAGTATCGGCAAAAATCACTTCTGTATTAAATGAATTGGGTAATGAGCAGTTAGAGTTCTCGGTAGTGTCAAACCCTGAGTTTTTAAAAGAAGGCTCAGCGGTTGCCGATTGTAAAAGGCCTGACCGTATTATTATTGGCACAGACAACGCCAACGCTGAAGAATTGATGCGTGAACTGTATGCGCCTTTTAATCGTAATCATGAAAAAATCATTGTGATGGACATTAAAAGTGCCGAACTGACCAAATATGCGGCTAACTGTATGTTGGCGACCAAAATTAGCTTTATGAATGAAATGGCCAATATTGCCGAGCTTGTCGGGGCCGATATTGAAAATGTTCGCCATGGTATCGGCTCAGACCCTCGTATCGGCTATCAGTTTATTTACCCTGGCTGTGGTTATGGCGGTTCGTGTTTTCCAAAAGACGTACAAGCTTTAGTACAAACGGCTGATGCTATTGGCTATGAATCTGAAATATTAAAAGCGGTAGAAGCGGTAAATTATCGTCAAAAAAATAAATTATTCGAATACATATCAAAACACTTCGGCTTAGCTGAAAACCCTGATGCAATCAAAGGGAAAACATTTGCATTATGGGGACTTTCTTTTAAACCTAATACTGATGATATGCGTGAAGCGCCTAGTTTAGTTTTAATGGAATCTTTATGGGAGGCCGGAGCAAAAGTAAAAGCCTACGATCCCGAAGCCATGGAAGAAACGCAACGTGTATGTGGTAACCGTGTAGATTTAACTTTGATGGGTACTAAAGAAGCTGCATTACAAGGTGCTGATGCATTGGTTATTTGTACCGAATGGCAAAACTTTAAAGCGCCTGATTTTGACACTGTTAAAGCTGAATTAAGCGAAGCGGTATTATTTGATGGTCGCAACTTATTTGAACCAGAGCGTATGAAAAATAAAGGGTTTACGTATTGGTCAATTGGACGTTTAAGTCAGTAGTTAACTTTTAAATAATTATATAAAGACCGGAAACCTTATGAGTATATTCTTTTTTAAAATAAAAACCCAATATGAAAACCTCGGTGACGCATTAATAAATCGTGAGCTAATTGAGTTAATGAGTGAGTCAGGTGAGCTGCTTATTAATGCGAATAAGGTCCCTAGGAACTTTTTAACGCAGCTGAAGGTAGACAGTAAGAGAATAAGTCTATTATCTAGTTTAAGCTTCTATTTTAAAATGTTATCAAAGGCAATATTTAGCTCGGCCCCGGTTTACTTATTTTTAAATCCTGGAGGGTATGGTGGTGAAATATCTGCAGTGTCCTTTGTAAAAAAATATTTGATGTATTGTTTTTTGTCTTTCCTTTCTTTATGTAATGTTCGCATCTGTCATATAGGTATTTCTTATACAAGTTTAGGTAATCGGCATGCTGCCATTTTATCCAGAGTGACTAAACGTTTATTTTTTAATGCTGTTAGGGATAAAATTTCTTGGGATTATGCGCAACAGAGTAAACTTACAGTTAGTAAAATCTTACCTGATCTTGCGCTTAACTTACCTACAGATTTTAGTGGGCACAATAGAGGAACTGATTATTTTTTTAGTTTTCGAAATTCCAAAGAACCTAATTTTTTAACTAGGGTTGGCGAATTTATTAATGAAACGGTTACTGAAAAATCGGTTTCATTAGTGGGATATCAAGTTGCATTTGATAAAAAAACTAATGAATCATTAGTTAATGGTTCCAATATAGAAAACAAGCAAGTGATCTCGCTTACCCTATCACTGGATGATAATGTTGCTTTTTATTCGACATGTAAATATGTATTAAGTAATCGTCTCCATGTGTTGCTGTTGGCTTTATCTGCAGGAGCAATACCGGTGGCAGTGATTAATAAAAAAGAAAATGCAAAAATTGTTGGGATATTTGATTCACTTGGCTTATCACATTGTTTGATCGAAAGTTCAGAATTATCTTTTGAGAAAGTAAATGCCATTTCTATCAATGCTAAGCAAATAGAAAATAAATTTAGCGAGTCATCTCAGCAACTCAAACAGTTTTTTAAAGAGCTTAACTAATATGAGTTTTGATCTTGTCAAAGTTTTTTGGATTTCTTTTGGAAGAGTGAGCGTTCAATTTTTTTCTATTATTGTCTTTTTCTTTTCAGCTAAATATTTAACAGCAAGTGAATACGGCCTATTTTCCTTGATTACTACGGCGCTTATATTTAGCGAACTAACCGCTCGTGAATGTATTGAGAATTACGTATTAACCCGTAAGAATGACTTTGCTGTGGTGTATAAACTATCATGGGTTATTGGCAGTGTACTCGGACTTCTAGTTGTTTTTAGTCTCACAATGTTACTTGACGGGGTAAAGTTTTACAGTTTAACCTCATTGTTAGTATTTGCTGTCGTTGTTTTTCAATGGCCAGCAGCAGCAGTTAAAGGTGCTTTATTATCAAGTTTAGCGATAAAAAAACTAAATAAAACCCTCATACTTCCTTCATCAATAGCATCTGTTTTAGCTATTTTATTATTAATACAGAACTTTGGTCTTGATGCTTTGTTATTGCAACAATCTGTTATGTGGGCTGGTATTTGTTTATCAGGGTACTTTACCGTTAAGCCTTTTGTTAAAACTGGTAAATCAAATTTTACTATAAGAGAATGGTCGAACCATAGTTTTTTAGGGTTAGGGTCTGCCGCACTAACCGTTACATCAAATAGATTAGATTTTTTTGTTATTTCTTCATTTTTTAATATGCACGATGTTGGCATATATGCTTTTGTAAAACGTATTTATCAAATAGTAAGTAATATGTTATCGGGTGGGATTGAGCGTTACCTTATCGTATTTCAGTCTAAATCAAGTACGGATAGCTTTTTGAAAAATTCAATAAAAACTAAAGTTTATATGTTTTTTATTATGTTAATTACTGTAGTTATTATCACTTTCTTAGCTCCCATTATTTTACCTTTGTTTTTTCAAAATAAATGGGAAGACACCTACCCATTATTCATTTTTATGGGAGGGATGGCGATATTTTCTTCTTTGCTTAGTCTCGCTAGAGCTGATCTCTATGCAAAAAAAGAGATGAAAAATATTACAATAGGTAAAGGTATCGAATTAATTATTAGTGTTAGCTTGATATTCTCATTAGGTTTGTTAGGTATTGAAGAAATGGCATTGGCAAATAGTTTACGATATTTGTTAGTTTTTTTAATTATTTACTCATTAGTATTAAAAAACATTTCAAATATACATCATGGGTATTTATTAACAATCAATTTACTTTGCTTTAGTGTTTGCTTTATGTTTTTCCTAGTGACAATTAATACATGGTGGGGAATATAATGGCTCGTTTTAATCTTTTTTTTGTTTTTATTTATCTCGCTTCACTGTTTGGTGCTGCGGCCAATATATTAGTGCCGGCTGATGCTAATGCGATGGGATATGGTAGCACTAAAAGTTTTATGTATTTTTGGTCTGCTTTATACATGTGTACATTTATTTTATTATTCAGATTAAAACCAATTAAATTTACTAATAAAGAATTAATTGTTATTTTTTTAGCCTTTTATACCGTTTTGAGTACCTTATGGTCAGAGTTACCTAAGCAAACGTTTAGTTATAGCGTGGCATTAACAGCTAATTTTATTTTTATTTTTTATATGTCTCGTACTTTCAACTTATCTGAAATGTTAAAACTATTAATGTATGTTATGAACTTTTTGATGTTAACAGGCTTAATCGCCGGGTTTAGTGGTTATGAGGGGACTATTTTTTATGATCCATTACAAAGATCAAATTTTTTAGGTACTGCGTTAATTAAAGGTTTCTTTAGCCATAAAATCTACGCCGGAATTTATGCCAGCTTAGCTTTAATTTTGAATTTAGCATTACTTAAAGGTCGTCTAAAGTTTTTTTGGGTAGCTATCTCTCTTTTATCAATTTTAGTCAGTGGCTCTGCCACAGGACTACTTATTGGCGTTAGCCTATGCACATTATTTTTCTATATTAAATATTTAACCTTACTTAATTTTTCTAAAAGCACTGTTCGTTTAATAAATATTCTTGTTTTTTTTACTATTATTTTTATTGCCAATGCACTACCTATAATTTTTAACTTAGTCGGTAGGGAGTCTAATTTAACAGGTCGTACCGAATTATGGGGCTGGGCAATCCAGTTTATATTAGAAAAACCATTTTTTGGCTGGGGTTACCTAGGGATCTTTTCTGATGCTTTTAATGCCCCTTCTCATGTTATTGATATGGGATATTATAACGCACCTCACTTTCATAATGTTTATTTACAAGCTCTTGCTGAACTTGGTCTTATTGGTGGAGGTATTTTTATTTACATATATGTAGTGACTTTATACCGTTATTTTATTCAATGGCTTGCTGATTCAGATATTCGTTATTTAGTCATATTTGTGTGTTTATTTGGTACATTAATATCAGGCTTCGTTGTTAATGTTGGTTTGAAATATAATGATATTACTCTATTTTTGTTGGGTTATTTTTTCTTATTATCTCCAAAAGTGAAAAGTGAAAAGTAAATAATTACTTTAATGTTGCTATTAAGGTAAAGGTTATTTTTAGTGATATTTATCGGAATGTTAATTTTATACATTCAAGATGGATTTTAGTTATTAAATATATATTAGATGAGAATATACCCCATATGAAATTAAGTGAACAATTAGCCCCTGTTTGTCTTTTTACCTATAACAGGTTGGAAGAAACAAAGAAAACAATAGTAGCGTTACAAAAAAATTTTTTAGCCTCTGAAACTAATGTTTTTATTTTTAGTGATTATCCTAAAAATGCTACTGCTATGAATGCAGTAACAGAAGTGCGTGCATATATTAAAAGTGTAACTGGCTTTAAAAGTGTAACAGTAATAGAAAGAGATAAAAATTACGGATTAGCTAAATCAATTATCACAGGCGTTTCACAAGTCATTAATGATTTTGGTAGAGTTATTGTTTTAGAAGACGATTTATTAACGTCTCAAAATTTTTTAAATTTTATGAATAAATCTCTCAATCAGTACAAAGAAAATGAAAATGTTTGGAGTGTTTCAGGCTTCTGCTTAGAAGTAAAACCCAAAGGGTCAATGGCTATTGATTATGACGCCTTTTTTTGGGGGCGAGCACACTCTTGGGGTTGGGCCACATGGGAAGACCGTTGGGCATCGGTTGATTGGAATATAGATGATTGGTCAGAATTTAAAAAGGATCGAGAACAAATTTCAAAATTTAATCAATATGGTTCAGATCTTTTTAATATGCTTAGAAAATCCATGCTAGGTAAAATTAATTCTTGGTATATTAGGTTTGCTTATAATCAATTTAAACAAAATAAATTAACTGTTTATCCTTTTACCTCCAAAGTCATAAATATTGGCTTTATGGATTCAGCTACCCATTGTGATACTTACAACCGGAATAAAGTGACTTTTGATAGTTCATTTAAGAAAGAATTTAGTTTACCTACTGAATTTGTTATTGATCAAAGTATTAGAAAGCAACTTTATAAGTATAAAAGCTTAATGCATCGAGCAACAGGTAAAGTACTAACATACTCTATGAAGTTAGGATTAATAAAGCAGAGAACTCAGGAAGGTGATAAATGGGTTTAATAACTAATTACTTCCGATCTTTTCTTACAAAGGTCAGGTACTTTAAAGGTATTTCGTTGTTTGCTTTTTGGGATGAAAAAAGTGAACTGTCATCTAAAGTTTATTTAGCACAAGGCGTTAATTTAGGTAACACATCACTTGGGGACTATACCCGGATTAGGCAATTCAGTACCTTGCATCACGTTGATGTAGGTAAATATTGCAGTATTAGCAGAAATGTAAGAATTGGTTTAGGTAGGCACCCATTAAATCTAATATCTACTAACTCTATTTTTTATAGCCAGAATAAAACTGCTATTCGCAGTGACTGGATAAATAAAATAAATTTTGAAGAGCATAAGCCAACAAAAATTGGCAATGATGTGTGGATAGGGGAGTTTGTTACAGTAATTGGTGGAGTAAATATAGGTGACGGTGCTGTAATCGCCACTAAATCGGTTGTGACAAAAGATGTACCTCCTTATGCTATTGTCGGTGGTATCCCTGCTAAAGTCCTCAAATACAGATTTGATGAAGAAACAATAGCGGCTTTACTTCAAATTAAATGGTGGGATTTACCTGATGATGAAATAACCAAAAAAATAGAAGCTTTTACTGAAACTAACTTAAATGAAGATTTGTTAAATGAATATTTTTTGGATAAATAAATGGATTTAATTAATGAAAAATCGTAGCTCAGTAATTTCAATGGGGGTTAATATTACTAACCTTGCCAGTGCATTGTATCATGTCGAATTACTCTCTAACCAAGGCGAAGGTGCGTATGTCTGCGTATCTAATGTCCATATGTGTATGGAAGTATATGACTCGGCAGAGTTTTCCAAAATAGTAAATGAAGCTGACTTAGTTATACCTGACGGTAAACCATTGTCTTGGGCGCAAAAATTTCTTGGTCATAGTGATGCAGAGCAGGTGCGTGGTCAAGATATTATGAATGCGCTATGTGCATCATCGGGAGAAAAGTCGTTAAATATAGGCTTTTATGGTGGTAGCTCGGAAGCATTACTTAATACTGTTAAAGAAAAACTAATCGCAAGTTATCCCGACATAAATATTACTTATGCTTATTCTCCACCGTTTAGGCCACTAACTGAAGTCGAAGATATGGATGTTGTTACTGCAATAAATAAAGCTGATGTAAATGTATTATTTGTTGGTATTGGTTGCCCTAAGCAAGAGCGCTGGATGGCAGAGCATAAAAATAAATTGAACTGTGTAATGTTAGGCGTAGGCGCGGCTTATGACTTTATTGCCGGAGAAAAAAGTCATGCGCCACGTTGGATTCAAAAAATAGGCATGGAGTGGTTGTTCAGGTTATGTTCTGAACCAAAAAGATTATGGCGTCGATACCTATCGACTAACCCAAGATTTATTTGGCACTTTGGTCGGCAGTATTTTAAGTCGTTAATTAAGTAGCTTCGGTTAATAGACTTATTGCAGCGCACTTATCAGCCAAGAAAATATATGTAAAGTGGTGGAAATATTAGGTTATTCAAATGGATTTTTTTAAAAAGGGAATGAAGTGAACACTTACAAAAAAAAACCTATTACTTTTATTTATTTTGGCTTTTTGTTGTTCTTGCACAGTAACTGAAAAGCCCACGGTGAATCTATATGTTATAGCTAGCAGTGGGGGAAGCGGTATAGGTAATATTGATAAACCATATCATAACTTAACCCAAGCTATTGATGCTGCACGCCAATTTAAAAATCAGCCGATTAATATCTGGTTGCGTGAAGGTGAATACTTTTTAAAGGAAACTCTTAAGTTAACTCATGCTGACTCGCGTTTTCCCCATGCGCCTTTAACCATATCAGCATATAAAAATGAGGGTGTCATTTTAACGGGAGCAGTAAAACTTCCTTATTGGAATAAAGTTGTTGATAGTAATGTACTTTCTCAATTACCTGACCAAGCTAGAGGTTTTGTGCAGGTAACTAACTTAAAGCAATATGGCATAACTGATTTTGGCTCACCTAAAAGTGGTGGTATTGAGCTGTTTTATAAAGATGAAAAAATGCAAATATCTCGTTACCCGAATGATAAAAATTTAATAATATCAAAGTTAGTTCAGCCTAATACTAAAGTTATTAGAAAATATAAAGGCAGTATTGCAGGTAAGTTTTATTATCAAGGCGACTTTGCGGAACGTTGGAGTAAAGAAAAAGATATTTGGTTACATGGCTATTGGTTTTGGAACTGGAAAGATGAAAATCAACAAGTTAAAAACATAAATACCGTTAGTAAAATGATAGAGCTTAAAAAGCCTTACCATTATTATGGTTATAGGAAAGGCCAGGAATATTACGCTTATAATTTATTGTCTGAAATTGATAAACCTAACGAGTGGTATTTAGATCGAGATACAGGAAATTTATATTACTACCCATCACATGAGTTAAATGATTTTAATTACCCAGAAATCTCAGTCATCAGTAATTTAATTGAAATGAATGACGCGAGTAATATTGTTATTCAAAATATTACATTTTCTGTTGCTAGACATAATGGTATTACAATAAAACAGGGTAGTAACAATAGCATTGTAAATGTTGTTGTTTAGCATGTAGCTAACATTGGTGTTTCTATAATAAATAGTACCAATAGTAAGGTGAGCTCTAGTGAGCTTTATTCAATTGGTGGTACAGCTATTGTAATTAAAGGCGGTGATAGATCTTCATTAACAAGTAGTAATATTTGTGCAGTCAATAATAAAATACATAACTATGCGACCATAAAAAAAACGTATCATCCAGGGATTTCACTAGCTGGTGTTGGTAATTGTGCTAAAAATAATGAAATTTATAATGCTCCTCATTTTGGTATATTTTTTACTGGTAACAATCATAATATAGAATATAACGATATTCATCATGTTGTAAAACAGTCGAATGATGCGGGTGCAATATATGCGGGCAGGGATTGGAGTTCGAGAGGTAATGTCATTAAATATAATTTTTTGCATGATATTACTGGCTTGAATAATAAAGGAGCTAAAGGGGTTTACCTTGATGATGAATTTTCTGGTGTAACTATCTATGGCAATATTTTTGAGAATGTTCATGATGCTGTTTTTATTGGAGGTGGACGAGATAACATCGTTGATAACAACTTGTTTATTAATTCAGAGCCTTCAATTCATATTGATACTAGAGGAACAGGTTGGGCTAAAGGCCAAATTAGTCAATTAATGAGTAAACTTAATAAGGTTCCTTATGAATCTAATTTGTGGAAAGAACAATATCCCAATATTGGAGAAGCATTAACCGTTAATACAAGGTTACCCGTAGGAAACGTAATTAAACAAAATGCTTTTTTTGATAAAAAATGGAATGGTATATATTCTGAAGCTAAACAGTACGTTATTTTGAAAGACAATCATTTTTTCGTTAATGAAAAGCCAACGCTAGATTATCAATTAGAATCAAAGGTCAATGGCTTTCAGAGTATTCCATTTAAGCGAATAGGAATACAAGCGCATTAATCCATCTTGTCTCTTTTTTAAGTAGTAGAAAATAGATGTAGTCGCTTTTTGAGAATGTAAATAGCTAAATATAAATGTAGAAAACAATATTAAATTTTAAGGGAAATATATTATGACTAAAAAAGTCGCGTTAATTACCGGTGTAACCGGACAAGATGGCTCATATTTAGCTGAGCTATTGTTAGAAAAAGGTTATGAAGTACATGGCATTAAACGTCGAGCGTCTTCATTAAACACTGAACGTGTTGACCATATATATCAAGATGCACATGAAAAGAGTCCTAGCTTCTTTTTACATTATGGAGATTTAACCGATTCGTCAAATTTAACGCGAATTATTAACAATGTGCAGCCTGATGAAGTATATAACTTAGGTGCTCAGTCGCATGTTGCCGTGTCGTTTGAATGCCCTGAATATACCGCTGACGTAGACGGAATGGGAACATTACGATTACTAGAAGCTATTCGCTTTTTAGGCCTTGAAAAGAAAACTAAATTTTATCAAGCATCAACGTCTGAGCTTTATGGTGAAGTGCAAGAAATTCCGCAAACAGAAACCACACCTTTTCACCCTCGTTCACCTTATGCCGTTGCAAAAATGTATGCTTATTGGATAGTGGTTAATTACCGTGAATCTTACGGTATGTTTGCCTGTAATGGTATTTTGTTTAACCATGAATCACCTCGCCGCGGTGAAACTTTTGTAACCCGTAAAATTACCCGCGCGTTAGCCAATATTTCTCAAGGGTTAGAGCCTTGTTTGTATTTAGGTAATATGGATGCACTACGTGATTGGGGCCATGCAAAAGATTATGTTCGTATGCAATGGATGATGTTGCAACAAGAACAGCCTGACGATTTTGTTATTGCTACGGGTAAGCAAATATCGGTACGTGAATTTGTGCGTTTGTCAGCGAAAGAATTGGGCATAATGCTTGAGTTTTCTGGTACAGGTCTTGATGAAGTCGCTACTGTGGTGGCTATTGAAGGTGATAATGCCGCAGCGTTAAAAGTTGGCGATGTTATTGTTAGAGTTGACCCGCGTTATTTCCGCCCGGCTGAAGTTGAAACTTTGTTAGGTGACCCATCTAAAGCGAAAGAGAAGTTAGGTTGGGTACCACAAATTACGGTTGAAGAAATGTGTGCTGAAATGGTACAAAATGACTTAAATAAAGCCAAGCAACACGCCTTATTAAAAGCTCACGGCCATGATGTAAGTGTTTCTGTAGAATAAATAATTTATCAGCGAATTACACTAATTTAACGAATTAGAGACAAAAGACTTTTTTGTCAATTTTAATTCAAATAATTAGAGTAATTCGTTGATTATGATTTAAAAGGTTTTACTTTATTATGAAAAGAGTATTTGTTGCTGGCCATAACGGTATGGTCGGATCTGCTATCGTAAAGCAGTTGGAACAGGAAACAGGCTTAGAGCTAGTCTTAAGATCGCGTGCAGAACTCGATCTATTGAATCAACAAGCTGTTGCAGACTTTTTTGCGACAGAGAATATTGACCAAGTATATTTAGCCGCAGCAAAAGTAGGCGGTATTGTTGCCAACAATACTTATCCTGCTGAGTTTATTCATCAAAACTTGATGATTCAGTGCAATATTATTCATGGAGCACATTTAGCTGGGGTACAAGATTTATTGTTTTTAGGTTCGTCTTGTATTTATCCTAAACTTGCCGAGCAACCTATGCAAGAAACTGCTTTGCTTACGGGAACGCTAGAACCAACTAACGAACCTTATGCTATTGCAAAAATTGCGGGTATTAAGCTTTGTGAATCATATAATCGCCAGTATGGACGTAATTATCGCAGTGTTATGCCAACTAACTTATATGGCCAAAATGATAACTTTCATCCTGAAAATTCACATGTTATTCCCGCTTTGTTACGTCGTTTCCATGAAGCTAAGTTGAATGATTTAGCTGAAGTTGTTGCTTGGGGATCTGGCAAGCCTATGCGTGAATTTTTGCATGTAGATGATATGGCTGCTGCCTCTATTTATGTGATGAATTTAGATAAAGCAATTTATGCTGATAATACCCAAGACATGTTGAGTCATATCAATGTAGGAACAGGTGTTGACTGTACTATTCGTGAATTAGTAGAAACTGTTGCTAAAGTTGTTGGTTATAAGGGCGCTATTGCTTTTGATGCAACTAAACCAGACGGTGCACCACGTAAGTTAATGGATGTATCTCGACTTGAATCACTTGGTTGGACATATTCTACAGATTTAGAAAAAGGTTTAACTAATACTTATGAATGGTTTTTAGCTAACCAAGATAACTTTAGAAAATAAGGGCTTTCAACGAATTACGCTAATGTCACGAATTAGGAGTAACCACATAACTTTATAAAGATTAACTTCTGTTTGGTTTTTTAAATTCGTGAAATTAGCTGATAGTTTATTAAAGAAGTAATATTAATATGTTTTTAAATAAAGAAACGTTTTCAACGGTTATTGAAAGTACCCCTTTGGTATCTATTGATTTAGTGATTAAAAACCAGCAAGGGCAGGCTTTACTTGGCCAACGATTAAATCGCCCAGCAAAAGACTTTTGGTTTGTTCCTGGTGGCCGCATCTTAAAAAGTGAGTCTTTGGCTGATGCGTTTGAGCGTTTAACACTGGAAGAACTTGGGCAAGAATTCTCTATAAAGCAAGCAAGTTTACTTGCGCCATTTGATCATTTTTATGATGACAACGTTTTTGGAGAGGACTTCAGCACTCATTATGTTGCTATAGCCTATGTATTAACACTTGAATGCGCGCTTGAAAAACTACCTTTGAATATCCAACACGGCAATTATCAATGGTTTAATATTGATGAACTAATGCAACTTGATAATGTACATCAACACACAAAAAATTACTTTCTCTAGAAGAATGATAATTATTTCAGTTAATAAGGAAATTATATGATTTTACCTGTAATTATGGCTGGTGGCTCAGGAACGCGCTTATGGCCTCTATCACGTAGCAATTATCCCAAGCAGTTTCTAGCACTCGGCTGTGGTAATAATGCAAAACAAACAATGTTACAACAAACTATTTCTCGTTTAAATGGTTTGAATAACGAACCTTGCATGCTTATTTGTAATGAAGAACATCGTTTTATTGCTGCGGAACAAGTTCGTCAATTAGGTGTTGAACACGGCGGGATATTTCTTGAGCCTGTGGGTCGCAATACTGCTCCAGCCATAGCATTAGCAGCAATACATGCTATTGAACTGTCTAATGACAATCAAGAGCCTATATTATTAGTATTAGCTGCGGATCATGTAATAGACAACGACGAAGCTTTTCAGCAATCGGTAAAACAAGCGTATGTTCACGCAAAAAATAATAAGCTTGTTACGTTTGGCATTGTTGCCAATAAAGCTGAAACGGGCTATGGCTATATCAAACGTGGAAGCGTTGTTACAAATAATGTAGATGACAGTGAAGCATTTTTAGTGAGTAGTTTTGTTGAAAAACCCAATTTAGCAACCGCTGAAGATTATGTGAATTCTGGTGAATATTACTGGAACTCTGGCATGTTTATGTTTAAAGCAAGTCGGTATATCGATGTATTGAAGACGCATAACCCTGCTATATATGAATCTTGTCTTAAGGCCATGAAAGTTCAAAATCCAGATATGGATTTTGTTCGTGTTGACAAAGAAGCTTTTATGGCTTGTCCGGATGATTCTATTGATTATGCGGTAATGGAGCCATTATGCGCACAAAGTAATGGTGACGTTGTTGTTGTTCCTATGGATGCCGGCTGGAATGACGTGGGTGGCTTTTCTGCATTGCTTGATGTTTCTAAGCAAGATGATAATGGTAATGCTTTTTCTGGCGATGTTGAGTCAATCAATACACAAAATACCTTGGTCATCGCTGAAGATAAACTAGTAGCAACTGTCGGTGTGCATGATTTAATTATTATAAATACTAAAGATGCCGTATTAGTTGCACATAAGAATGAAGCGCAACATGTTAAAAGTATTGTTAATAAACTAAAAGCAGATGCAAGAAGTGAAGCGACTATTCATAGAGAAGTCTATCGCCCGTGGGGCAAGTATGACTCAGTTGATAGCAGTGAACGTTTTCAAGTTAAACGTATTACGGTAAAGCCAGGCGCGAAGCTTTCAGTACAAATGCATCATCACCGTGCTGAGCATTGGGTAGTTGTTTCAGGTACCGCCAGAGTAACGATAAATGATACTGATAAACTAGTCACTGTAAACCAATCTGTTTATATTCCTATAGGGGCTGTTCATGCATTAGAAAACCCTGGTAAGTTAGATTTGGAGTTAATTGAAGTACAGTCTGGCTCTTATTTAGGTGAAGACGATATTGTTAGGTTTGAAGATCGTTATGGAAGATCATAAACACAATAACTAACGATTGAAATAGTTTATTTTTTGATTTGAGGTATCTTGATCCCCAAAGCTAATATCATATAAAAATACACCGCATTTACCGGCAGATGATAGTTAAAATCTGCCAGTGAGTGCAGTAGTATGGCTACTACAGAGCAAAAGCTTGAAACTTGTAAACCGTACAAACTTCCGGTGTTACGATGTCTACTTTTTTTCAATCCTCGAAACAGTCTTAGCAATAATAGTAAGGTTGCTGCGCCTAATAAGCTAAAACCTATTATCCCTTGATTAGCCAAAAGTTCTAAATAATCGTTATGCGCTCTTTTTGACATTGCAGTATTACCAAGCAAGGGTGATTTGTAATTATGCTGTAAAATAGGGTAAGTACCGGCTCCTGTGCCTACTAACGGTCTTTCCTTGAAGATGCTAAATGACGTTTGATGCATTAAATCTCTTCCGCTTGGAGCATAACCTTGTGATTCAAGCCTTTTTGTTAGTGAGTCTGTAACGCCAGTAAGAATGACTACAATGCCAACAGCTAGCATGCATACTATGAGTAACACTGCTTTTTTAACTTTGGTTTTCTTTGGCTTCTTTTGTTGTAACAGCACACAAAAGAAAGTGATTGTGATGCTAATAACAAAAATAGAATTACCACCTCTTGAAGCGGTTTTAAATAAAGCGATGATCATCACTAATAAACTTAGTAAATAAAGTCCGTTTATCGACATAAGCAAATCAAGCGTTTTTCCTAAGTGACTTTGCCCGATATTATTACTTTTACTGCTTTTGATATTCGCATAAATAAGGCCATAGCCGAGGGGAATCGTTATGGTTAAAAAAGAAGCGTAATGATTTTGGTAGCTAAACGTTCCATGGGCCGCTTTTTCCCAAGAGGTAGTCCAAGGAGGAATAGAGCTTACAAGGTCAAACGCTCCTTTAGTATAATGGTTTATTAATGAATATAAGGCGATTAGTGCTGAGCCGATAAATATGGTTTTAGTTAATGTTATCAGGCGTTTTTTTGTGGTTAAAAGTGACAAGGCTAAGATGAAAACAGTGACATAACTGGTGTGCTTGATTATCTCTAATAATGTTATGTTTGGGGCAATGCTTATCGTTTGCCACGAGGTTGTCTTAAGGTTTAGTG
>OJAZ01000540.1_pt1 | contig 15759 bp, 13 predicted proteins | sample 1589851 | NCBI WGS metagenome assembly OJAZ01 (sample SAMN05416792, study PRJEB24817) | seawater metagenome | isolation source: Sea water | place: Canada:Atlantic | collected 2013-07 | reverse complement strand
CTACACGTAAGGAGTCGTCGGCAGCGTCAGATGTGTATAAGAGACAGATTTAATAGTTCATAGTTAATTAAGTCTTTTTCTAAAGGAGCAAGTGTAAGGTTTTCAAAATTAAAGCTTTTTTTGGTTTCTTTAGCATAGATTAAGTTTTCAATCCTAATACCAAAGTGGTTTTTTTTATAAAAACCAGGTTCATTGCTTAGGATCATTCCATTTTTTATCTTTATAGAATTATTTTTTGAAATTGATTGAGGTCCTTCATGAACATTTAAAAAAAAACCAACTCCATGTCCTGTTCCATGGGCATAATCTTGACCTTCTTTTTTTAAAAACTTTCTAGCTTTAATGTCAATTTTTTTTCCAGTATCATCTTTATTCAAGTTTGTTAAGGCAACGGCAATATGGCCTTTTAATACGTTTGTATAAGCATTTTTGATAAATTTGTTTTGTTTTGAGAATGAAATAGTTCTTGTAACATCTGTAGTACCGTAATGATATTGCCCACCAGAATCTACCAATAAAATATCGCTCTGTTCAATTTTTTTAGTTGTTTTTTTATTAGCTCTATAATGAACAATTGCACCATTTGAACCAGCGCCAGCAATAGTATCAAAACTTGGAAATAAATAATCTTTATTTAGCTTTCGAAATTTTTCTAATTTATTTTGTGCATACACTTCTGTTATTTTTTTTTTATTAACATTTTTAATCCAATAAATAAATCTTGTTAATGCTAAGCCATCTTTTTTATGGGCTTCAATCATATGTTTTATTTCACTGGAATTTTTGATTGATTTTAGTTCATAAACAGGATCATCAAATTTAAGTATATTAAATTTTGATTTAATTATTTTTTCATAAAAAATTGAGCAAGTTTTATTATCAATAATAAAATTTTTACCTTTTAAATTATCTAAAAATTGTGGAAGTGAATTGATTGGTAAAATTTGTTTCTTTTTAATTTTTTTATTTAATAGGAGATTTCTTAAATTATTTTCATTTGCTATTAAAAACAATTCCTTTTTTTTATTTAGTATTAATCTAGAATTTGCAATTGGGCTATTTGGATTATCATATCCACGAATATTTAAAAGCCAAGCCACATTTTCAGGTGCAGAAATGAAACAATAATCTGCTTTGTTGTTTTTAAGAAATCTTACAACTTTAGAAATTTTAGAACTATATGACTCACCTACAATTTTCGTGTCTAGAGAATAGAATGGTTTTGTATGTTTTTCTTTAAATCTAAATATTTGGTCAATTAAGTTTTGATCAATAGAAATTAAGTTATTATTTATAAAATATTTACTAAGTAATTTGGATGTAAATAGTTTTGGGTCGTAACCTAAATTAAAATTTTTAATAATTGTATGAGGTAGTTTTTTATGAATTTCAATTATCTTAAAATTTTTAGATGATTGTTGATGTGCTTGAATAGTATATCTTCCATCAACAAATAAATAATTTTGTTTTTTTAAAACTACTGCAAAACCTGCAGAACCTGAAAAGCCTGTAATATTTTTTAACCTATCATTTTTTGCATATTCAGAAAAATATTCATCATTTTTTGGAATAATGTAACCATCAATGTCATATTGTTTAAATTTTTTTCTTAGAATTTTTATTTTTTTTAAAATCATTTAATTCTTTTTTGATATCTTATCCATCCAGGACTTCTAGTTCCTTCTTCAATCTCAAAATCTTGATTAAACTCAAAGTCTTCTTCATTATCTTTAGAGTCATCAAAAAAAGAATTCTTTTCTAAAAATTTTTCTGGTAACTCTTCAATAAACCTTGAAGCCATACTGTCTATCCAGTTTCCCTGATAAAACCTATTCATAGCAAAAGATATAAGTGCTTTTTTTTTGGCTCTTGTTATTCCCACATAAGCCAATCGCCTTTCTTCTTCAAGCCCATTTTGGCCTTTCTCTTCAATAGATTTTTGGTGTGGAAAAAGACCTTCTTCCCAACCTGGTAAGAAAACTACATCAAATTCAAGTCCTTTAGATCCATGCATTGTCATCATGTTAACTTTTTCTCCATCCCAATCTTGATCAACTGATGTAGCAAGAGCAACATGTTCTAGAAAGCTTTCTAAATTATCAAAATCTTTCATCGCACTTAAAAGTTCTTTAATGTTTTCAAGTCTGTTTTCATTTTCTAGATCTTTTTTATTTTTTAACATACTTGAATAGCCAGATTCATCTAAAACTAATTGTAATAATTTAACATGATTAATTTTTTTTATATTAATGTCATTTCTCCACTTATCCATGAGGAATAAAAAAGAGCTAAGACCAATTTTAGTTTTGGGTTTAATTAAATTCTCTTCAATTAATTTTTTGGAAGCAATTTCTAAGCTAACAGCGTTCGTTTTTGAAAACTCATGTATTAATTTTAAAGTACTATCACCGATGGCTCTTTTAGGATTATTTACTATTCGATCAAATGCCAAATCATCTTTTGGTTGATGTATCAATCTTAAATAACCAACACAATCCTTTATCTCTGCTCTTTCATAAAATTTTGTTCCACCAAGAATTCTATAAGGTAAACCAATTTTTAAAAATCGTTCTTCAAATTCTCTTGTCTGAAAAATAGCTCTAACTAAAATAGCAATATTGTTAAAAGAATATTTTTTTTTAAGTTTTTTTTCAATTTCATCAGAAACTCCTATTGCTTCATCTTTTCCATTTTTAAAACAATTAAGTTTTACAAGATCTCCTTCCTCCATAGTTGTCTTTAAAGTTTTTCCAACTCTGTTTTGATTGTTAGCTATAAGATTTGAAGCAACAGATAATATATTTTGTGAGGAACGATAATTTTCTTCTAATCTTATTACTTTTGAATTTTTATACACTTGATCAAATTCTAAGAAATTTTTTATTTCTGCTCCACGCCAACTATAAATAGATTGATCATCGTCTCCAACACAACACAAATTTTTATGTTTTTCTGAGAGTAGATTAAGCCATCTACTTTGAATATAATTAGTGTCTTGGTATTCATCCACAAGTATATATTTAAAATTATTTGAATAAATATTTCTTATGTCCTGGTTTTTTTCTAAAATTTTAACTACGTGTAAAATTAAATCTCCAAAGTCACATGCATTTAAATCTAATAACTTTTGTTGATAAATTTTATAAAGAGGAAGTATAGTTCTCTCAAAAATATCATTTTTATTGATAACGACTTCATCTGGATAAAAGCCTTTATTTTTCCATCTATCAATTATTGAAAGAATAAATTTGGGTGCTAATTGTTTTATGTCTATATTTTCAGCTTTGCAAATATTCTTTATTAATCTCACCTGGTCATCAGTATCAATAATTGTAAAATTAGAAGTTAACCCAGCTGCAGGAGCATGTTTTCTTAAAAGTTTAGCACAAATAGAGTGAAAAGTGCCCAGCCAAGTTAGGCCTATTGCTTCTGAGTTAAGTATAGCACTCACTCTACTCTGCATTTCTTTTGCTGCTTTATTAGTGAAAGTCACAGACAGTATTTGATTGGGAAAAGCCTTCTTTTCGTTAATAATATGAGCAATCCTAGAAGTTAAAACTTTAGTTTTTCCAGAACCTGCACCTGCTACTATTAATAAAGGCCCGTCTAGATATAAAACAGCTTCTTTTTGGGCGTTATTAAGATTATTTAAATATTCTGAGTTTACCATTTTTTAAATTTCATTATAAGATATTTAAATTTCAACTACATTTATGAAAAAAATTGTTAAAAATTTTAATAACCTAGTAAAAAATACAATATTTAAAGTTAAGAATAAAACAATTAATAAATTAAAAATTAGTAACTTTAATAAATTTTTAATAACTTTTATTAGCATATTATTTTTGTATATATTCTACTTACAGATACCCCTTTTATATGACAAGGATTGGGTAAAAGACAAAATTCAAACCCAGCTACTTAGTGAATTTAAGATAGATTTAAATTCTATTGATGACATTTCATATCGTATTCTTCCAGCACCACATTTTTTGATTATAAATTCTAAGATAATAATGAATAACTCTAAAAATAAAAAAACAATAGCAAAAATTAAAAATCTAAAAATATTTTTGGATCAAATTAATTTTCTTAATAAAAAAAAAATGAACATAACAGAAATGATTATTAATAATGCTAATTTTTCTTTATCAAAAAATGATCTTAAGGTATTAAATGATTCTTCTAATCAAAAATTTTCTCACAAAAAAATTAAAATTAACAAAAGTAGTGTTTTTTTAAAAAATGATTTAGACGAGATAATTACAATAATAAAAATTAACAAAAGTAACCTTTTCTTTGATAATAAAAAAATACAAAATCAATTTGAATTAAAAGGTAATGTTTTTGCAATACCTTTTACTTTTAAACTAAACACTAAAAATGATTTAATTATAGAAAAAGAGTTTTTATTTAAAGCTAAGACTCTTAATTTGGATATTTTAAATAAGCATATTACAAAGAAGGATAAATCCACTGCTGGAAGTAATAGTATTTCATTTTCAAACTCTATAATTGATACTAGATATAAATTGAGAGATAAAAAATTTGTTTTTACATCTAAAAACTCTAAATTAAATAATTTTAAAATAAATTATGCTGGTGACCTATCAATTGATCCATTTGAGCTAAATTTAGATATGATTTTAAATAATAGTAAAATATCTAAGTTATTTAACTTTAATTCTATTTTAGTTGAATTTATTAACTCAGGGTTATTATTTAATGAAAATATAAGCCTAAATACTTCCTTAACTGTCTATACAAAAAATAATGATGATTTTTTTGATAACGCAAAAATTTACTTCAATATATTAAATGGTAAAATTAACATCGATGGAACAAAACTTGTTGTTAATAATATGGGGTCATTAAAGTTAAGTAATAGTAGTTTGTTTCTTCAAGATAATAAGTTATTTTTAAATGCAACTTTTTTCTTTGATATTAAAGATTCTGATCGATTATTTTCTTTTCTAAACACAAATAAGAGATTAAGAAAAACAATTAAAAATGTTATTGTTAATATTGATTATGATTTTTTAAACAATGAAATTAAGTTTAATAATGTTAAAATTGATAATAATAAAACAAGTGATCAATTTATGAATATAATTGATGGTTTTAGGGATAATAATCTGAATAATTTAATTAAAAGTAGACGTCTACTAAATGAGTTAATTGAAGCTTACGTGGGGTAAATCATTTTTCTAGGGTCTACTATTCGATCATAATCCTTCTCCTTAATAAGATTCGTCTTCAAGGTTTCTTCTTTCAAAGTAGTTCCATTTTTTAAAGCTGTTTTTGCAATTCTTGCAGCATTGTCATATCCAATATGTGGAGCCAACGCTGTTATTAGCATTAGCGAGTTATCTAGATGCTCTTTAATTCTTTTTTTGTTAGCCTTAATTCCTTTAACACAATAAACAGCAAAATTTTTAGTACTATCCGCAATAAGATCTATCGACTGAAGTATATTATGAGCAATCATTGGCTTAAATACATTCAATTCAAAATGTCCATGAGATCCAGCAACTGTAATTCCAGTATGATTGCCTATAACTTGAGCACAGACCATTGTTACAGCCTCACATTGAGTTGGGTTAACTTTTCCTGGCATAATAGATGAACCAGGTTCATTTTCTGGGAGTATTAATTCACCATATCCAGCACGAGGCCCTGAACCTAAAAATCTTACATCATTTGATATTTTCATTAATGCAACAGCACAAGTATTTAGTGTGCCTGAAAAATTTACAATAGAATCGTGAGCTGCAAGTTCTGCAAATTTATTAGAGGCTGGCTTAAAAGGAATTTTAGTATATTTGGCAATCTCTTTAACAATTTTTTTATCAAAACCTTTTTTAGAGTTAATTCCAGTTCCAACAGCTGTTCCACCTTGTGCTAAAAAATATATTTCTTTAAGTGCAAGCTCTATTCTCTCAATGCATTTTTTTAGCTGTACCTGGTAGCCTGAAAATTCTTGTCCAAGTGATAACGGTGTTGCATCTTGCAAGTGGGTTCTGCCAATTTTAATAATATTTTTAAATTCTTTAGATTTTTTTGCTAACTCTTTTTCTAAAATTTTTAAGCTAGGTAATAGTTTTGATATAGTCTCTTGAGCAACAGATATATGCATAGCTGTTGGAAAAACATCATTTGTTGATTGAGATTTATTTACATGATCATTTGGATGAACTGGTTTTTTTGAACCTTTTTTTCCACCCAATATTTCAATTGCTCTATTTGCAATTACTTCATTAACATTCATATTAGTTTGTGTGCCAGAACCTGTTTGCCAAACCTTTAAAGGAAAATTTTCATCTAGTTTTCCTTTAATAACCTCATCTGAAGCTTTAATTATTGAATTAGTAATTTTTTTATTTATTTGCTTTTCTTTATAATGCACTAAAGCAGCAGATCTTTTAATGATTGCAATAGATTTTATTATTGAAATATTAACTAAAATTTTTCCAATATTAAAAAACTTGTTAGATCTTTGAGTTGATGCGCCCCAATATTTATCACTAGGTACGTTGATACTTCCAATGCTGTCGAATTCTTTTCTTAATTTCATTGATTAATATATAATTAGTAATTTAATATACTTATATATTAATTTTTAAAAACTTACAGGAGCTAAATGTCAAATTTTAACAAAGTAAAAACTTTTATGGAAACCTTTGGTCAAGAAGTCAAAACTAAGCCATCTTTTAGCACTGATAAGATCAATAGTCTTAGATATGATTTAATAAAAGAGGAATTAGAAGAGCTTAAAGAAGCAATGGAAAATAAGGATCTTTTGGAAGTTGCAGATGCTTTAACAGATATATTGTATGTAACTTATGGGGCTGGACATGCGTTTGGCATTGATCTTGATAAGTGTTTTGAAGAAGTACAAAGTTCCAATATGAGTAAGTTAGGTGAGGATGGCAAACCTATCTATAACGAATCTGGAAAAGTTATGAAGGGCCCTAAATATTTCAAACCTGATCTAACTAAATTTGTAAATTAGTAGGGGCGTTCTGTTACCCGGTGCCCCAGACCGTGCTTCTATAATTAACCTAAGTTAATTATGCAGCAATAGCGTAACTTTCGTTAGCATTTAAAGTTTAGCCCGTTACGGTGGAACAATCCCGAACGAAAGAATAGCCTTTAGTCACCCGTCGATCCTATTTCACCCCCATAAGTTGTAATGGTGGAGGTGGTGGGTACTGCCCCCACGTCCGTAATGGTTATTACGAAATTCGTTTATCGTCGTAGTTGGCAAGCCAACACTATTACTATAAAAGCATTTGAAAGAGATTCAATAAAAATCATGAAATTAACTAAAGAACAATCACAAGAGATTAAAGACCAACAAGGTCAGCAAAATCAAACGAAAAGAGTTACTGCTCCGGCACTAGAAAATATCCTTTATGAGGCAATGCCTGCGTTGGACCATGGCTTTGTAAGAGTTATTGATTACATGGGAGATGACACTTCAATTGTTCAATCAGCTAGAGTTTCCTATGGAAAAGGTACTAAAAAAGTTTCAACAGATGCAGGTCTAATTAAATATTTAATGAGACATTGGCATAGCACTCCATTTGAAATGTGTGAAATCAAATATCATGTAAAACTTCCAATATTTATTGCCCGACAATGGATAAGACACAGAACAGCAAATGTTAATGAGTACTCAGCTAGGTATTCAATTTTAGATAAAGAATTTTATTTACCATCAGCAGAAAATTTAGCAGCACAATCTTCAAGTAACAGACAGGGTAGAGGTGATGTGATTGAAGGTGAACAAGCAAAAGAAGTTTTAGAACTTTTAAAGAATGATGCTGAACAAACTTATGACAATTATGAGATGATGCTTAATCAAAGATTTGATGGTTCAACTATTGATGAAAATAAAAAAGGGTTAGCAAGAGAACTTGCAAGAATGAATTTAACTTTAAACACTTATACCCAGTGGTATTGGAAAACTGATTTATTAAACTTAATGAATTTTTTAAGATTAAGAGCTGATAGTCATGCTCAATACGAAATAAGAGTATATGCCGATATCATGTTGGATACTGTTAAGAAATGGGTGCCCATAACTTATGATGCATTCATGGATTATAGAGTGGGTGGAACAGAAGTTTCAGCTAAAGGAAAAGTTATCATTCAAAAACTTATTAAAGGTGAAGATGTTAATCCAGATAGTTCAGGCTTATCTAAAAGAGAATGGAATGAACTAATGGTTTCTTTTGATCTTAAAGATAAGTTGATTTAATTTTTCTAGCAAAGTCTAAATATATTTTAGAAATTTCGTGTTCAGGATTAGCTTCAACAATTGGCTTTCCTTCATCACCACATTTTCCAACTTCAGGATTTATTGGAATTTCTCCTAAAAATTCTTTTTCAAATTCTTCAGCAGTTCGTTTAACTCCACCTTCACCAAAAATTTTATATTTTTTACCATCATCACCAGTGAAATAGCTCATGTTATCAACTAAACCTAAAATCTTAACTCCAAGTTTATCAAACATTTTAATACCTCTTTTAACATCAAGAAGCGCCACTTCTTGAGGAGTTGAAACAATGATTGCTCCATCCATTTTAATTTCTTGAGAAAAAGTTAATTGAGTATCACCAGTCCCTGGAGGCATATCAACAATTATGAAATCTAAATCTTTCCAACCAACTTTTTGTGTAAAAGTTTTAATTGCACTAGTAACCATAGGTCCACGCCAAATCATTGGAGTTTGTTGGTCTGCAAGAAAACCAATGGACATACATTGAATGTCATATTTTGTAATTGGAGTTAAAGTCTGGCCATCACTTTTTGGCTTTTCATTAATATCAAACATTTTTGGAATTGAAGGACCATAAATGTCAGCATCAAGTAAACCAACTTTGCAGCCAATTTGTTTTAAAGCTAAAGCAAGGTTAGTTGCAAAAGTTGATTTTCCAACTCCTCCTTTTGCACTTGATACCGCTATTGTAAATTTTGTTCCCAAAATAGGATTTTTAGTGAACTTTCTAGGCTCCAATTTTTTCTTCATTGCGTCACTTAGTTCTGGCTTTTTATCAGTCATAATCTCATCATTACTTGTTTTTTATTAGAAAGACATTATATACTTTGTCATATGTCAGATGATTTTCAAGGTAGAGGCGGAAGCCCATGGGGAACACCTCCAGGTGGAGGAAACGGTTCTGGAAAAGGACCTACACCACCAGACATCGATGCAATTATTAGAGATATTCAAAGTAAGATAAATAGATTTTTACCTGGTGGAAGTTCATCAGGAAAAAAACCAATTGGTTTAATTTTAATTATTTTAGCCTTTGTATGGTTAGCAAGTGGACTTTATAGAGTAGGACCCGATGAACAAGGTGTTGTGCTTAGATTTGGTAAGTTTGTAAAAACTACTCAACCAGGATTACATTATCACATTCCAATTCCAGTAGAGACAGTTCAAACACCAAAAGTTACAAAAGTAAATAGAATTGATATTGGATTTAGATCTGAAAGAGATAGTGGTTTTTCACAAGGTGGAGGAGTTGCTGATGTTCCTCAAGAAAGTTTAATGTTAACGGGTGATGAAAACATAGTTAATATAGATTTTTCAGTTTTCTGGGTAATTAAAGATGCAGGTAAATTTTTATTTGAAATACAAGATCCAGAAGGAACAGTAAAAGCTGCAGCAGAGACAGCAATGAGAGAAGTAATTGCTAAAAGTAAAATTCAACCAGTTTTAACTGAGGGAAGAGCTCAAATTGAAATTGAAACTCAGGAAATTATTCAATCAATATTAGATGAATACAATAGTGGTATTCAAATTACACAAGTTCAAACACAAAAAGCAGATCCACCTGATCAAGTAATTGATGCGTTTAGAGATGTTCAAGCAGCAAGAGCAGATATGGAAAGATCTAAAAATGAAGCTGAAGCTTATGCTAATGATGTAATTCCAAGAGCAAGAGGAGAGGCTGCAAAAATTATGCAAGCAGCAGAAGCTTATAAGCAAAAAGTTGTTGCTCAAGCAGAAGGTGAAGCTAGTAGATTTATATCTATCTATAATGAGTATGCAAAAGCTAAAGAAGTAACTCAAGAAAGAATGTATTTAGAGACTATGGAAAAAGTTTTAGCAGATATTGATAAAGTGATAATTGAAAAAAATGCAGGCTCAGGTGTAGTACCATATTTACCATTACCAGAGCTAGGTAAAAAAAAGGCAAGTAACTAATGAAAGCACAAAAAATTTTATTACCAATAATTATTTTAATAGGGGCATTAGCTTTCTTTTCTATATTCATTGTTAAAGAGGTTAACCAAGCAATTGTACTTCAGTTTGGTGATCCTAAAAAAATCATACTAAAACCAGGTTTAAACTTTAAAATACCTTTTATTCAAAATGTTGTCTTTTTAGATAGCAGAATTTTAAATCTTGATACACCACCAGCAGAAGTTATTGCATCAGACCAAAAAAGATTAATTGTTGATGCTTTTGCAAGATTTCAAATTGTAGATCCTTTAAAATTCTATATTTCAGTTGGAAATGAAAGAGTTGCAAGATCAAGGTTAGCAACAATTATTAACTCAAGAATAAGAAATGTTTTAGGACAACAAGAATTACAAACATTACTATCAAAAGATAGATCTAAGCAAATGTCTTTAATTCAAGAAGGTGTAAACGCAGAAGCTCAAAAATTTGGAATTAAAATTGTAGATGTTAGAATTAAAAGAGCTGATTTACCTCAAGCAAATAGTGAAGCAATCTATAGAAGAATGCAAACTGAAAGAGAAAGAGAAGCTAAAGAATTTAGAGCAAGAGGTGCTGAAATGGCAGTAACTATTACATCAACTGCTGATAAGGACGTTTCAGTATTGCTAGCTAATGCGAATAAAGATTCTGAGATTATGAAAGGTCAAGGAGATGGGGAGAGAAATAAAATTTTTGCAGATGCATTCGGTAGAGACCCTGAATTTTTTGCTTTCTATAGAGCAATGCAAGCTTATGAAACTGCTTTAATAGGTGGAGATACTTCAGTTATTTTATCACCTGATAGTGAGTTTTTTAAATTTTTTGGGAATATCAAACCTAAATCTCAGTAACATAATTTTATGAAGGAGTTGATCATAGCTTTTGGTCTTTTTCTTTTTATTGAAGGAATATTATACGCCTTATTTCCATCAAAAATGAAAAATATGTTAAAAAAAATGGAGTTAATAAAAGATTCACAGCTAAGAAGTGGTGGTTTAATTTTTGCAGTTATAGGTTTTATAATTATTTGGTATATAAAAAGTTAATATGAACAGAATTAAAAAATTATTTATTTTATTATTTATAATAAATTTTACATCACAAGCGCTAGCAAAAGATGCGCCAGCATCATTTGCAGACTTAGCAGAAAAATTAATGCCCTCTGTTGTAAATATTTCTACAACAACAACAGTTACTACAAATTCAAATCCATTCCCTGGTTTTCAATTTCCTCCAGGATCACCTTTTGAAGATATGTTTAAAGAATTTGGGACACCCCAAACAAGAAAATCTGCCGCATTGGGTTCAGGATTTATAATAAAAGAAAGTGGTATTGTGATCACTAACAACCACGTTATTCAAAACGCAGAAAATATTTTGGTTAGAGTAGATGGTGATAAAGAGTACAAAGCAACGGTTGTTGGCGCAGATCCTTTATCAGATATTGCTGTCCTTCAAATAGATTCAAAAGAAAAATTTATACCAGTAAAATTTGGAAATTCAGATCAAGCAAGAATTGGTGATTGGGTTATTGCAATTGGTAATCCATTTGGGTTAGGAGGAACGGTAACTGCAGGAATTATTTCAGCAAGAAATAGATCAATTGGTTTATCTCGTTATGAAGATTATATTCAAACTGATGCCTCAATAAATTCTGGAAATTCTGGTGGTCCTTTATTTGATATGAATGGTGATGTTATTGGAATTAACACTGCAATTCTAGGTAAAGGTGGATCAATTGGTATAGGTTTTTCAATACCATCTAATGATGCAAAGAAAGTTGTAGAGCAGTTAATAGAATTTGGTGAAACTAAAAGAGGATGGCTGGGTGTTAGAATTCAAGTAGTCACCCAAGAAATTGCAGATGTAGAAGAGCTAGACAAACCAAGAGGAGCATTAGTTGCAAGTGTAGCCGATAAAAGTCCTTCTGCTAAAGCTGGAATTAAAGACGGTGACATCATATTAGAATTTAACAATACTAAAATAAATGAAATGAAAGAGCTTCCAATAATTGTTGCACAAACAGAGGTTGGTAAAATAGTTAATGTTAAAATTTGGAGAAATAAAAAAGAAATCATTAAAAAGATTAAATTAGGTAGACTTGAAACGTCAGAAGATTTTAAAGTTGAAAAAAAAGATAACAATAATGAGACACCTGAAACTTCTGAAATTAAATCGTTAAAAATTATAACAAGACTATTGAATGACAATGATATTAAAGAAAGAAAATTACCAAATCAAACAACAGGGTTAGTTATAACAAATATTGGAAGAAATAGTCCAGTGGACTACTTAAACGTTGGAGATATTATTGTTGAAGCTCAAAAGAAAAAAATAAAATCAATCAAAGATCTTGAAGATATTGTAGATACTGTTTTAAAATCTAATCAAAAAACAATTTTGATTGTGATTTATAATAATCAAAATCAAAGAAGATATATTGGTGTTAAGTTAGATTAATAATGGACAGACAGTCCAAAATTATCCTAATCTCAGGTCCCACCGCATCCGGCAAATCAAACTTTGCCATCAAGATAGCAAAAAAAATTCAGGGAGAAATAATTAATGCAGACAGTATGCAAGTTTACAAGATGCTAAAAATCCTAACTGCAAGACCAAATAAAATAGAACAAAAAAATATTAAACATCATCTTTATGGGGTTGTCGATTTAAATGAAAAATTTTCAACCGGTCAATGGTTAGAACTTGTAATTAAAAAAATAAAGGATATTAAAAAAAAGAAAAAAATTCCAATTTTAGTTGGTGGTACTGGTTTATATTTTCAATCATTGATTAATGGTTTAGTTAAAATTCCAGAGATACCTCTTAAGTTTAGAAATAAAGTTAGACTAATGTCTAAAAAAGAAGGACAAAAAAAATTTTATAAAAAACTTTTAAAACTTGATCCTAAAATTAAAGATAAATTTGATCCAAATGATACACAAAGATCTATAAGAGCTTATGAAATTAAATCTTATACTGATATTTCTATGTATGATTGGTTAGCTAAGACTGAGTCTGAATTTAAAGACAGTGATTTCCTAAAACTTTATATTGAAACAAAAAGAGAAAAACTTATTGATAAAATTAATTTAAGAACTTCCAATATGATAAATGATGGAGCTATTAATGAAGTTAAAAAATTTATTAAACTAAAAATTAGAAAAGACCAGAGTGTAAACAAGGTAATAGGGATTGCCGAATTGACACAGTACTTAAATAAAAAAATCAACTTAGATCAAGCAAAGGAATTAATATCAATTAAAACAAGACAATACGCTAAAAGACAAGCTACTTGGGCTAGAACCAGGATGAGATCATGGAAAAAAATTAAATCAACCAAGATTGATGATCATATAAAAAAATTAAATAAATCAATTCTAAAACTTGACCAATGAGCACAACTTCAGCTAGATTGCCCAGATGGGGAATTTATACACAGGTGCTGAAATTGTATTTAAATGTTTGGAAGATCAAAAAGTAGATCATATTTTTGGTTATCCAGGTGGAGCAGTACTCCCTATTTATGATGAGCTAAAAAACCATCCATCAATAAAACATATTTTAGTTAGACATGAGCAAGGTGCTGGTCATGCAGCTGAAGGGTATGCAAGATCATCTGGAAAACCAGGTGTAGTACTAGTAACTTCTGGCCCAGGTGCAACAAATGTTGTTACAGCACTAACGGACGCTTACATGGATTCCGTTCCTCTAGTTTGTATTTCAGGGCAAGTACCAACACACTTAATTGGAACAGATGCTTTTCAGGAATGTGATACTACAGGAATTACTAGACCTTGCACAAAACATAATTGGTTAGTTAAAGATATTAATGATCTTTCAAGAATAATGCATGAGGCATTCGAAGTTGCAACAACAGGAAGACCTGGACCAGTATTAGTTGATATTCCAAAAGATATTCAGTTTGCAAAAGCAAAATATTTTAAACCTAAAAAAGAAAAAAAATTAAATGGAAAAGTTCTTAATAGATTTAATCAAAAAGAAATTGACCAATTAGTAGACTTAATGAAAAAAGCTTCAAAACCAGTTTTTTATACTGGAGGTGGAGTAATTAATTCAGGACCAAAGGCAAGTGAACTTTTAAGAGAATTAGTGGCCTTAACTGGATTTCCTATTACATCAACTTTGCAAGGATTAGGTGCTTATCCAGGGGATGATAATCAATTTTTAGGTATGCTAGGTATGCATGGAACTTATGAAGCCAATAATGCAATGCATGATTGTGATTTATTAATTAATATAGGTGCAAGATTTGATGATCGTATTACAGGAAAGATAGATGAGTTTTCTCCAAAATCTAAAAAAGTTCATATAGATATTGACCCATCATCGATAAATAAAATTGTAAAGGTTGATCTTTCTATTGTTGGTGATGTTAGTGATGTAATAAAATCAACTACCAAAACTCTAAAAAAACAAAACTTAAATTTAGAAAAATCAAATAAACAAAAAATATCAAAATGGTGGCAACAAATTCAAAAATGGAGAACAAAACAATCTCTTAATTTTATAAATAGTGATAAAATCATTAAGCCTCAACATGCAGTTCAAAGACTTTATGAATTAACTAAAAATCAAGATACATATATTACTACTGAGGTTGGACAACATCAGATGTGGGCAGCTCAGCATTATAAGTTCAATAAGCCTAATAGATGGATGACATCAGGTGGGCTTGGAACTATGGGTTATGGATTACCAGCTGCAATAGGGGTGCAAGTGGCCCATCCAAAAAAACTAGTTGTAGATATCGCTGGGGAAGCTTCAATTTTAATGACTATGCAGGAAATTTCTACTGCAGTTCAATACAATCTACCTATCAAGATATTTATTTTAAACAATCAATACATGGGAATGGTTAGACAATGGCAGGAGCTCCTTCATGAAAAAAATTATTCAGAAAGTTACTCAGAGGCTTTACCAGATTTTGTTAAATTAGCAGAAGCTTATGGTTGCGTTGGTATTAGAGCAGAAAACCCTGACGAATTAGATGAAAAAATTGAAGAAATGATCAATATAGACAAACCGGTAATTTTTGATTGCCACGTTGATCAAGCTGAGAACTGCTATCCAATGATACCTTCTGGAAAGCCACATAATCAAATGTTGTTAGGACCTAAGGATCAAAAAGAAAACAAAATTACAGGTAAAGGTAAGTCTTTAGTTTAAAATGGTAAAATCTAAATCAGCATATAGCACACCTAGTAAGTTAGGAAAAATTGATACTCATATAATTGTTGTTTGGGTTGATAATGAAGCAAGTGTATTATCAAGGGTGGTAGGTTTATTTTCTGGAAGAGGCTATAATATAGAATCTTTAGCAGTTGCTGAGGTGGACCATAAAAAAAACCTTTCTAGAATTACTATTGTCACAACAGGAACACCACAAGTTATAGAGCAAATTGTATTACAATTAAAAAAATTAGTTCCAGTGCATAATGTAGCTAATTTTAAAAGAGAAGATAAAAAAGTGATATTTAAAGAAATGGCTCTATTAAAA
>OJAZ01000538.1_pt1 | contig 15821 bp, 13 predicted proteins | sample 1589851 | NCBI WGS metagenome assembly OJAZ01 (sample SAMN05416792, study PRJEB24817) | seawater metagenome | isolation source: Sea water | place: Canada:Atlantic | collected 2013-07 | reverse complement strand
AATGTATCTTAAGCATATTAGGTCAATCCTATCCCAATATCGAGTTGTTAGTTATTGATGATGGTTCGACAGATGGTTCTATTGATACAATTAAAAGCCTTCTCGAAAAATATGACTTTTCATTTATAAGTAAAGAAAACGAGGGAGTAGCAAAAACGCTTAATTTAGGCATAAAAAAAACAGCGGGAGAGCTGATTTGTTTATGCGCATCTGATGATTATTGGCACATTAATAAAGTAGCGAAACAAGTAGACTACATGATCAACAACCCAACTATTTATTCTAGTTATTGTGGTGTGGTATCTGTAGATGGAAGAGGAAAAATTAATCACGCTCAAACAGAGCGTCGTAATTCTAACCTTAAAGGAGGGGACCTATTTGACTCAATCATATTGAATGACTTCCAACCTCCTGTCAGCTTTATTTATAGTCGTGCTTTATTCAACCAAATAGGCACATTTAGAGAAGGAATGCATACAGAGGATTTTGAGTTTAATTTAAGAAATTCTGTTAAATATGAAATAGGCTTCATTAGTGATAGGTTATTTTATTATAGGATTCTTGATGGAAGGAATAATACTCGATTAGGAAAAACACGCATAATTCATGAGAGCCACTTAGCGTGTATTGATCATTATAGTGATTTGGCCATTTACCCTAAAGCTAAAAGGCTACTCTATTATAGGGCTTTTTGTGCATACTCTCCTTATTGGTACCATAAGTTTTTTTCAATGAATATGATGGTTAAATCAAGGGGATTTCTTTTTAGCTTGGGATATTTAAAAGCAATAGTAAAGTTAGCACTTTTTTGGAAGTAAAATGAAAAATCACAAAAGAAAAGTTTTTATCGTAGGCCCGTTTAAATTTCCTTGGGGAGCAGCCAATTCAAGACGGGTATATGGATTGGCAAAATCATTTTCAAATATTGGTGCTGATGTAAGTGTTATATGTGGAAATACAGAGCATAAATTGGAACAGATGGAAAATGAAGAAAACATCAATTTTGCAGGTGTTAATAAATATAAAAATAAATTCGTAAATTTAGTGGATAGAGTTGTTTTTCAGCATGTGTTCGGCATTATAAATTTGATAAAAAAAGATAACCTTTATAAGGAGTCTACCATTGTAGTATATGGCGGACATGGTGTTTTTTCCTTGGTTCTTCTCTGTTGGTCTTTTTTTAATAGAACTAAATTAGTCGCTGATGTTGTCGAATGGTTTGACCCACATCAGTTAAGAGGTGGTCCATTCGGTTTTATGCATTTAAATGCTAAGTTCGCTTTAAAATTTTTATATCCTCTATTCGATGGTGTTATTGCTATTAGTAGTTGGTTAAGTAATCGTTACAAAAGCAAGGGTGGAAAGTTAGTAACATTACCTCCGATGATAGAGGTTAAACCTTTTAAAACAACAGGTTGTTTTTCAAAGGATTCTCTTAAACTCATTTATGCTGGGTCACCAGGTATTAAAGATGAATTGAATACTGTTATTAGTGCAGTAAACAATATTAATTGTGGTTCTAATCTGGTAGAGCTCCTAATATTAATTCCCCATAAAAAATACTTGAATAACTTAAAAAACATCGACGGTAATTCAATTAAAGTTGAAGTTGGTGTATCCCATCATGATATTCATGACTATGTCGGTAGTGCTGATTTTTCAATAGTTATACGGGAGTCTAAAATTTTTACTAATGCTGGCTTTTCAACTAAATTTGTCGAAAGTTTAGCTGCTAAAACACCTGTTATTGCCAACCTAACGAGTGATCTCGGTAAATATTTAATTGATACTGAAAATGGATTTGTTGTGAATAGCACATCATCTGAGGATATAGAGGCGGTAATTAGAAAAGCTCAACTTCTTTCTCAGGAAGAGTTAATAATAATGTCTAAAAATGCAGAGTTTACGGCACAACGTTTTTTTTCATTCTCTAGTTATTCTGATGAGATAGAGAGATTTTTTAAAAGTTTGGAGGAAGACAATGTTTAAGAATAAAATATTATTAATTACGGGCGGTACTGGTTCATTTGGAAATGCAGTATTAAGAAGGTTTATTGATAGTGATATCAAAGAAATTCGTATCTTTTCTCGAGATGAAAAAAAGCAAGATGATATGCGTAAGGCATTTAATAATGAAAAGCTGAAGTTTTATATTGGTGATGTACGTGACCCTCAGAGTATTTCAACGGCTATGCGTGGCGTTGATTACGTTTTTCATGCTGCTGCTTTAAAACAAGTACCTTCATGCGAATTTTATCCATTAGAAGCAGTTAAAACGAATGTATTAGGTACTGAAAATGTTTTAGAATCAGCTATTTTTCATAATGTAAATCGTGTTGTCTGTTTAAGTACCGATAAAGCTGTTTATCCCATTAATGCCATGGGTATATCTAAAGCAATGATGGAAAAAGTTATAGTCGCTAAAAGCCGTAATTTAGAAGGCACCAATACTGTTATCTGTGGCACACGTTATGGTAATGTTATGGCTTCACGTGGTTCTGTTATTCCTTTATTTATTCGTCAAATTATTGAGGACACACCAATTACTTTGACCGACCCTTCTATGACTCGTTTTATGATGACATTAGATGATGCGGTTGATTTAGTGCTTCATGCTTTTGAACATGGTGTCAATGGTGATATTTTTGTTCAGAAAGCACCGGCAGCAACGATTGAAGTAATGACACAAGCTATTCTTGAAATGATTGGCAAATCAGATCACCAAGTCAATGTGATTGGTACACGTCATGGGGAAAAGTTATTTGAAGCATTGTGTAGCCGTGAAGAGATGTTTGTTGCACAAGATCAAGGCGAATATTACCGAGTTCCTGCTGATAACCGTGATCTGAATTATGCACAATATACCGAGGAAGGTGAAAAGGATCTTTCTCTTATCGAAGATTATAACTCTCATAATACTGAACGTTTAGATGTTGAAGGTATGAAAGAATTGTTACGTAAACTTGACTTCATGCGTGAAATTGAATCGGGTAATCTGTTTGTTCCTGAAGGTGTGTAAATGAATATTTTAGTAACAGGTGCAGCAGGGTTTATCGGCAAAAACTTGTGTATTTTCTTACAAGAAGCAGGCTTTGACAATATTGAAAAAATCACGCGTGATGATAATGAAGAAAGTATCATTGAAAAGGTAAAGTCTGCCGACTTTATCTATCATCTAGCTGGGATTAATCGCACTAAAAATGATGATGAATTTAAAAAGGGCAATACTGATTTAACTCAGCAAATTATTAATACATTAGTTGAGTCTGAACGTAAAACACCAATTTTATTAACATCTTCAATTCAAGCTGAGCTGGATAATCCTTATGGGTGTAGTAAAGCAGGTGCGGAGCTAGCTGTTTCTGAATATCAGAATCAAACAGGTGCCGCTGCCTATATTTACCGTTTACCGAATGTATTTGGTAAATGGTGTATTCCAAATTATAATTCTGCGGTTGCCACCTTCTGTCATAACACGATAAATGACTTGCCTATCACTATTCATAATCCTGATTCAGTACTTAATCTTGTATATATTGATGATGTTTGTCAGTCGTTTGTAAGCTTATTAACTAACACTTCTCAAAGTACAGAGCAATATAGCTATGTTGAGCCAGTTTACCAAACAACCGTTGGTGAAGTGGTATCATTGCTTACTGAGTTTAAAGAAAGTCGTGAAAGTATGATTTCAGCTAAAGTGGGCGAAGGTTTTATTCGTGCTCTTTATTCTACTTATATAAGTTACCTTGCTCCAGAGCAGTTTGCATATGATGTTACCCGCCATAGTGATGAGCGCGGTACATTTGTTGAAATGCTTAAAACTAAAGATGCTGGTCAGTTTTCATTTTTTACTGCTCATCCAGGCATTACTCGCGGTGGTCATTATCATCATACTAAAACAGAAAAATTTTTAGTTATTAATGGTAAGGCCTCATTCAAATTCAGGCATATCAGCACTGGTGAATCTTATGAGCTGATTGTTGATGGTGAAGAATCTCGTATTGTTGAAACAGCGCCTGGTTGGTCGCATGATGTGACAAATATTGGTGATAATGAGTTAGTCGTGATGCTTTGGGCCAATGAAATATTTGATCGTGAAAAGCCAGATACAGTTAATTTTAAGGTTTAAAAATGAAAAAATTACAAGTTGTAAGTGTTGTTGGTACTCGCCCTGAAATCATCCGTCTATCACGTGTTTTAGCAAAATTAGATGAACATTGTGAACATGTTTTAATTCATACAGGTCAAAACTATGATTATGAATTGAATCAGATATTCTTTGATGATTTAGGTGTACGTAAGCCAGACTACTTTTTAAATGCGGCAGGTAAGAATGCATCAGAAACCATTGGTCAAATCATTATTTCTGTTGATGAAGTACTTGAAAAAGTAAACCCTGAAGCATTATTAGTGTTAGGTGATACCAATAGCTGTTTAGCAGCTATACCAGCTAAACGTCGTAAAATCCCTATCTTTCATATGGAAGCAGGTAATCGTTGCTTCGATATGCGCGTTCCTGAAGAAATTAACCGTAGAATTGTTGATCACACAGCCGATGTTAATCTTACTTATAGTGATATTGCACGTGAATACTTATTAGCTGAGGGCTTACCTGCGGATCGTACTATTAAAACAGGAAGTCCGATGTGTGAAGTGTTAACGCATTATAGTGAGGGTATTGATGCTTCTGATGTGATTTCACGCCTAGAGCTAACTTCAGGTAAATATTTTGTAGTTAGTGCGCATAGAGAGGAAAATATTGATTCGGATGTTAACTTTGAAAAATTAGTATTAACACTTAATACCGTTGCTGAAAAATATAATGAACCAGTAATAGTGTCAACCCATCCGAGAACACAAAAACGTATTGATGCTAAAAATATTCAGTTTCATCCGATGGTTAGATTGTTAAAACCACTTGGCTTTAAAGATTATGTAAAGTTACAAAAAGAAGCACGAGCTGTATTGTCGGATAGTGGCACTATTAACGAAGAATCGTCAATCTTAAACTTCCCCGCACTTAATTTACGTGAAGCACATGAAAGACCTGAAGGTATGGAAGAAGCATCTGTAATGATGGTCGGTTTAGAGCCTGAGCGTGTAATGCAAGCGTTAGCCATTTTAGAAGGGCAAAGTCGCGGTGAAGAAAGATTATTACGTCAAGTAGCCGATTATTCAATGTCAAACGTATCGGATAAAGTTGTAAGGATAATCCATTCTTACACTGATTATGTAAACCGAGTGGTTTGGAAAAAGTATTGATGAAAGCTGTATTTATAAATAGTTTAACATTTGGAGGAGCAGAGGGCGTTTTGTCAAACCTTATCAGTAATGGATATGACGTGAATGTCCTGATTACTATATGGCCTGAAAAATTTTTTAAAACTCCAGGAATAGAACATATTTCTTTGTTAAATAAAAAAGGATTTATTATATTTGACTTATTTATAGCTTTATTTCTTTTTTGTAGACTTATAAGTCGTTTACGTATTACTTCTGTCAATAGTCACTTGTTTTGGGCAAATTATATCAATGGCTTTGCATCTTTCTTTTACAAACAGAAAGTTATTTGTACTCATTGCGTATCAATAAATGCTAAATATTCGGGATACGTATCTTATCTTCATAAGCTTTTGTTCTTTTTACTTTTACGGGGTAAAAAGATAAAACATATTTATAAATCAAAAATGATGAAGTTTGAATATGAAAAAATGTTTAATATCAATAACGGTATAGTAATATTCAATCCATTAGACACTAAAAAGATGGATTTGCTGGCTCAATCTCAGCCTGAAGTCGAAGTAGACTTTAATAATGATGCAATTAAATTTTTATGTGTAGGACGTTTTCACGAAACAAAGAATCAATTAGCACTAATAAAGGTTTTCTATAATTTAGATCTAAATGTGAAACTCTACTTTCTAGGTGATGGGCCATGCCTATTAGCCTGTAAAGAATGGGTTAAAGAGCATAGTTTGATTGATAAAGTGTTTTTTCTAGGGAAGGTAGCTAACCCATATCCTTATTACAAATGTTTTGATTATTATGTATCAGCATCGGGGGCAGAAGGTTTTCCAAATGCACTTGTTGAAGCTGTATATTTTGACTGTTTCGCACTTCATTCAGATTGTCTTACAGGCCCTAGGGAGATTTTATCAGGGTTCAAAAAGTTTGAACCTATTTCTGGTTCTGTATTTGAACGTAGCATATTTGATTGTGGATTATTGTTCAAAGTTTTAGACGATGTAGAAATCAGAAAGGCTCTGGAATTTGTAGTGGAGACAAAACCCAAGGTTAAAAATAAGAAAGTAATAATCGATAAGGTAGAAATATCTTATATTGTTAATCAATATAACTCCGTTGCATAGAAGTACTCAAACATCTTTTATTATTTAATTTAAAGGGTGTAGAAAATCATAATGAAAGAATAAAAGCAAAAGGTATTGAAGTTGTAATATTTGAACCTGAATTAACTGAAGCTGAGTTTTTCACTCTAAAGTTATTACGGATTTAAACAAGTTTACTGCAAATTGCAGATGTTATTATTATGAATAGAATGTGCAACGAATTTAATTCTGTTGCTAGTAAAGTATATTCACGTGATTTATTCAGGTTAGATTAAGGCAGAAGAATGAAGTTTTTAGTTACCGGTGCAGCCGGGTTTATAGGTTTTCATGTGACAAAGCGTTTGTGCGAACAAGGTCATGACGTTGTTGGTATTGATAATTTAAATGATTATTATGATGTTAATCTTAAATTAGCACGTTTGGCTGAGTTAGATCAGTTTACCGCTAACACCGCTAAAGATAATAACGGTAATTTTCGGTTTGTAAAGTTAGACCTTACCGAACGTGAAGGCATAGCTGCATTATTTAGCAATGAAAAATTTGATAGAGTTATTCATTTAGCCGCACAAGCGGGTGTCAGGTATTCAATCGAGAATCCTATGGCTTATGCTGATTCTAATTTAATCGGGCATTTAACTATTCTTGAAGGATGTCGAAATAACAATGTTGAACATTTGATTTATGCTTCTTCAAGCTCGGTATATGGTTTAAATAATAAAACACCTTTTTCTACAAGTGATTCTGTTGATCATCCCGTTTCGCTCTATGCAGCAACAAAAAAATCTAATGAATTGATGGCACATAGTTATTCACATTTATACGATATTCCGACCACAGGCCTTCGTTTTTTTACTGTATATGGCAGTTGGGGGCGCCCTGATATGGCACCATTTATTTTTACCAAGAAAATTTTAGATGGTGAGACTATCGACATTAATAATAATGGAGATATGTGGCGTGATTTTACTCATGTGGATGACATCGTTGAGGGTATTGTTCGTGTTGTCGATGTGGTCCCACAACGAGACTCAACTTGGTCTGTTGAGACTGGCTCCGCTGCGAGCAGTTCAGCACCTTATTCTGTCTACAACATAGGACATGGTTCACCAATCAATTTAATGGGATTTGTCAAAGCAATTGAAGACGAGCTCGGAATTAAAGCGAAAAAGAACTTCCGAGAAATGCAAGCTGGTGATGTGTATCAAACATACGCGGAAGTGGAAAATCTTTTCGAGGTCACAGGTTATAAGTCTAAAGTTTCCGTGAAAGATGGTGTGGAAGAGTTTGTTAATTGGTACAGAGAGTTTTATGCAAAATAAAAAACTAGTTTTTGTTGTAAATGTTGATTGGTTTTTTATTTCTCATCGATTACCTATTGCGTTAGAAGCTATTTCAGAAGGCTATGAAGTCCACCTCATTTGCAAAGATACTGGTAAAGCGAAAGAGTTATCTGAACTTGGTATTCATGTTCATGCGATTCCTTTTTCTAGAAGTGGAGGGAAGTTAGTCAATGAACTCCTATCTTTATTTGGTTTAAGGCGACTTTTTAAAGCTATCAAGCCAGATATAGTACATGCAGTAACAATCAAGCCTGTTATTTACTCTGGATTAAGTCTACATTTTTTAAAAAGCAAACCAAATTTTGTTGCTGCTATATCGGGATTAGGGTATGTTTTTTCTTCGAAAAGTTTTAGAGCTAAATTAACTAAGTCATTAGTTTCAATTTTATATAAATTTGCATTTTATCATAAATCTAAAATTGTAATCTTTCAAAATACTACGGATGAAAAAATTCTTTCGTCAGTTACTCGTTTATCTAAAAATGAAAAAGTTCTAATAAAAGGGTCTGGCGCGGATTTAGGTGTTTATAAGTATTGTAAAGAGCCGAAAAGTGATTCAATAAAAATAGTAATGGCTTGTCGCTTGCTTAGAGAAAAGGGAGTGTATGAGTATGTAGAAGCTGCAAAAATAGTACATTCCAAGCTGGATAATGTTGAATTTTTACTTGCTGGTACACCTGATGAAGAAAATCCGAATAGTATCTCTCAAGCAGAGCTCGATGAGTGGAATGATAGTGGAGTTATTAATTCGTTAGGGCATTGTAATAATATTTCGCAAATTTTTTCAGAGTCCCATATTATAACAATGCCATCCTATTATGGAGAGGGGGTTCCTAAGGTTTTAATAGAGGCGGCTGCTTGTGGTCGTCCTATTGTTACAACAGATAATCCAGGTTGCCGTGATTCGGTTATACCAGATGTGTCTGGTAAGTTAGTACCTATTAAAGACGGGCACAGTTTAGCTGAAGCTCTTATTGCATTAATTGAAAATCCTACATTACGAGAATCGATGGGGGAAAAAGCGCGTCAATATGCGGAGCAAGAATTTGATGTTAAAAGTGTAGTGAAAAAACACATGGAAATTTATTCTAATTTATTGTCAGGTCTTTAGTCTTTATGAATATACTTGTTACGGGTGGTACAGGCTTTCTGGGGCGTTATTTAATTGGGAAATTAGCACCCTATTGTGTTTCAGTGTTAGGGAGAAGCAGATCTAATTCAAATGATTTAGTTTATCATTATGGACTTATTGATAATAAATCCTGCTATGAAAAAGCGTTGCAAAATATAGAGGTACTTATCCACTGCGCTGCACGTGCGCATATTATGGTTGATAACTCATCAAGTCCTTTAGAAGAGTTTAGAGAAGTAAATACCTACGGCACGCTTAATTTGGCTAAGCAGGCTGCGCTTGCAGGTGTAAAGCGCTTTATTTTTATCAGCTCGATTAAAGTGAATGGTGAGTTAACACAACTAGACCGGCCGTTTAAACCAGATGATTTTTTTATTCCTACAGACCCTTACGGGTTAAGCAAATATGAAGCAGAAATTGGACTTCGTAAAATCGCTGAGCAAACAGGAATGGAAATTGTGATTATTCGTCCACCATTAGTATATGGGCCAGGGGTAAAAGCTAACTTTGCTGCGATGATGAAGTGGGTTAATAAAGGGCTACCATTACCGTTAGGCGGTATTGACGGGAATAAGCGTAGTTTAGTCTCTGTAGATAACTTGGTCGATCTTATCATTACTTGTCTTGACAATCCTAACGCGATAAATCAAACCTTTTTAATCTCAGATGATGACGATATATCTACTACTCAGCTATTAACTAATATGGCTATTGCATTAGATGTCCCTAATAGATTAATACCTATTCCTAGCAAATGGTTTACAGTGATTTCTAAATTAATCGGTAAACCTGCAATATCTCAACGTTTATGTGGCTCATTACAAGTAGATATATCTAAAACTAAAGAACTGTTAAACTGGCAACCCCCCTTTAGCAGTGCTGAAAGCATGAATAAAACAGCCAATGCTTTTCTTGAAAGCTTAAGTTCAAACAAATAATAGAAGTAATTAACTGATGAACAATATTTTGATCCGTACCCTTGATTTTTTGATGGCTTTCTTTGGGCTGCTAGCCACTTTTCCAATATTACTCATTGTTACCATTATAGGTTATTTCGATACTCGCTCCCCGATCTTTATCCAAGAGCGTGTTGGTAAAAATAAACGACCTTTCAAGCTCATTAAATTTCGTACTATGTCGGTTGATACTAAATCAGTAGCAAGTCACCTTGCTAGCACTGCTTCTATCACTAAGTTAGGTGCTTTTTTACGTAAAACCAAAGTAGATGAACTACCGCAGTTAATTAATGTATTGAAAGGTGAGATGAGTTTTGTCGGGCCTCGTCCAAACTTGTATAACCAAGACGAATTAATTACTGAACGTGAGCAACGTGGGGTTTATGATGTATTACCTGGTATCACAGGGCTAGCGCAGGTTAATACTATTGATATGTCTACGCCGAGACTACTCGCGGAAACTGACCAAAAAATGATTTCCACGCTCACTTTGTGCGATTACTTTAAATACATTTTACAAACCGTTACAGGTAAAGGTAGTGGCGATAGAGTTACCAAAAAGTAATTATACTGTCGCTTCACTTTAATAATAAATTTATCCCCTTTAAATAATAAGACTTTAATTATATGAAAATCGCAATTGCTGGAACAGGATACGTCGGCTTATCAAATGCTATGTTATTAGCCCAACACAATGAAGTTGTTGCTGTTGATATTATCCCTGATAAGATCGATCTACTTAATGCAGGTAGCTCTCCCATTGAAGATACAGAAATATCTGATTTTTTAAAAAATCGAGACCTAAACTTTAAGGCTACGTTAGATAAAGAAGTGGCTTATGGAGATGCTGATTATGTGATTATTGCAACCCCTACTGATTACGACCCCGCGACTAATTACTTTAATACCACTTCAGTAGAGTCTGTTATTAAAGATGTGATGGCTATTAATCCCTCTGCTTGTATGGTTATTAAGTCAACAGTACCTGTTGGTTATACTGCGCGTATTAGAGATGAGCTAGGTTGTGAAGGCTTAATTTTTTCACCTGAATTTTTGCGAGAAGGTAAAGCACTTCACGATAACCTTTATCCCTCACGTATTATTGTGGGTGAAGATTCAGACCGTGCACGTAAATTCGCGGGGCTTTTAGTTGAAGGTGCTTTGAAGGAAGATATAAATGTTTTATTTATTCGTTCTACGGAAGCAGAAGCCGTTAAGTTATTTTCTAATACCTACTTAGCGATGCGAGTCGCTTACTTTAACGAATTAGATTCGTATGCTGAAGTTCATGATTTAGACTCTCGCCATATTATTGAAGGTGTCAGTTTAGATCCCCGTATAGGTGATCATTATAACAATCCTTCATTTGGTTATGGCGGTTATTGCTTGCCAAAAGATACCAAGCAACTACGTGCTAATTATAAAGATGTGCCTAATAGCCTTATTAGTGCCATTGTAGATGCTAATAGCACACGCAAAGATTTTGTTGCCGATTCGATTATTTCCAAGGGGCCAAAAGTTGTAGGTATATATCGTTTAATTATGAAAACCGGATCAGACAACTTTAGAGCGTCATCAATTCAAGGTATTATGAAGCGAATTAAAGCCAAAGGCATTGACGTTGTAATATATGAACCAGTAATGGAAGAAGATGAATTTTTTCACTCTAAAGTGATTAAAGATTTACCTGAGTTTAAAGCAATGTCTGATGTGATTGTTTCTAACCGTATGGTTGATGACTTAAATGATGTTGTTGACAAAGTTTATACACGAGATTTGTTCGGTAGTGATTAGATTTTAGTTATTGTTTTTTAAGGAAAAAAGATGAAGTATTTAGTTACCGGAGCTGCTGGTTTTATTGGCAGTGCTGTCGTTGAACGTTTATGTGCTCAAGGGCATGATGTTGTTGGTATCGATAATATAAATGATTATTACGATACAACATTAAAACAAGCGAGATTAACACGAATAGTGCATGCCTCTTTTAGTTTTATCAAAATGGATATTGCAGAACGCCATGTTATTGCTGAGTTATTTACTACACACCAGTTTGATAAAGTAGTGCATTTGGCGGCACAAGCAGGCGTACGTTATTCTATTGAAAACCCTATGGCTTATGCTGATAGTAACTTGATTGGTCATTTAAATATATTAGAAGGTTGTCGCAATAACCAGGTAAAACACCTGATTTATGCCTCTTCAAGTTCAGTGTATGGTTTAAATAATAAAACGCCTTTTTCAACTAAAGACACCGTTGATCATCCTGTATCATTATATGCGGCAACTAAAAAATCAAATGAATTAATGGCTCATAGCTACTCTCATTTATATAATCTTCCTACTACAGGTTTACGATTTTTTACTGTGTATGGTTCATGGGGACGCCCTGATATGGCTCCTTATATTTTCACTAAAAAGATATTGAATGGCGATACCATTGATATCAATAATAATGGTGATATGTGGCGTGATTTTACGCATGTGAATGATATAGTTGAAGGCGTTATTCGCATTGCAGATGTAATTCCTGTGTGTGATGAAAATTGGAAAGTTGAAACAGGTAGCCCAGCAACGAGTTCAGCACCATATTCAGTATATAATATTGGCCACGGCTCACCAATCAGCTTAATGGATTTTGTTAAAGCCATTGAAGATGAGTTAGGTATTGAAGCTAAAAAGAATTTTCGTGAAATGCAACCCGGTGATGTATATCAAACCTTTGCTGATACACAGGACTTGTTTAAAGCTACAAATTATACACCTAAAATATCGGTTAAAGAGGGTGTAGGTGATTTGGTAGTGTGGTTTAAAGATTTTTATAAATTATAAGATCATTATTTCAATTTAGCCATATTATTGGTGGGTTTAAATTAGATGCCGTATAAGAAACCATCACAACAACCCTTCATTTTGGGATGGGGGTAATTGCTTGCCAAAAGATACCAAGCAATTATGTGCTAATTATAAAAATGTGCCTAATAGCTTTATTAGTGCCATTTTAGATGCTAATAAACGTAAAATTTCCTTACTGACTCTATTATTGCCAAAGGCCCTAAAATTGTATTCCTTTATCGGCGCTTAATGCAATGTCTGATGTGGTTGTTTCTAACCGTATGGTAGATGACTTAAATGATATCGTTGATAAGGTTTATATCCGTGATTTTTTGGTTGTGATTAACTTTTTTTGTTAAGGTTTTTTTATTTTCAGTGTTAAGTGATTTCGAGAGTTCTACGTCGATAAAAATAAATTTACCAATAATAAAAATCTAGCCTTTACTAGATTTTTTATTTTTAGAGCTGCCTTTAAAACTCTGTTAAATTGTTCGAGTTAGAAGCAATACTTGAAGGTTATGTCAAACGTCAGTTGCTTGATGAGGTGCCCTAACTAATAATACTGTTTACTCAATACAAAAAGCTGTAAATGTTCTTTAGCATTAATTTGCCACTGGTAGCGGGGCGTTGGCTCACGCAATGAGTTGAGTGCATAGAACGCGTGGTCAAATATTGCTAAGTTGTAGTTATACGTTTGTTGTTTTGGAAAACGCCATTAGCAAAGGACATTGATGGCAGTTTCTGGTGCAATATTATTGCGGCTAAACCTTGGTATTGGGTGGTAACCAACAACTTTTTTCTCTAAGTGTCCTTCGCCTAGAAATAATAGCACTGGGTTGTTTATCATCGTGAGATTTGAGATAGCATCTTATAGAGCATATATGCATCATAACTTGGCTGAGGCATTGACTTTACAGAGAACAATAGAGCTTTTTACTTCTCTTGGGGAGTAACTGTATTGACCTATAAGTAAATCTTATAGAGGGTTAATTTGATTTTTTGTCTGTAAACTTTAGCCCTATGTAACTTGCATCGTTGCTAACTTTTAACAGTGTTGCGCCTGTCTTTATACTCAATGAAATAAAGTACTCGCGCGCTGTTACCTTTGTTAAATAATACAACACCTCAATTGAGTTGCCCACGCGACTGAGCCCGTAAAAAACCAAGTTACCTTTTACTGTTTGGTACTAGTACACTTTGTTACTCTCTGTACCTTTACCTGTACTTGCATCTGATCGCCAAACTTAGCCGTAATGGGTGTATTACTTAATGCTCGGTGAAATTCCTTCGTTTCAACTTCAATTTCAGCCAAGTTTACCGAGTTGATCTGTGGAAAATGGGAAAGCGTAAAACACATGCCTGGGTTGAAATTGGCTCAAATGCTCAACATAGATGCTGATTTAGCAATAGGTGCCAGTTAGTGCAGTTGTAAACGATATTCCCGTAGGGGTTACTGTTGTTGTATTTCCTGGAAAAATACAAAGGACTAATATGTAGAGCACTACTCTTTCCAAATGCCCTAGTTTCACACTAGAAGAAATGGATGCCGTACAAAATGTATTATTATCGAATAAAGTAAATTATTTGACAAGATAAGAAGGGTGTGAATTTTAAAAATGATTTGCTACTTTTTGTGATACTTAATATGCCGTAGCTTTAAATAATGGAAAGTTAGTATTAGATATAGCGTTAAAAGCTATGAATACTGGGAATGACGATGAAGTAATAACGATACCACGAACCTTTTTAGCTTCAGCTTCAAATATAGTACCTAGGGTGAGAAGCCGGTTTTTCAGTCGTTAATTCAAACAGTCAAAATACTACTGCTGAAAGTATAGGAGCATTTATAGCTGAAAAAACTAAAGCTGTTATTGTGATATATTTAGCAGGTATACCTTCTTAAATCGACAGTATTATGGCGTTAAGAGAAAATAATGGTTTTTATGTTATTGAAAATTGTGCTCAAGCATATGTCGCTAAATATAAAGGCCGTATTGAAGGCTTTATCGGTCAGGTTGGTGTATGGTCTTTCTGTCAATATAAAATCATGGGATGCTATTTATAACCGTGAACATCCGCCAGGCTTTCGGTGGTTGCATGAAAGTTTTGGTACTAACTGGCGGATGACCGAAATGCAGGCCGCTATTGGTCGCATCCACTTAGCACGTATGAAGTCATGGACTAAATATCGTCAAGACAATTCTAAGTAATTAAATGTAGTTGCAAGTGAGTTTGAACTAATTCGTTTAGTGAACGTACCTGAACATAGTGAGCATGCCGAGTATAAGCACTATATGTTTATCAAACTTGAGTTTTTTAGCTGGTGGTTGGGATCGAGATCGTATTGTTAATGATATTATTGCGGAAGGTGTTCATTGTTTTCAAGGAAGTTGTTCTGAAGTCTATTTAGAAAAAGCATTTGATAATACAGGCTTTAGACCTGTAATTCGCTTAGCAAACGCCAAAGAGCTTGGTGGAACCAGTTTGATGTTTTTAGTACACCCTACATTGTCAAAAGAAGAGACAGCGACTACATGCAAAGTGCTTTTTAAAGTACTTAAAATAGCTACTAGGAAATAATTTCTAATAAAACGGCATAAATAGCATTGCTTGTGTATAATACTTGGCATTCTTTCCAATGCTCTTTCTAATATTTTACCAAAATTATTAGAAATCTCTTTAAGTAAGCAAGATTTTTATATGAATTTTCTATTTCAAGCATCCAGACCTGTAAAGCGTGCTATTTCTCTTTTCTCCGATCTTATTTTCGTTAGCATTGCTTTTTGGGCTGCAATGCTTGTTCGTTTAGATACAATAGATATTTTATTTCATTTACCTTCATGGGTACTTCTTGCTTTTCTTCTTCCAATTGCCTTAATTGCCAATATTAAACTTGGATTATATAGAGCTGTTCTCCGATATATAAATAGTAAAGCTGCTGTGAGTATTGGATTGTCAGTATGCTTTACTACAGTGGCTTTGATTTTTTTATCTTTCTTTTTGAATATAGATTTACCTCGTACTGTTCCTATTATTTTTTCGGCTTTTTTATTGGTTTTAGTCGGTGGTAGCCGTTTTTTGATGCGGACACTAATTGCAACCTCACCAATAAAAAATAAGCATAAAGAAAAAGTTATCATCTACGGTGCAGGCTCTGCGGGGAGACAACTTGCACAGTCTTTGTTACATGGAGATGAATACTATCCAGTTGCGT
>OJAZ01000526.1_pt1 | contig 16166 bp, 12 predicted proteins | sample 1589851 | NCBI WGS metagenome assembly OJAZ01 (sample SAMN05416792, study PRJEB24817) | seawater metagenome | isolation source: Sea water | place: Canada:Atlantic | collected 2013-07 | reverse complement strand
GCTATCTAAGTTATCTGTCGTGATACCAAAGGCTTCATTGATACTATCAATAGGCATGCTCGCTATCACTTCAGAAGGTCTAACTCTAACGGCATGGTCTAAACGCGTGTAGTTTGCCCCTATAGAAATACTTGGTAATAACAGGTCACTTGCGGCTTCCTGTAAATATTGAGATCGTTCAATATTTTGTTTCTCTGCCGCGAGTGCGTCACTTTCTTGCAGTACAGTTTTCCATGCTTGGGAAAAAGTGAATGTCTGAGCCAAAATCGGCTTACTTGATAAGCTTATAACTAATATTAAAACTGCCAGTAAAACTACATCATGTTTCATAATATAACCTATCATTTACCTTGTTTATCAAGCTGATAATAAACTCTACTCTCTATCATCTAGACCATAATTACAAGCACCTAAGTATTTATTCAACGTACTGTTTTAAAATCAACTGTAGTTAAGAAGTAAATAGAAGACGTGTTATTAGCCCCAAATTAGTTATAAATGGTGTATTCTCATTGCATAAATAAATAATTAGTTATTCAGCTAACGAATCGAATTTATAGGTGGTTTATTTAAGGAATAAAATTAATGGCATATATATATTTATGCATACATTTGGAAGGCACAAGTTAATTGGCATGTGACTGGAGGAAAAACATTTAGCTGCACAGTCAACGATTAAGACGCTAAACTGACACTCAAAATTGAGCGCCAAATTTAGCCTGAAAATCATTTAACTAATGAATTTTATTAACTATTTGTAGGCGTATTCGCCTACAAATAGCCGAGTGCACTACTATAAATTTAAAAACTGAAGGGATATCAGCAATGCTCTAATTTGATGAAACTTTGTTACTATTTAATTGAGATTTAGTCATGATTTCTTCGTACATCAGTAGAGTCTCTTTAGCCAACGCCCCATATTCAGGGTGTCGAGTTACAATGGCGATAACTTGGTGGGTGTCCATTAAGACCTGCTCTAGGTAGGTTAGATCATGTTGATCGAGTACAGCACCGTTACCAACTTTCTCTTCGAGCTGTTTAATTCTTGGGTAGCGTTCATGTTCAAAACGTTTGAGGAGTACTGCTATCACTCCTTTATCTTTTTGCTCTATATCCATATTACTTCCTATTGAATTGTCTGTTCCATAGAGTATGGGCTTAAAAATGATTATTTCCAATAACAACAAAAAAATACTACTAGCCGACGTTTTCTTGATTTTATTGATAACTTTACTAAGACACCTAGGTATCTAAAACAAAGTCCTAAACCTCATGGTCATCTGTGTTATCAATTAGTTTCTAAATTGGATAGGTTATCAAATCATCACAGCTATTGGTTCCCTAGTGACTTGCAGTCGTTAGCCAGTAAGGGAACTTCAACTATGTGAACTACATCTTTTTCTTTTTACTTACGGGTTTAACTGAAAAAGGATTGCTCGCTGTAAACTGGCTACCAGTAATATTGCTATCATTGATTGGCATTTCAATACTTACCAACCGAGGTAAACCTCGGCATAAATCGCGTTTTGTGCGGAAGAGACTGGCTTCTGCGGTATCATTATCTAGGCGCTTTAATCGTAAGTTAAAATTTTTCTCGCTAGTACAGCCATTAGACTTCACTAAAAACCATAAACCATCAGCTTTGATATCAAAACCATAAATAACTTCAAGAGAGTTAGCTTGTGTGGCCACGTTGTCTTTCTTTTCTTCTGCTGATATAGCTGAGCAAGCTGATGTTGTCATAGCAAGCAATAATAGCAGCATGCTCTGAGTAGACTTTATTGATTTACTCATAAATTTCCTTAATAAAAAGATAAATGAGTGGGGAACGAACAGTGCCCACTCTAACAAAATATTATTACTTACGACTTCTTAGTGATAAAAATAACAACGAGAATAGCAGTATAAAAGCTCCTGCACCGCCGCTCTTTTTGGCCTCTACAGTATCTTTAGTCTCGGTAGTATCTTTAGTGATGGTTACACTTCCCACTTTACTTGAAGTAGCACCCTGCTGGTCCGTAACGATTACTTTAAAGGTAACGTTACCTGCTTTATCACCTGCAACAAACGTTGCTTGAGCTGAAGTAGCATTATTAAGCACAGAGCCGAGTTTATCGCCAACTAACTCCCATTTAAAATGAAGAGTATCACCCTCCTCATCTGCACTTTTAGACGCATCTAATGACACTTCCTTCTGAACTTTTACTGCATAAATGCTCTTAGATAAGTTAATAACAGGAGCAGTGTTCGTTGTACTATTTTGTACAAGATCAATATAGGCTTTATTAAAACCTACCTCAGCATCATCATCCGTCTCATCTTTTGAAAAGATAAAAGCAATTCGATCAGTACCTGGGGTTAAAACAACTTTTTCTTCTTTAAATATGGTTTGCGTTACACCCGTTGCAAAAAACTCTGTTTTGCGACCATTAAGCGCTATTTTTAGACCATCATAGCCTTCTTCAGCTTGTACTAAATAGTTAAACGAAAAATCGCTAACTTCAGGATTTTTAATAATCGCTAGTAAGACCGAATTCTGTGAATTGATAATATCGCCCGATTCAACGGCATTATCACCTTTGAGTACTTGAGTCGTTTGCGCTTGCCAAACTGCATCACCGCCAGAATACCATTCAATATCGTCGTTATTAATATCGAGTAAAGTCTTCATGTCTAAACTTGTTTTTTCAAGGGCATTAATAGCAAAGAATTGCTCTGCTAAGCTATTCCCTGGATGAGTAGTACTAACGCTGATATTAAAGCCCCCTTCGCCTAATTCAGTGCTTGTCACTTTAACGGTAAACTCACAGCTCTCATTTTGTTTTAGTGCTGCACTATTACAATTGTTCGTCTCAACTGTCGGCTGCGCAACTTTGTTTAAATCGGTGAACTTAATATCTGTAATCGTATATTCTGTTGCGCTTAAATTCTTAAATTTCAAGGTAGCAATGTCTTCATAACCATTTTCAACATAACCCGGATTAGGTTTTTGTTGGTATGATACGCCAGCTTTCTTTTCTTTTATCCAATCAAGGAACTTTGAAACACGCGCATACACCCCTGGAAAACCTGCTACAGCACAGCCGTCTCCAAAACTAACGACACCAGCTTGATACCACTCGCCGTTTTTATTTATCACTAACGGACCACCACTGTCACCTTGACATGAATCTTTACCGCCCAATTCAAAACCAGCACAAAGCATTTGCTCGGTAAGCCCACCGCCATATGCAGTATTACACTTTTCTCGGTCGTATAACGCAACGTCTACCTTATGCAAAACAATAGGAAAAGACGGATCATCAACTGACAAGTTCCCCCAGCCCATCACCGTTAATAGATCGCCTGTTTTCAATAAGGATTCAAGTTCTACTGTTAAGGGTTTAATCGGCGTAACATTGGTAATAGCCGTTTCTAATTCAAGTATTGCGATATCATTGTTGGTAGCAACAGAGTCATAGTCTTCATGCATATAAATTTGCGCGACTTTATAACGAACTCCGGTAGTGCGATCTTTAAGATTGTGTTCACCAACAACCACATCGATGTCTGAAGCGGTAGATCCATCAACACAATGTGATGCGGTTAATATATAGTGACCACCAATAAAAGAAGCACCACAAAAGGGTGATATTTCTCCGCCTTCTTTAGTCGATGAAGCAATTAAGCCGGTAATAAACGGGTAATCGTCTTTTTTAGCTTCTACACCATTGATAATTCGTTGCGTTGCAGTTCTCTTTATTTGATCACCTGAATCCGAGGAAGGTGCTCCTGAACTGGTTTGGCTATAAAGAGTGATAGCTGAGCTAACAAACGCGATCACAAAGGTATTTAATTTCATTAAGTTTATTCCAAAATATATTACCGGTTAGGCAAAAGGGTACTTGTGACATCGAATAGTTATCAGGCGCTTACAAAGTAAGCCGTTAAAGCGAGAACTCCACTGATAAACCTAGCTAAATATCATATTAAAAACACATCACTGACTTAACGGTTTAGTTGTTGGTTGTTACATCTACACTCTATTTTTTCCTATTGAATAATATCAATATTTTTATTATTCACAATAAAAAGCCACCAAAATATTTACATTATATTAACATTGTTTTACGTTATAATTAAGATAAAATTATTTAGTTGAGTTTGAGACATTATTATCCTGTAAAAATTCAACTATTTTTTGTAAGCGCGGGAGGGGATTCTTTGTAAGCGTAGTATTTGATAATAAGGAGCGAGTATTGTTATAAACGCGATATTTTGAAGACGGTGCTAGACCACAGTTTAAATCGTGAAAACAAGGCAACAATGACTTTTCTACTAAATCTTGTACACATGAATAGCACATAAAAATAAGGGAAAGCACACGCTATTCCCTTATAAAGTAAGATATTCTGCCAATTTGCTAAACACTGCAAACGATTAATCTTCTAGTCGCTTAGCAAAAATTCTGTATCGACTTTTAGCCACTCAAGCGTTAAATCAGCTACGAAACAATAAAACAGACCATGATCATGCTTATTCACTTGTTGAGTAAAATCATTTAACCAAGTCATTAAATAACTATTAATGAAATTAAGTTGTTGTTCAGACTTACTGGTAACACACAGATGAGCAATGTAGGCCAAGATAACCGCAATATGATCGCCAGGCTCTGGAAAATCACTGTGTATTTGTAACTTGTTGTCCGTTAGAAATTCGGTCATTTGCTGATGAAGTTCACCAAACAGTTGAGCTTTATTTTTTTTACTTTTTGAACCTGACTCATTTATAGCGGCATTGCTTAGTTTTTCACTTGGTTCTCCACCTTGCTCGACGCTAAGGTATTGACCTGCATAGGGCGACACGCTCGTTCTACCATCGACTAAGAACAAACCACAAAAGTCAGCAGCCAATTCAAGTAATGATTCCTTACTGTTCAGCTTGACTAATTTAGTATTAATCTCATTTACCGATGCAGACAAGCTTGGATCAAGCGCAAGTGATTTTAAAAAACTTTGCCCTTGAGCTGATGTTAATTGTGCCACTAAGTCACTAGTGACTTCTTTAGCAAAGAGTGAGGAGAGAAAGTTATACACTATCGCTCTTGCTTCTCTTTCTTCAGAAATTTCTTGTGCTGTTTCTTGGCTTACATGACTCATGCGCCGATCTCCAATGGTCCTTGAAATGAGGTTACTGGCGGCAATTTACCGCTAAACTTTTCATAATCTACTAAACAAGTATAGGCTGAACAAGCTTGAGCTAATTTAGATGAGCCAATATCTTGCGTTAAAGTATTAGGATCGCCATAACTACAAATCGCTCCCACTTTTGCGCCACCCGTAATACTACCATCATCGCCAACGGGTCCATACCAAGCGCCCTCATGAATCCGAATAACACCTTCAGGGAAGTTAGCACTTACCACTGCGCCAGCAAGTAATTGGCCTCGATCGTTAAATACTCTCACCACATCGCCATTTTTAATGCCACGGTGCTTAGCATCTGCTGGATTTAAATAAACCGGCTCTCTGTCTTGTACCGTGTAAGTATCTCGATATTCTTTTGATTCACACATTTGTGAATGCAAACGTTTGTCTGGGTGACAAGACTGCATCCAAATAGGGTGTTTATCTGAGCCAGGACCACCGTGACTGCGTTCTGATTTTTCCATCCATGTTGGGTGGCCTTTACAATCATCATATTGATAACGTTCTATTTTTCTACTGTGTATTTCAATCATGCCAGAAGGCGTGCCTAACGGATTTATTTCAGGATCTTCTCTAAAAGCAGCATGTCGAGTCCACGGCTTACCTTCACCAAAGTGTACATATCCATCTTGCCAAAATTGCTCAAATTCAGGCATAACAAACTTACCGTCATTGGCTTTTTTACAATCATTATATAATTTTGTTAGCCAATCAAACTCATTCATACCGCGGGTATATTCTTTTTCTTTGCCTAACACTTTGGCAAAGCGAGTGAATATTTCATAGTCAGATAAGCTATCAAATAATGGTTCAACCATTTTTTGCATAGCAAGCAAGCCACGATTGGCATAACTACCATAAATATCGATATCGTTTCTTTCCATGGTAGTACAGGCTGGCAGTACAATATCTGAGAAACGACAGGTTGCCGTCCAGTTGATATCGATACTGACCACACATTCCAGTTTATGAAATGCTTTTTTCATACGGTTTCTATCTTGATGATGGTTCCAAGGATTGTTCCCTGAGAAAATCATCATTTTAATATCAGGGTAAGTCACTTTAGCGCCATTGGCATCAATCACTTTGCCCGGCTCTAAAATCGCATCTATCCAACGGGCAACAGGAATAGTACTACTAGCGCCTTTAAAATCAGTGCTGTCAAATATCGGCTTTTGACCTTCATCTACATTGCGAGGAAAGGCACCCGGTGCTGCAGCGCCAGAAGAAGGTACACCAATACCAGAATAATGATGACCATAACTAATTCCACCACCAGGTAAACCAATTTGACCTATCATGGTCGCTAATACAGCAGCCATCCAATAAGGTTGTTCACCATGTTGCTGACGCTGAATACACCAACCCATTAATAATTGTGTACGACCAGCGACCATGGTTTTAGCGAGTTCTTTAATTACGTCGGCAGGTACAGCCGTAATTTTTTCTGCCCATTCGACTGTTTTAGCAATGCCATCTTCTTCGCCCGTTAAATACGGCACAAAGCGCTCAAAACCTAAGCTGTAACCTTTTATGAAATCTTTGTCATGTAAGTCGTTGGTGTAAAGCTCATACGCAATAGCGAGCATTAAGGCTACATCTGTTTGTGGATTTACATATATTTTTTCACAACCTAAGTAATCTTGAGTTTTTGATGCCACGGGATCTATGCTGATCACGCGGATCTCACCTTTTTTTACTTTTTCTTTTAGCTGAGCAAGATATTCAAAACTTTCATGGGTTTCAGCATTCCAGCCAACTTGTAAGTTTTTATAAGGGTCGTTTGCCCATAATACGATTGTCTTAGCATTATCTAAAATTAATGGCCATGATGTGCCTTGGGCATAAACTTCGGTTGAGCCTAAAACATAAGGTAAAATTGTTTGACCTGCACCCGTGGAGTAATCCCCAATTTTTTTAACAAAATTACCGTGCATACCAACAGCTCGTTGCATGTGGCTAGTACAAGAGTGTAACTGCCCGGTGGCACGCCAGCCTGTTTGTCCTGCGTGTAAACCAGAGGGGCCATAATTTGTTTGTATTTCATCAAGTGATTGTTTAAACAAGGTTAATGCTTGATCCCAAGTGACTCTAACAAAACGAAAATCACCGCGTTGACTGGTATCACTTTTATGACCTTTTAATAAAAAGTCTAAGCGAACCATAGGGTAGCGAATACGTGATGGATTATAAACTAAGCCTTTAATTCCGTTGATCATATCGGTTGGATATTTATCTAAATCAAATGGTTTTACTTGATCAATAACACCATTTTTACGTTTCATTTTAAAGGCACCAAAATGAGAACCTGTTGTTAGCCAATCGTCACGGTTTTTAGCTCCTATTTTTGCTAAAGCGGTCAATGGTGTCAAAACCGAAGCAGTGCTAATTACGGTAAATGATGTCGCTAAAATGCCTTTTAAAAAATTTCTTCTTTTCATGATACTTAGCTCCGATTAATGTTCTTTTTTAACAAAAGTTGATGAATGTTGTTGTAGATATTTTTGTACTAATGCTTGGGTATCTTGGTCCATGTTGACAAAAGCTATCATGCCTTGGAACATGCCTGGCCAAGTATTTGCGTCAAAGTGAGCTTCGTCTGGTTGCGTGTGGCAAACACTACAGCTGCTTCTAAAGGTTGTACGAGCATAATCCCAAAGTGGCTGTTGCTCGGTAATTAGGTATTCAGCATCAGTCCATAATGTTGTTTCAACACGTTGCCATTTCAAACCGGTCATCTCGTCTTCTTTTTCTTCAAAGCCATTGATGACACCTTCAGTTTTTGCCGCTTCTTTTGATAATTGTGCTGTTAACATATTGATACCAAAGTCATAATAAATAACTCGGCCAGCACCAATTTGTTTACGCCAACCACTAATTGAAACTTTAACTCTGTTCTCTTTGCTCTCTAATATTTTAACCTTGGTTGCGACATTTAACGTGCCTGCTTCTACATCACCTTTAGCGCTAAAAAATAGTGGCTTGGTCAATGCACTGAAGTAGTATTGTTCATTGGTGAATTTACTTGGTCCAGTGCCTACTTCAGCAATTAACTGCGGTGCTCTTGCGGTTCCCATATCGGGTAATATGTGTGCGATCCCTTTGTGGCAATCAACACAGCTTTGATCTTTTTCGGCGGCACGCTTCATTTGTTTTTGCGCCAACTTAGACATGGTGTCCCATTTCATCGAGTCATAGTTGTGACAATTCTTACAAGCCAACGAGTCATCTCTCTCGAAGCGAGCCCATTCACGTGACGCCATTTCTAAACGTTTATCTTCGAATTTTTCACTGGTGTTAACGGTGTTAAAAACCCAACCCCAAACATCACTGGATGCTTCCATTTTTCTAGCAATTTTACGACCCCAGCTATGTGGAACATGACAGTCTGGGCAAGTGGCACGTACGCCAGAGTGATTAGACCAATGCACTGTTTTTTGTAATTCTTGATAAGGTTTACTTTCCATACTATGACAACCAATACAGAATTCTTCAGTATTGGTTGCCTCTAAAGCGGTGTTGAATCCACCCCAAAAAACAACGCCCATAATGAAAGCTGTTAAACTGATGGAGCCTAAGGTTAAGTATTTGGCTGGCGTATTAAGTGTTTGCCAAAGGTTTTTGAGCCATTTCATGTTGATAATCCTCGTTATTCTTAATTTTTTACTTTGTTTGAGAGAATGCTAGTGGCTTTCCTAATGAGGAATTACGCCGCCAAATGCCTGAATTAACCAAATAATTAGGCCGTAACCACCAATAGCGAATACGCTGAGTACGGGAAATAGCACTACAATAATGAATCCTAATGCCTTAAGTTCTTTACGCTTTTTCTTTTCACCTGTTTCTTTGTTTATTTGTTCCGTGGTCATGTCGAAACTCCTCGCTTAATCAATATCTGGGATGTTTTTTGAATGACTTATCGTTTCATTCAAAGTTTTTTGATGAGCTAATTATAGTTGAAGAATGTGAATGACCATGAACTAGGAAATGACAGCTTGCGTGAAGTTGTGAAAAGATATGAACAGAAATGTTTATATTCGAGCGACTTGAAGAGACATAAGCTAAGCAACTGAAGAGCTTTAAGTACTGATAATTTTTATAACCGTAAAATGACAAAAACAGCAAAACTGTTAAGCTTCGCTGCTCTTCTGTCTTTTATTTATTACTTAAACACTAAACCGTCTAAACTAGGTAGCTTAGACCTGCTTTGTTAAAGTAGGTGACTAAAAGCTTTTGCTAACACTAAAAACAAAGCGTTCATCAAAGATTTTTTGGCCTTGTTCAGAGCCATAAACTTTATGTGAGCTATCAACATCTGAGTCGTGATAACGCACATCAACATTAAGGCCATAAACGTTTTTACTTATACCTAAGTTCCAATGAGCCCAACCTTCAGCACCTTCTCCTGATAGTTCTTGATAACCAATAGAGCCAGAAAGTTTAATACCATTATCAAACGTTTTGCTCGGGTGAACAGCGTAGTTAATACCGCTCCAGCCATCAACACCAAACCAATCATTTAGGGTTGGAGTTACTTCAAGTTCTATTTTTACAGGACCAAAGTCTTTAGCAACCTTCATCCAAAGTTCGGTATAGTCCATGTCTTCTACGCCCGGATAGGTATAATGAAAGACAAAAATATTGTAACTAATATCACTGTCGCCAAAAGTACCAAATTTGCCAATATACGGCGCTAGTACGGCTCTAATGTCAGGGGTAGATTCAAACTTATTGGTTGCGCCAAATACGCCCGCATAAACACCATTTTCATGAGTCCAGGTAAAGCTACCTTTAATGGCTGGAATATCGCCATCACCTGTTTCCGATTCACCACGAAATACGTAATCGGTTGCCATTTCTAGTGAACCACTGAAAGTGCCATTAAATAGTTCTTCTTTACTTTGTTCGCTACTTGCTAAAAAAGGGCAAGATAGTAACATTGTGCCAATTAGTACGCGGTTTGCTGTTTTTATTACTTTATTCATAACTTAGAACTCCAAAATTGATATAAATCAGATAAACTATTTTTGATGGCGTTATTGTATCGCTCAGTTATGAACAGCATTGTGTGGTTAAATGAACACAATATGTAAAAATGCATAAATACCAATTCAATTAAGTTATTCTCACTCAGCGAAAATTATTTGATTTGGTATGACTTATTGATAGTCTGTTACTTGGTGGTGTTGGTTTACTTCTGATAACAGTAGGATAGGAATAAAGCTTGAACGATAAACATATTTTAGTGGTAGAAGATGAAGCGATAACACGAGCCAAACTGGTGGGTTATTTCCAACATGCTGGTTATCGAGTTAGTGAAGCGGAAAATAAAAGCCAAATGATGGTAGTATTGGAAAATCATCACATTGATTTAGTCATGTTAGACATTAACTTGCCTGATGAAGATGGCTTGATGATCACTCGAAACCTGCGCAGCCATTCGAACATTGGCATTGTGCTTGTGACCGGGAGAACTGACTCTATCGATAAAATTATTGGTTTAGAAATGGGCGCTGATGATTATGTTACTAAGCCTTTCGAGCTAAGAGAGCTGTTAGTTCGCGTTAAAAACATTCTATGGCGCATATCATTAACCGAGCAAAAATCTGTTATAGCTACAGAAGATGAGGAAGATGACGATTTATTTCATTTTGGTCAATGCAGCTTTGATATTCCAAAACGAAAGTTGCTCAAAAATAATATTCCAATAAAACTAACTAAAGCTGAATACGATATTTTAGTGGCTTTTGTCGCTAACCCTAGCCGAGTACTCAGCCGTGATCGATTACTTAATTTAATTGAGCATAGAGTTGATGCACCCAATGATAGAACCATCGATGTGCTGGTTCGTCGTTTACGTCACAAAATAGAAGATAATCCGAAAGAGCCACAGATTTTCACGACGATTCATGGTGAAGGGTATTTATTCGCCGCTGATATTACCTAGCTTAACAAATAATTGATGTCATCAATGATCAAGCTTAAATACTACTAGCGCTTATTTTACTTCAGTAGCTTTAATACTATAAATAGGCTTAAAGTTACTTGGTGACAATGACAATTCAGTCTTTAGTTTTTTTATAGTCGCTTGATCTATCGTGATAATTGTAGGTGCCTGCAAAGTTTTCACCTTCCCTATTTTTAGGTAATCAACGGCTTGGTTAATGGCCATTTTACCTTGCAGTACCATTTGATCTGAATTGGCCATTAATATTTTATGACGCTTAATACCACGATAAACGCCATGGCTAAGGTAATGACTTAGGATCTCAGGTTGTTGTTCTTTAGGTAACCTTCCGACCTCATTTATTGCCATTTCAGCCATCACAGCATTGCCCGCTAAATAATCGATGTTATTATATTTTTTCAAGGTGTCTTTGAGCAAAGAAAACTGAGTTATCTTCTCATTTAAGCCGTGCTCGATAGCGATTATTTCAATAGGACTATTCACAAGTGCGGCTTGTAAACCTTTGGTAGATTGTAAACTGCCCCCTCCCCTTTTAGGGCCAGGAAACCAAGCAAGTGTTGCTGGTGTAGTATTGAAATTATTTTGATGGTGCTTAACCAGATATTCTCCCAACTGATAACCCATTTGATACCAAGAGACACCCGTTCTGCCACTAATATTGTTCGTGGCTATTTCATTTACTAAGGCAAAAACTGGCGTATGCTTGTTAACTTGTGCAAGTTTTTGATTTAATGCCTCAAAATTAACCGAGCCTACTAATATTGCGCTTGCTTGCCAATGAATACATTGTTCAATTTGTCTTAACTGTTCATCCTTATTCTGGTAGCCTCCGGCATCTAGGACTTTTAATTCAATTGATCTTTGTTTTGCCTGTTCAGTCATGCCAAAATTGATGCTAAGCCAATAAGAATCTTTTAGATGAGGGTAGACCGCACATAATTTAATTTTTCCTGTGGATACTTTACTTGTTGATAGCTCGCTTACTGCTATTGTACTCGTTGCACGATTGTTATTTAACTGGTCTTGATTAGTTGCGACTGCCGTTGATAAGAAAAACAAACAATAAACAATGTTGAGTAGTAACACTAAAAGTATTTTCACAAAAAACTCTATTTAAAATTAATACACGGGCCGTGTAAAAGAGGATATTACATTGCACTTTCGTCGAAGTATAGGTAACAAACTATTATTTGCCTTTAGCTTTGTTGCGGGTTTACTGCTGTTTGTGAGTATTGTCGCTTGGAATGGTCTCAGCCTTATTGCCAGCACTGGTGATATTATTACTCAACAAACCTTACCTACCCTTTCAAGTGCAAGAGAATTAGCGAACCTTAGTTTGCAAATCACCCATAAGACGACGTTATTAAAAAATGTCACCGATGAAGAACAGCGTCAGGAAATCAGTCAGACATTAACATTGCTACATTTGGCGGTTGAAGATAAATTTATTGCTCTTGAGTTACTCAATCTCAACAAGAAAAATTTACCTTCGTTAATTAGTTTAAAGAAAGATATTAACCAAGGCATTGAGCAACTTGATCTCTATGCCAAAAATAAAATCACCAATCAACAACAACGTGATCAAGCCTTTACTGTGGTGAAAGCATCGGTTCATGAGATTTCTGTTTTATCTCAATCACAGGTAGCTAATGCGAGTACCTTTGCGTTAGTTCGTTTATCAGGGCTTTATGATTTAATTGAGCAGAAAAGTAATCTGCTACAAGCAAAACAAGATATTGATTTAATCATTGATGAAGACCTTAATTTACTTGATAAAATGGCCGCGTTAGAGCGAAATGCTTTGGAGTTAGAGCAAATTGCTAACTTGGTTATTACCACACAACAGTACCAGCCGCTTAATGAGCTAACCCACAATAAAAACAGACTAGTGTTGCTGATATCAAACTTAGTGGATTCAATTACTGATCCCTACAGAGCTAACTTGGCCAATATCGCACTTATTAAGCTTAATTTATTTGATAACTTGCTTGATAATCAACAAAGAGCCATTGAATTGGATCAAAAACAAAGCTTACTTCACCAACATATTTCTAATCAATTAACGCAATTAAACCAAGGAATATTGTCACTGGTTGAAAAGCAAGGTGAGTTAGCCAAAAAAACCAGTCAACAACATCAAAAATTGGTTTCTTGGTCCCAGAACGTATTTTTAATTACCACCTTATTATCCCTTATTGTCATTGTCTTTGTGATGTGGAAGGTGGTTTATCAAGGCATTGTTTTTAAGCTGCAAAAGCATACCGACGCAATAGAAAGATTAGCCGCTGGTGATTTAGAGATTACGGTCGAGTCATCAAATGATGAAGAGTTAAAACATTTAGCTGAAGCGCTCGATGTTTTTCGAGAGCATGCGATTAAAAAGCAACAGCTTGAGTATGAGCAGCTTCAAACAGAGCAAGAATTACGTTTGCATAAAGAAAACCTTGAGCAATTGATAAATATTAGAACGCAAGAGTTAAGGTTTACCAATGAGAAGCTAAACAGTGAATCTAAAGCGCACGCCTTAGCAAAGCAGCAAGCAGACGAAGCTAATAGAGCTAAATCGGTATTTTTAGCGAGCATGAGTCATGAAATACGTACGCCAATGAATGGCATGATCGGCACATTAGAGTTGTTAACCGATACCAAGCTCACGTCAGAGCAGCAAAAGTATGCTCAAACTATTTTATATTCAGGCGAAAGTTTATTAGATATTCTGAATGATATTCTTGATTATTCAAAAATTGAAGCAGGCCATATAGCGCTTTCTTACCGTGCCATTGATTTAGGCAAGCTAGGGGAAGATGTCGTGCATTTAATGCGAGCAAGAGCGCAGAATAAATCATTGCAGCTGCACTTTGAAAAAAAAGGAAATATTGAAAACTGGCGCGTTGCTGATTTAGGTAAGTTACGACAAATATTAATAAACTTGATTAACAATGCCATTAAGTTTACTCAACGGGGCAGTATTGTTTTATCAATAGGCGTTAATGATGAAAGTAGTTCTGGAGATTCAGAGGTAACATTTTCAGTGACTGATACCGGCTGCGGTATTGCTAAAGACAAACAAGCTGACGTTTTTCAGGCGTTTACTCAGGTAGATAATCTTCAAAGTGCTGTCGGCACAGGCTTGGGTCTAGCAATATGCCAGCGACTTGTCAGTGCAATGCAAGGCACTTTATCTCTTGAAAGTGAAGAAAATCGTGGCAGTTGTTTTGCCTTTACGATTCCATTAGCTCGAGCTTCAGCAGAAGCGATTAGCGCACAGCAAGTACTATTTTTGCCACCACAAGCGTTATCTCAATATTATCAGGTGCTTATTGTCGAGGATAATGAAATAAACCTTGATGTCGCCTGTGCCTTGGTTGAAAAACTGGGTCATAAAGTAACAGCCGCCAAAGATGGTGCTAGCGCGCTGAAATGTATGCACAACTATCGATTTGATTTAGCCTTACTCGACATCAATCTACCTGATATTGATGGCGTGACTTTATCTCAACAACTCAAGGTTATTGCGAAAGAAAAGCAGACTCCTTTCAAAACTATTGCAGTGTCAGCTCATGTTTTTAATGAAGATATAGCTAAATTTATAAAGTCAGGCTTTGATGGTTTTGTTGCCAAACCCGTGCAAATGAAAAAATTAAAACCAAGTATTGCCAAAGTAATGTTTAATGTTAGAGGATTCGTTAATCAGGAAGTCGAAGGTGGGGCTGAGCAAGAAACGGAACCTTGTCTTGAACTAAAAGTTGAAATGCCTGAAGCCGTAGTCATTGCTTCAACGAATAAGGACTCTCTAGTTGAAAGTCAGGAGCTTAGTGAATTTTTATTATTTGATGCCGGTATTCCCAACCAAGATATTGAGTACTTGGGCAGTGATAAAGTAATACAACTTACTCGGTTATTTTGTCAACAAATAGATAACGAATATAGTAATTTTTCAAGTTTATCGGCCATTGATCAACACGCAAAATTACATAAACTTAAAGGCGCTGCCATCGGTTTAGGTTTGGTTCGGTTATACCAACTTTGTCACACACTTGAAATCAACACTGAAGATAATAAACTGACCTCTTCACAGTTACTTATGATTGACGAATTAGCTCAATTATCCAAGCGATCGCTTAATCAATATGCGCAAAGCCTTAAAAATATTTAGCATTGAAATTCTTTGGATAACAAAAACTGACATCTGACTAAACATCATCCTCTTCCGCTTTTAATCCCCAAACTCTTTTGCCGTACTGGTTTGGCTCAATGACTGAAAATTAAAACTAGTTATCTGCCAATAAAGCAGTAAATAACACCAATACATTCGCATCCGAAGGGGTTCCAGAAGGTAAATTTACTATTTATCCATCACCAAAAATAATTTTAGTAGACCTCTACTCTAATAGGTAAAACTTAACCTTTGATAACCCCTTAAATTAATGACGATTCTAATTGATGATCTGATAATTCATATTTAGCTAAAAGATAATTTTTATTATCTTTTTTTAAATAAGTTTTGGTATTTTGAATCGACTCAATCGATATTTCTTTGCCAATAGCGTCTATCTTTAATGGATTATTCGTTAATAGATGTAGACTCGAAACATTTAATGCTTTGAGCATATTTATTGCGTCATCATAGTTTCTCTCATCGTCATTGAAGCCTAGTTTTCTATTCGCCTCATAAGTATCAATCCCCTGCTCTTGAAAAAGATATGCATCTAGTTTGTTATATAAACCTATGCCTCTCCCTTCTTGTCTCAGGTATAAAATTATCCCGCCATTATCTTTCATTATGTTGATTGATTCGTCTAACTGTTCACCGCAATCACATCGAGAAGAATGGAATAGATCGCCCGTCAAACATTCAGAATGAACTCTTACTAAAGGAGATTTCTGCTGTTTGTCTGCGCTTTTAAATACTATGGCAATATGTTCTTTATCATCAACAAGACCAGTAAAACTGATGATTTCTGCCGGAATATCTTCTTTTATACTTAACTTTACCCGTGCTCTTATTGCGG
>OJAZ01000522.1_pt1 | contig 16214 bp, 5 predicted proteins | sample 1589851 | NCBI WGS metagenome assembly OJAZ01 (sample SAMN05416792, study PRJEB24817) | seawater metagenome | isolation source: Sea water | place: Canada:Atlantic | collected 2013-07 | reverse complement strand
GAGTATCGGACATAGTGAGTATGTTTTATTAAAGAGTGGTTGTCCCTGTCATTATGATACTCCAAGCTTATCGCTGGATCGATCCAGTCAATACTTGCAAACGTAAACACACACTTTTAATGGCCTGTGTTTACGTTTTCTGTTTTAACTAATATCGTTTTACAAATATAACGCTGGATCTGATTTGGATTCTATTTCTGTATTCCCACTTTGAATCACCAGTAATTTAAATCGTGCGCTACGTGCATAAAATTTATTTTTGTGTGGCTAACCTAGTTATTTTTCACGTAGCGTCGCGGTTAATTATCAAATACTCATAATGAATATAATAAATATCTAGCCTGTTAGTTATCTGACTATAGTTAACTTTATCAGCGCTTATAAATTCCTTTGTTAACTAATTCGTTATGACTTTTACAACTCACTTAATTGATAATTTCAATAGCTGTCGATATATAATTTTGTATCTCAATGATGGTTGAATCATCTTCATGGTCTGTGTATGTGCTACAACATTAAGATAAACAGCCTTGCCAGTATAAATTCTGCAACGGTCAGAATATTTAAACCGGTACAACTCACAACTTAGCGATTAAATGGCCCAGTCATCACAACCACCAATAAAATCAATCTGTTTTAAGATATTTTTGATTTAAGCGCCCTACTGGTATTTTGTTTATTTAATGACCATGTATTTATGCTGCTAAAGAGTATGTTTGGCACCCCATAAGCCACTAATTACATTTCAAAAACTTGCTAGCTTGGCCGTTACTCGTAACCACCAAGCTCTTAATCGCACGAGTCATTGCGACATGTAAAAGTGCCCTTTCAGATAATTCAAATTCACGTATCTCTACAGGATCATCCGATTGAACCACACCTAATGGAACTGTTCCTTCGTTAACACCTGCAACGAATAAGTGTTGGAATTCGAGACCTTTAACGCGATGCATGGTTGCCACCCGAATACCTTCAAAATTTCTATCTTCAGCACCATTAGTTTTAATTTCATAGGTCTGAAAACCAGATTTATTCAATGCTCTAGAGTAGTCATCCCGTAAGCCATTGGTTCTGGCAACCAAGCAAATTTCACTTAGTTTTGCATCAGCGGCAACAAGACTTTCAATAACTTCAACAATTGAATCAACTTCTTCATTAAAAGAAGTGTAATTATTTTGTTCTGGAGATGTTCCATGCATTAATGAAACATAACCTGTATTGTCATCTTTACCATCATCTAAATCATCAACACTTATCCCTTCAAGAACAGAAACAGCCATACGGCGAGTTTCCTCTGTGGTTCTATAGTTAATACGTAGTTTCTTACTCCGTCCTAAAATATTGATACCACAGCGACCAAGTACAACTTTATTTCGGTATATTCTTTGATGACCGTCTCCAACTATAAAAATATCATTTTCATTTTCTTCTACTAAGGCCCTAAGTAATTTATAAGCATGAGTACCCATATCTTGACCTTCATCGACAATTACCGATTCATATAAGGGTTTTATAGATTTAGACTGTATTGCTTCCAAGCAATCCTTTGTCGCATCAGTCATTTCTCGAAGGTTCATATGGCTTAGTTGCAGCTGATACTCTTCAAAAACAGGCCAGATCATCATTCTTTCTTTGCGGTTTAAACGAGTTCCGCGCCCTGTTCTTTTGGCTTTGATATATTCTTTAAGAGAGTTAATGTTTTGTTCTTGTACCACCAATTGCCACTCTTCTTGATAAAACCTTTCTGTCAACGATAGTTCAGATGACATGTTTTGAAGGGCATATTGCCAACACTTCGTGCGTTTAGGATTTCTATCATTAGTAAAAACAACTTGGTATTTATAATCATGACGACGTATAAACTTCCCAACCCAAGCATCAATATTAATGACTTCAATCCGTTCTAATTCTGCTTTTGTACATATTTCACCTAAATGTACGTTTATATCTGCGGCCAAGTTCTTAGTAAAAGTAGTAAAAAGTATCTTCTTATTTGATGTTTCAACTATTTGAGACGCCAGCCATTTAGCTCGATGCATAGCAACAACAGTTTTTCCTGTTCCAGCACCGCCTAACACTCGCATAGGGCCGTTCCAATTACGCTCGACCAACTTACGTTGAGATGGATGTAAGAAAACACGCCATTTTTCTAATGGCGCATCCAACATTTTTTGTAGCTCTTCATCGTCAACCACAACAAATCTTCGTTTTGAACCATTACGCGCAATTGCTGCGGCATAATCGTCTACATCAATATCTTCATTAGTTGAGTTATCGTTATAATCAGTTAATACCTCATCATAAGGAAGACCAGAAGCAATCATATACAGTGCTTCATATGCTTCAATAGGGAATTCTTTTTCAATCGACTGAAGTTGTTCTAATGACGTTAGACTAAAAGCTTTTTTCTCAAACTCTTCAGGCAAACCTAATTTTACTAACTGATCAATATTATAGTTTTCAAATAATTGAGTTGAATCTTCAGTTTCTATTTTTTCAACTTTTTGTTCTACCTCTTCAACAATCTTGGTTTGAGTTTGGAAAAGCTGAATTGCACCTGTCGATGGATGAATTTTACATTGATGTCTTCTAGCCCAATCATAAGCTTCATCGTGATGATCTACCCAAAGTAAAATATAGATATCGCCACGTTCTGGCTGCAAAATAATACCGCGATAAGTCTGGTCAATTCTTACCGAACGCATATAAGAATTTGCCGCATCATGAATTTTTTCATAATTTATTCCAGCATTACGAGGATCATTTCTAAATTTGTTAACAAATTGATTTACTTTCTTTTGTTGTGCTCTTGGTAAGTTCATCATCGCTGTTAAAAAATCAGCTGAAATTGCAACTTGAGTCATCTATTTATCTCCTAGAATAATATTACTGAGTTCGTTGATCAATTCTTCAGTTATTGGTTCAACGAAACATTTCCATTCTTCACTTTCAAACACATTTATTTCAGATATATCATCTTCACAAAACAATGCTACCTTCTCTTGTTCCCATGCTAGTTCAGCTAAGCCGATAATTTCATCATGTTTTAATAATTCATAGCTATCTTGACCAATAGGGATATTACTATTAGATAGTAAAGAGAAGTCTCCCATTAACAAGGTCCGTTCTGCTAATTCACTCCATTCATTCGATGTATCTGAGTCTTTAACAACGTCCTGAATAGGTAGTGTTGAAACAGGACTGGATTCAAGAACTGCTTTACGAGAAATCCAGGTAACATCGTTTAAAAACTGCAAGATGTTAATGAGTTTCCAATATCCATTTAATGCTTCTTTATAAGAGAAATGAGTATTTTCTCTATCATCAAAGCAGATATGGACTTTTACATTTTTTGCCAAGTGTGCAAAGAGTTCATTGGCAGTAGCCCCTTTAACCGCAAAACTACTCATGGTTAAGGATACGGATACCTCAACAAGCTTTTCTGAACTATTCAAAGTATCCAATAATCCTCCAAACCAAAATACTTCCGCTGGAATGAGTTCCAAAACTCTTTCTTTATAAGCATTTTCACTTAATTCATAATCTAACTTTTGGGCTAGTTCTGGGTGTTGGTCACTTCGCCCATTTTGATTCAACCAACAAAGGGCGTGGTATGCAGCTGATCCAGAGAGTTCATCAAGGAAACCTTCAGGTTGTACGAGTAAATTTGAAAGTAATTCAAAACTATTTTTCCCCTGAACAACACTCGACCACTGGCTGTAATTCTTATTCGAAATGTTCTTGCCAAATAAACCTCTAATTGATTTATTTTGGAAGTTATCCAAATATTCTTTAACGTGCTTATTTCCGTCATTTACCAAATCGTGCCAACCAAGTGTCCAAACAATAAATCGGTTAGATTTAACTATCGCTAAACGTTTATTAGAATCATCATCAACAATATCGAAGTGATGTTCAAAACCATCTAAAAATAACGCGATAGGTTTAACTTTACTGCTCTCTCTTGCAGGCCAAAAAACAAAGTCTGGCTTACAAGGAGCATATACTCCGTCTTTTTCATTTAGGTTAACTTGTGGTTCAATTCGCCACGCTACATCAAGCTCATCTTGCTTACCAACGGTTAATAAGTAACCATTTTTACCATTAACTTGAGATTTACTTAATCGCCACGGTTTACCTGCAACCTTTAACGTATCAATAAACTTTCGTTCAAGCTCACTTTCAAGCAAGATATTAGGATCAATTTCATGAAGGCTAGTTATTTTGGTTAATTTACTTCTATTCTCTAATATCCCCTGCATCATATATTTAGCGACATCTCGTGATATAAGCGCCATTTTTCGCCTATCTCTATAAGCAAATATACATAGATAACAACCATCTTTACTTGGGTCACTATTACAAGAGCAAACATCTAAGGTATGAAAAGCAAATTCAATTAATTTTAATAAATTATCAGAATCTCTCATTAACTCTTTTAAATAACCTGTTCCACCAGGAATGGAATCATATATAACCAAATAGTGGCGACGTGCATCACCTTCATTTATCGGCTCGTTGAAAACGGTGCTTTTTATATGGTCAATACTACCTTTGAAATACTTCTTTAAACCTAGTTGAATGGCTGAAGCAAAAGATGCTTCATACTCAGAACCTGCACTATAGCTAGACACAGGTAAAACAATTCGAATGGCTTCAGACTCTAGTTCACGATACAAATATAAACAATCTATAAAATTATCAGGATCTTGACTCGCTAATTCGTCACCCTTAAAGGAACAAGTTAGGTCGTGTTTTATCTTATTACCCTTTTTAACCATACCGCATTTTTTACAAACTGAAAATCCAGATCGTGGCGCAATTTCTCCCGCTACCGAGATTTGTTCACTTTGGTTATCCGGCACACCAAAGTTAATATCTTTGATAGACACCTTACTTAAAAAATCAAAACCAAAAGGCACTTCATCACTATCAATTTTATAAGCCTGCATAATGGCTTCTGGCTCAAATGCCACCAACATTTGACGATTGTAAAATTTAGGTTCTCTATTATCACTGTCGTCTGAAATTCTCGCATCTCTCAGGTTTGCTCTTGCATAAACTTGACGAAGCTTGAGCATCTGTGTTTTTTGAGCAGAATCATTCCAACCAGCACTGCCACAATTTGGACATGTGGTGTGTACATCTTTCGTTAATAGAATATCTTCAGTAAAATTACAGTTATTACATAACCGCCATTCTTCAACCTCTGAAACATTTAAATCAACTTGTTCAATTTCAACTTTGTTCCCACCAGCATAAAAATAATTATCAGGGGCTAATTCTGATAAAGCAGCAGAAGCTGGGCGTTCATAATCATAAGTAGTTCGTTGAAACTTCCCACCACCAGACTCCAATTCAACTTGTTCTGACTTACGCCATAAAATTGAACGTATCGTTACTCCTGCTTCTGGGAAGGCGTAATTAGGTAATAGTCCTTCATCGGTAAAGAAGTTAAGCGTTGGTTTGCCATTAATTTTGCTAATCAATGAACGTAAGCCTTGTCGTTCACTGTTTAGTTCATTTAAAACTTCTTTATAATCTGGTTGAACGACAGGAGATGATTCTACTTTTTTAATTTCCCTATCTATTTTCCCTACTCGTGCATTCAGTGACTTTCGATCTTTAATAAGCATCAACAGTCGATTTGTTATTCGCCCTGATAAAGAAAAAACATCATTATTACCTCGTACGAATGTCGAAAGATGTTCAATTGAATCTGGTGTTAAATCATCAAACAGATCGATAAACTGGCTAAATAGCTCACCTTGATTTTGTTCAATATAATCAAACAAGGTGTAAGGAAATTTTGTTTTATGCTCACCTTCAACTGCATTTAAAAGGTCACGTACTTTATAGGATATTGCATTATCAGTAATGCCTGTTCCAACCCAGTTATCAAAACAGAATGCTGTAAGTTGTCTTTCTAGAACAGCTATTGCCTGAAGAAATACCCCTGGAGGCTCAACAGCACCGCTCATCATATTTATAGGGTCAGCATAATAATATAAGTCATGAGAATTACCGGCTGAAAAGGTTGCATTAAATGCATTACCGTCACGTCGACCTGCTCTACCTATCCGCTGAAGATAGTTTGCTTGTGCAGGAGGTACAGAGCATAAAACTACACTCGATAAATCACCAATATCAATACCCATTTCAAGCGTAGGTGTTGCAGAAAGTAAATTCGTATCCCATGAGTTATTGCCATCTATAAACGATCGTTCAACCTTTTCACGAATAGGTCTTTCAAGTAAGCCAGTGTGCTCAAAGCCGTTTATACGAACTAAATCAAATTTATCCCAACCAATGGGCTGCTTTTTAGCTTCTGTATTTAACGTTAAAGAGCCATTACAACTGTCTACCATACAAGGAGTATTTGAGAGCCAATAATCTAACAAGCTGTTAGGTACCCGGTATTTTATTTGGCACTGGCTACATTTAACTTCACTAATGTCAGTTGAAACGATTAGTGCCTCAGGTTTTAAGCCCCAAACTTCTTTATCCCTAACCTCATAATTACCGACTAAACCTACCTTAAATAGTTGAGTAAAAGTCCTCTCAAAAATTAAAGCCGCATCACTACTAGCTAAAGCATTATCATCTGAAGTAATTGTTTTATAAAGCCATTGCAAATATTCACCGGGTCTTGATGACGCTTTTGTGATGTAAGCAAAAGCCGGTGATACCTTATCAACTGAGACGAACCGAGGTTTTCGAGATGCGGGGCCAAAGTTAGGCATATACTGGGTATTTAACCCGGCCTTATTTAGCAGATATGACTGACCGCCACTAGTAATAAACGGAATAAGTGAGTCATGTAGTATCGCACCATTTATTCGCATTATGTGAATAAGGCCAATAATGAATGATTCAACAACTTCTGGTGTTAAGTTTGATAGAGCATCAACTTCTTCCCGTAAAGTCGAATGAAGTGCCATACACGCTTGTTGTAGTTTATCTACCTCAGGGCCAACAGACGAAAACTGGGTTCTTTCTAATGACCGACCTAACATAGTCTTCAAACCAAATTCACTAAAAGCCTCCCAACCTAGCCTTCTGTATATCAAGCTCTTTAAATTTGACCCTTCAGGCAATACACCATCAGCCTTTAATGAATCGAAGTCTCTCAGCCACTCCATATCAGGCGCAATAAAGGTTCCGACAAAGTCAGCAGTATTTTTACATTGCTGTTCTGCGTAAAAACCAACTTTTTCACCTAAAGAAGAAAGTGAAATATCAGCTCCGCCTTCAGCTACTACATGGGCAATAAGACTTCTTATCATTAATGGATAAGTTCTTGAGGTTAAAAATCCAGCCCTATGCGCAGCATCTTGTACTGAATCACTGAAAGTAATTAATTGTTTGTCTTCGTTAAAGTTTGAACCAAATAGCTGTTGAGATAACACCCCAATTAAACTTGCAGCTCTAGACCCTAGAACAGATACACCATTTTCACTTTGACAGAATGGGCAATTATGACTGGCAACTAATTTAGAACCACCATTTTTAAGTGCTTTGGTTTTAGTATCATTTACATATACAACAGTCGTTAACGTATCATGCTCACAAACATCACAAATATCATTATGAACATTAGTATTTAACGACAAGCATTTTGGGCATAATGTAACTTGTTGTCCTAAATCTTTTGACAACTCCACTGGTGAATTTTTTGGCAATGGAAAAAGTAAAATTGCTTCAGGATTATTAGCAAAATATAATTGATAAAATAACGCGGTATCATCTTTAATTTGCATTTCATTTGACAGCCTTACACCACCCCAACCTGTTGCGCTACAATCACGACAATGAACAATAGGCAAATACCGAGCTTCATCTTCCTTATTTGTTAAGTCATCACTAAAGGCAATATAGGGTAATGTCGAATACTCTTTATGGTTATCGAATTGCTGACCAACACTAGCCACCATTCTACGTAACTCACGTAGCCATAATTGAAACCTAACCTGAAGAAAGGGTAAAACGGGAATTGCTTTATTCTTTGATAACCGCTCAGCCAAAGCATCGGTGTCTTCTTCAATACCCTGTCTAGCAACTGAAACCAAAGCACAGAAGCTCTCTAACAAAAGAACATTATCTTTACCTGAGAGTAAATCTTGAGCAAGGTCTTTAACGTCACGAATTGAGCCTTGAAGTTTATTAAGTAAACTTCTAAAAAAACGATGTTCTTTTAATGCTTCGCCTAAAGCAATACGTTGAGTTCTTCCCTGATTACTCTCCCAATCATTATGGATATGCAGAGAGTCATTGCCAAACCAAGCAGTGATAACAGTATTAATGTAGTTTTGAGGATTGTCTAATGCTTGTCCTCTAGGTATTTCATCTAGAGTTGGCGTTTTAAAATACCCTAAAGAGGAATCTTGTAAATATTCTTCTGCGCTATACCTATCCTCAATAACTACAGAAGAATATTCAAATTGAGAATCAAAAATTTTGCTGGCATAATCTGTCAACGCTGAAAAGTCTGTACCTACTGTTGCTGAAGTACCTACACAAGCGATATGATCTTCAGGTGTTTTTAATTTATGTTTTAACCTTCGAAGTAAGCAGGATAAATCTGTACCTTGTGCCCCGTCAAAAGTATGTAATTCATCGACTACAATATATTGCAATGTATCTGGTTCATTAAAGCGCCATATTTTCTGATCTTTAGGACGCATCAACAAAAAATCTAACATTTTGTAGTTAGTTAACAAAATATCTGGCGGACTTTTTCTTAAGGTCTCTTTGCAAGTAATAACTTTATTACTACCCATGACTTTACTGGGTGTGTCATCTTCTTGCCCGACAAACAAACCAACACTTACTTTGCTTCGTAAACCGTCATTACTTGAAATAGTTTTAGCAAATCGTTTGGCTTGATCGGTTGCTAAAGCATTCATAGGATAAATGACAATCGCTTTTATTCCTTGGGACTTTTGAGACGCACAAAAATTTAACAGCGGATATAAAAAACATTCTGTTTTACCAGAGCCAGTACCTGTCGCAACTAATGTTGACTCTGGTTTAGCCGCAGATAAGCGATGATATGCCTTTGCCTGATGTTCAAAGGGAACAAACGGCATATTGATATTGGCAAAGTAATTACGTTTTAATGCACTTTGTCTAAAGGGTAAGTTAATTGACAGGTATGGACCTTTTGATAAATTACCTGCTTCAGCTAAAAAATCATCCATCGCTGTCGTGCCGTCTTCTCGACGAAACAAAGGTGAACTCATATCAAACGAGTTAAGCAAAAAACTTTTAAGTGCTGTTTCTACTTGTGTACTTATAACCGACGGTAACATTAATCTTCCTAATTATTATTAATATGGACTTACTGACCCGTAAGTTTATTATCGAGCTTTACCAAGCCTTTTAACGCTACTCTACCCATAAAGCGCATAGGTCTCGATGTTGCAACGTTATATACCATCTCACCTGCATCAACCATTGCTTTTGCAGTTCCTTCTATTGCAACGCCAGCACCTTCGAATAGCGCTTCAACACCGTCACCACCATTATTATATTTTTCAGCAGCATGGTTAAGACCATTTATAGTAGCAAAAAAACCTAAACCGCCAACCCCCATCAATATTGCATCAGAAGCTGTATCACCACCATCAACTACTGTCCCGCCTAACGCCAACTCAATTTGATTATTGAGTTCTTCATTTGATATACCAGCATCTATAGAGCCAGTTGCAAGAGCAACCTCAGATGTTGAAATTACCGGTATATCTTCAGGAACAGAGTTTACGTAAGATTCACTAGATGTAGCTTTAATTTGATAAGCAACGCCATCGATAACAATATCGGTGTCAGGATGATTAAAATGTTCATGTAATTGACCACCAGTATCATTGGCAACCAATTGCTCAAAATATGCCCCTTTAGTAAGACTGGCTAAACCGGTCAAGTTATCGGCTGGCATCCATAACGTTTCCCACCAAATATCAGCATCGGACATCCCTGAAAAATTTGAGTTTACACTTCTAAGTGAATCGTAAACATTACCTGCATTGAGTATGTCATGACTTACAGAAAGAGGAATAGACAAAGCTCCGCACCATAAACCCTGTTGCAATAATTGATTACCAGATCCTTGGAACGTTACATTAACGTCAATCAACTTCTCTGCTTTTTCCTGGGCTTCTGAAAGTCGCTTTAAAATCTGTTGGCTTTTAACATCTAAAGCATTATTTAGAGTAAGAACATCTTTAGAGTGCTTATCTTTAAAGCTATGATTTAAAACTTCAGCATCACGAATTTGTGCATCTAATTCTGAAAAGTCAGGACCTGTTGCGTACTTTATCTTATTCCACCATGAAAACTGTGAATATGCTACATCCCATTGTTTTATTAACTCTTTTTTTCTTAGTTTTAAAAAGGCTAATGTGGAGGAAAGTTTATTTTGTACTTTTAATAAAGGACTTTTCGTTCTTATGTTATCAATTGCCTTTGTACACTCTATTTTTTCTCTTGTGTAAGCCTCCAACATTTGGGACTGTAATCGACGTTTGTTAAGCAAAAGCCATAATGCTTTGAACTTAGGTAAATAAAATGATTTTTCTGTATTTAAAACAAACGATGTTTTTTGCTTTTTAAATAGATTTATTTGCTTGCTTATATCACGTTGCTTATCCGATTTAAGTAACGTATCATAATTATCTATCCTTTCTTTATGAGATTTTAATGGCCGAGAATAAAGACTGAGCCAACTATAACTTCTGTAAATTAACGTTATAAAAGTCAGAATAATTAAAGATAAAGCGAAAGGCTTTATATACAAATATTGATTTAAAAGCTCAATATTATTGAATGCCCACATTACAGCAACAATACCAGTCACTAAATACAAACAATAAACAAAAATCATCGTTCGGAAGTGTGATGATTTACGTTGTAACTTTTGGCTAATCCTATCCATGTTATTTCTCATTTCCATATTTCATTTACTTTATAAAGTCGCATTTTTTACTCTAAGATTCTTCCACTATGATAAAGGTTAACATCTGATTTTTTTTATTTCTCAAGCCAATTAAGATCATTTACAACTTCGTCAACAGTTCTTAACTCCCAACCATCAAGCTTTGGTTTCTCTGTGTCGATATATATACCTTTATTTAAACTAGGCCAAGCAAGTTCTAGTTCATATATAATCTCACCTTGATCATCTTGTAATTCAAAACCAATTTCAGGTTCACCACAAAGTCGCTTTTTCGATTCATAGTAAACATCAATATGAGCTTGATCTGCCAATAAATCTTCAACAGATAATGTATCACCATTAATAAATTCTTCTATCAGAGCTACTTTCTTCCAATTTAGATCAAAGTAATAGTTTTGGATCTGAGATACTGGATTTACAAGTTTATAAATCATCGGTTTTGTTGCAAGATTCTCAACAATATATAACCAATAATTATCACCGAACTTACGGCACTTTTCTACTTGAGTATGTGACAGTGAGAATCCAGTTCTATTCCATTGACCTCTAATCCCCTTTACTTCCACTAAAAACATCTCAGCAGTTTCCGGATCTATAATCTCTATGTCATAACCGGGGTTATTCCCACCTAATAAAGACACACTGAAGCCTTTATCAATAAGATGATCTCTAATTAATAATTCCGCTTTGTCACCTGTTTTCTTCGCATTAGAATTTTTTTCATTTACGTCTTGGGTATCTTCATTACAATCAACGTAACTAAGCATCCTATAGCCTAATGAGTTATATGAACCACCTTTGGTTGTTGAGTTTGATTTTGACTTGGAGTTACTTCGTTCATTTCCACTATTAAATCCAGTGTCATTATCACCTTCGGCGTAATGACTATATGAGTTAGCATTACTTTCAGACTCGTCTATTTCGTGTTCAAAGCTACCGGTTCTACTACCATTGCTCTGATTACTACCTTTGCCTTGATAATTAGATTTACTTGACTGATTGTTATCTCTTTTACTTGAAGAGCCTGATGACGTTGAAGCAGTCTCATGGGCATTTATGTCATCAGATTGTTGATCTTTAAAGTCATTTGTTGAGGTTTTACTTTGATCGTCAAAAATGTCACTTTCTAAATAATTATCGTGAACTGCCTCTGAACTAGAGTATTCGAAAGTATTATCTTCTGAGTCACCTACAGGTTCCTCTACACTTTCATTATCATCATATGATTCATTTTCAACAATGTCGTCATTTGGTATTCTTCTATCACCTATGCTCAGAATTCCAGCAACTTCTTCTTTTGATAAAAGCCTTTCCCAGTCCTTCTTGTTAAGTAATTTATCAAATCTTTTCTTTGATGATATCCCTAACAGTAATCTTATTTGAGCTTCTTGCTCCACGAAGGCTTTAGGTATTAAAAGCTTACTAATCTCCTCTGCAATAGAATCAAATAGTTCTTCATCATCTTCTTCCTGTTTATAAATCAATCGGTAATCTGTTGAATCAAAATAAACATCTGTCGAGTCATTTACAAAAACGCCATCAACGTAATATTGAACATCTATAGGACTTGGTAATAAAAACTCAGAACATCCCAATAACTCACCGATAACACCTGAATCAAACCAATTATCTTCAAAGGTTTCACTCTTATTATAGTTTTTATAAAAACAAGCCAATAATATTCTACTATGTTGCGTTAGCATAATTTTATCAGGTAATTGAAGTGAGTCTTCGTCAATAAATACTTCTCGTTGTACTTCTTCGGAAAGATAACGAAGTTCTAATGCTTCATATAACGTTTCAAAATGGTTATGTGTTTTTCCTCTAGACTTCCAAAAGAACTCAATACCTTCATTTTTAAATAAATCGGTTAATCTTCGGTCATCACTTACAAAGGCTTCATCTCGATCTAGCCATTGATGTGAACGAGTAAAGCATTTAGCATTTTCTACTAAGTCTACAAACCAATCATCGTATTCTTCACTAGTGTTTTTTCGCAAGTATGAAAGCAATCTTTCGAAAATGGCATCTAAAGCATTCCTTACTACTCTGTCCTTTTTCTCATTAACAACGGGTAATTCCTGTAATTTTAACCAAGCACTAGCAAAGTTTTCAGGTTCCGGCTGAAGCCTCACCTCAACCGTATCAATCCAAAACGTTTGACGAAAAGAAGGGTAAAAATCACTTAACCAATGAAACATATCTCCAAGAACATCTTTTTGAGATGACCAAATGGCGTCAGAAGAAGTACACCAGTTCCTATCTCCTGAAGGGCAAAAAATTAACGCTTCATCTTGAAAAACGGAGGAAAGATCTGATCGAGTCCCTGCTAGGCTTTGGTATATTTTTGATATTTCCTCAATATCACAATATTCATTGTGATGGCTCCAACTTCTCAATACATTTAAAATGGCTTCTGAAGAAACATCACTAGTAATACCCAAGTCTAAAGCTAAACCTTCACTGAGTTTAACGTCATCAGAAATAAAGTTAAGGGCATTGCCGTATAGCTCTTTATTGGTATCACTAGAAAGAAAAACTTCATCAGCTCTTTTTAAACCATTATTTGTTTCTAGCCATCGGATATTAGCTAAAATATAAAATAGTTCCGTACTTATAGTGCTACTTTTTCTGTATTGATAGTGCCAAGTCACAGAATGCTGCTTCCACGAAATCCCTCTGTTTTTTTGTTTTTCTAGCCATTCGATGAAGTTATGTCTAACTTTATCATCCTCAAAGTTGGACCCATCCAGACATATCTGTGGCACTGTTTCTAACTCTTCTCTTATCGTCATTGTAGAATCAATGCCTTCAAATTGAGTATTTAAATATGCTAGGTAATCAGGTGTTAATTTAGAATCTTCATTTGATACTGAACCATATCTATAAACAGTTATGGCACTTTTGGGCGTTCTAGGAGCAGAGCTTACCCCGAGTATTATGAATACATCATAATCATCTAAGTTTTCAAATTTATCAAACAGATCAAGATACCAGTCTGATAATATTATAAAGTTTTCTTTTTCTTCTTTGTTGAATACAGTTTGCCAAATATATGCAGATCTATAAGAGGGGGGTGTAACTAATTTAAATTCTTTTTCTGCATTTATAGCGAATGTTCCATCTGTTCTTTTAAAAGGTAATTTTAGTTTTAAATCCTTTTTAACTTCGTCCCTTAGACTAAACCAATTTTGAAATACAAATTCATTAAGTTTCCACAAAAGTGAAGTATCGATATCATCTAAGTGACTATCACAAAATGGTAAAGCCACATTCTCTAAATACTCATTTTGAGTCATCGTCAAAACAGAGAACTTGTCCTTCATAAATTCATTTAACGATTTATTCTTAGCTAATTCTTTTTGCAAAGCAGAATCAAGTAATTTGAAGTCAGTTTTTAACTGAGCAGTATTTAATACTGGAAGTTCTACATTTACGTTGGAATTTAAATAGATTCTCCTTTTAGATCTATATAAGGGTTCTTCTAGACCTAAAAAAAGTGGGCTATCTTTTAATAACTCAATAGCTAAACCGTTCAACCAATATGGCGATTGGACCAACAACCACTCATAAAGAGAAATAAACCAACTAACAGGCTGAGAGGTGTTATTTAATATACCTTTACATAAATATTCTTGTAAAATCAAAGCATCGAACACGGTCCCAGTCAGTTGACTAATTTGTTCTTCGTATTTTCTAAAAGTATTTGGTAGAAAGTACGATGTTAATTCTTTTTCTTCAATAGTTAGCTTTGCCAATAACCCCGTAATTTTATCCTCGGCGAAAAAACAATGCTCAGGTAAGCGTTTAATATCTTTGTTACATAACAAAATTTCACTTTGACAAAGCTTATCAATAATTTTTGTATATATTGGCTCCAAAAATTCATCATTATTGTTATCCACCAATGGGATCCATTTAAAATCTTCTAGCTGGTTAGAAGATTCTAAAATATCACTTAACGTATCAGCGGCAAATAAAGCAACTTCATCACGAACCCAATCATTCCATGGAACATTAACCAATACACTTTCACGGCTAGCAGGGAGTAAAAAATCAGCATTAATTAAAAAAGGTAATCCAGTATCAAGCTCAGTTGGTAAGTAGGCATACAATACTGATTTAGTTAACTCATGGTAAGGAAAGGCAAGTGTTAAATCTCTTTGCTTTACCCCTTCTCGTTTGTCTTCTTTTAAGTCTTCAGGTACTTGAATTGATTTTTTAGCAACAAGGTAACTTTCTGTTTTTTCAATACCATTAGTATTAGTCGTTAAAATGGTTGAGTAATCATCTCTTTTTTTCGTGAATTCAACATGGTAATTAGGTGCTGAAATTGAAAGATTATTCAGCTTATTTAAAAATAATAATACCGTAGACTTTATTTGCTTTAATTCATCTAGAATACGATCAGATACCTTACCCCTGTTATCATTTTTTAACGGCAGTAAAATACAAGTAGTATATTTTGACTGGTTCTTTTGAATAATTTCAGGTTGGCTATCTAACCAATAAGGGATGATATAACCTAACTCGGTTAACTCATCATGTTTTTTAAACTTAAACTGATAGCCATTTGAATATATATGAGGTGACTCACTAACGACAAAAACAGACTTAAATCCAATCCCCTTTTCACCAATATAGCCAGAGTCTTTGCTTTTAGCTTTTGTTGAGTTTCCAATAGAAGAAATTGCCTCTAAATGAGGCCACTCAAAACCGGTTTCATTATTATATATTGCTAAACAACCATCACTTCCTGGAGTATTAGTGGGGTCATGTTCTAATAACTCAAAAGACAAACTTTCGATAACACCATCTAAATAATGATTATCTTCAGCATTTTGAATCAACTCAAATACAAAATGTATTTCTTTTGAGTAAAGCTGTTCAGATAAAATATTGACGGCATTATGCAAGTCTTGCCGTAAATTCTTCTGAATTTCACATTTACCAGTGGTTTCATTTATCTGATATTTTTCTTTACGATATTCATCAATCTGTTTTTTTTTATTTATACTTGTCATGAGTACTTCACCGAAGGCTAGATTATGAAAACAAAGCTTTAAACTGATCAGGGATTTTTCTAAAATCAGCTAAAACAGCTAGTTGTTTTCTAGGTCTAGAAATACAAACGTAAATTTTATTTAATTCATCAGCTTGCGTCCAATCTGCATGTTCAAATCCCGCCATTATCAATGTATCAAATTCTAAACCTGTCTCTTATACACATCTCCGAGCCCACGAGACTAAGGCGAATCTC
>OJAZ01000517.1_pt1 | contig 16472 bp, 15 predicted proteins | sample 1589851 | NCBI WGS metagenome assembly OJAZ01 (sample SAMN05416792, study PRJEB24817) | seawater metagenome | isolation source: Sea water | place: Canada:Atlantic | collected 2013-07 | reverse complement strand
CCCTTATTATTCAGTACAACTACGTTGAAATATCTTTTTTACTGGCCGATAGCACTGACAATTTTAATTTGTTTGTCATCCGGAATTTCTTGATAAGAAATTACACGTAATCCCGGGATGGTATATTTCACAAACTTAGCGAGTACTGAACGTAAAATCCCTGACGTTAATAAAATTGGTGTATCGCCAGCCATTTCCTGCTGTTGTGCACCGTCTGTCAAAGATTTCTGTAATCGTTCTGCTAAGCCTGGCTCAATACCTGCGCCATCGTCTCCAGCCATTTGCATAGACTGGTGCAACATTTGTTCCAACTCTGGTGACAAAGTTATGACGGGTACTTCAACCGTTGGCCCAACTAATTCTTGGACTATAAATTTACGCAGCGTTATGCGAACAGCCGCGGTCAATACTTCAGGATCTTGGCTCTTAGGTCCGTATTCTACTAATGTTTGAATAATGCTGCGCATATCACGTACTGCCACACCTTCGTTCATTAAGTTCTGTAATACTTTTACGATTGTACCTAACGAAAGCACATCAGGGATCAGGCCTTCAATAAGTTTAGGATAGCTCTTCTCAAGCATATCAAGTAAGTTTTGAACTTCTTCATGACCTAATAATTGTGCGGTATTGTTGGTTAGAATTTGACTCAGGTGAGTCGCTAACACTGTTGCAGAATCAACGACAGTATAGCCAAGAGATTGAGCGTGCTCTCGTTGTTCTTGCTTAATCCATACAGCGTCTAAGCCAAAGGCAGGGTCTTTTGTTGCAATACCATCAAGCTTGCCAAAAACTTGGCCTGGGTTTATTGCTAATTCATTATCATGACGGATTTCTGCTTCACCTACAGTAACGCCCATTAGCGATATACGGTAACTGTTAGGATCTAAATCTAGGTTGTCACGAATATGTACCGCAGGTACTAAAAAACCAAACTCTTGTGAAAGCTTTTTCCTGACACCTTTAATACGGTTAAGTAACTCTCCGCCTTGGGCTTTATCTACTAGAGGAATAAGTCGGTAGCCTATTTCTAGGCCAATAATATCAACATGATTAACATCATCCCAACCAAGGTCTTTAACTTCAGCTTCTTGTTTTATGCTTTGCGCTTCTTCTGCATGGGTATCTTCAACCAGTTGTGCGGCTTTAGCGACTTTATATTTATTACTAAAAAAAGCGATACTACCTATTAATATTGCAAAAGTTAAAAAGGCAACGTGTGGCATACCTGGCACTATGCCCATAACAAACATAACACCAGAAGCTATATAAAGTGATTTGCCTTGCCCAAGCTGGCTACTAACTTGCTCGCCCATATCTTGAGAAGTGTTTTGGCGAGTCACTACGATTGCCGTACCAACAGATAGTAGAAGCCCCGGAATTTGCGCAACTAAGCCGTCACCTATCGTCAGTAAAGTATATATTTCAACGGCACTATCAAACGATAAATCATGTTGAACCATACCGATAATTAAACCACCAACAATATTGATGAAAAGAATTAAAATACCGGCAATGGCATCACCTTTTACAAACTTACTCGCACCATCCATTGAACCATAAAAATCGGCTTCACTGGTAACTTCAACTCGGCGTTCTCGTGCTTGATCAGCGGTAATAAAGCCGGCATTTAAATCAGCGTCAATAGCCATTTGTTTACCAGGCATAGCATCTAAGGTAAAGCGCGCAGTAACTTCAGCAATTCGACCCGCACCTTTTGTGACAACAACAAAGTTTATAATAATAAGAATGGCAAAAACGACTAAACCAACCGCGTAGTTACCACCAATAACAACGGAACCAAATGCTTCAATAACTTTACCAGCAGCATCAGGCCCTTCATGCCCTTCAAGTAAAACGACACGGGTACTCGCAACATTAAGTGCTAAGCGTAAAATAGTCGCAATCAACAGTACCGCAGGGAATGAGCCAAACTCAAGCGGCTTTAAAGTATAAACCGTGATTAATAGTACGACCAGAGACAAAGCGATGTTGAAGGAGAAGAGAATATCCAGCAAGATTGCCGGCATCGGCAAAATAACCATACCGAGTGCAGCCATGACTAGAAATGGCGTGCCTAGACCCGAAAGAAGGTTAAGTTTTTGTTTCTTTATATGATTAAAAGTGGCGGCTAACTGCATGAGCTCTTAGGGATAATTTTTTGACATGTCTGATAAAAAGCAATAATCAGACCAATTCGAGAAAGCTTAGTTAAAATATATAAGTTTAAAAGGGTCAGTTGGCCGCTGTCAGTAAAAGCGGTAGGTTGGAGGTTGATAGTTAATAACTGCCATTAGCTGACAGATAACAATTAAAAATAAAACTGATTTAATATCGGAATTCATCCGGAATAGGGAGATTTTTTGCAACCGCTTTTGGCCTACGTGCCTTGCCTTTTTTATGTGCATCTAATTGAAAGATAAAGGCTAATATTTGTGCGACAGCAGCAAATAATTGTTCAGGTATTTCTTCATTAGGTTCTGCTGTGTAGTAAAGCGACCTTGCCAAAGCGGGAGATGTAACAATCTCAATATTGTGCTCTTTAGCAATGGTGCGAATATGCAGAGCCATTTCGTCAATCCCTTTAGCAACCAATACAGGTGCCCCGCCCACTGCAGCATCGTACTTAAGCGCTACAGAATAATGGGTAGGGTTAGTTATTACCACGTCAGAACCAGGCACATCTTGCATCATACGTCGTTGCGACATCTCATATTGCGCTCTTCTAACACGGCCTTTAGTTTCAGGGCTACCTTCTGAGTTTTTCATTTCGTCTTTGATTTCTTGCTTGCTCATTTTCAATTGACGATTGTGATTCCAAACTTGATATGGCGCATCTATAACAACAATAATGCCAATGGAAAGTGCTAATGCTAGAAACATCCACATCAGTAATGAAACAGCATGAGCAAAATTATTAGGAATATTTTCTGTGCTTAAGTTTACTATTTGATCAAACAGGCCACTTAACAGCAAATAAGCAGAAATAAAGACCACAAAAAACTTCAAAATGGATTTAATAAGTTCAACGTAGGCTTGCACACCAAACATACGTTTAAAACCAGCCATAGGGGAAAGTTTGCTAGCTTTTGGTGCCATAGCTTCCCAAGAAAAGCTAATGCCACCGAGGATCATATTACCAATTAATGCTGCAAAAACAATAATGATGTGAATCCAAATAAAAGGCACTATTATCGCACTAACGCCATCGCTTGCCACTTGATATAAGGCATGTACATCCATGGTTTCTTTTCGATTTAAGCTGAATAATCGGATCATCATCTTAGACAAGCCTGCAACCAGAGAGCTACCTAAAAGCATAATAGCTAAAGCGGCTCCAACTAAAACAAACATGGTACCTAAATCTTTTGAACGGGCTATTTGGCCTTTTTTTCTGGCATCAGAGAGCTTTTTCGCCGTGGGTTCTTCGGTTTTTTCACCACTATCTGACTCAGCCATTAAGGTGCTGCTCCACAATCAATCAGATAACAGCTAAAATCTAATGCCCGTTGCCACTGCAAAATGAAGTGGCTATAAAAATTACCCATGGTTAGCCACATGATCAATAAACCAGCACACATGGTAATGGGAAAACCAATAGCGAAAATATTTAATTGTGGTGCTGCTCGGGTCATAATGCCAAATGAAAAATTAATCAGTAACATTGCCGTTAAAGGCGCTATTGCAAGTGATAAAGCGGTAGCAAACATCCATCCACCCCACTCGGCAATTTCTTTAAATTTAATACTGGAAAAGTCAGTGGCGGGAATAGGAATAGTGTCAAAACTGGCAACCACAAACTGCAAATAAGCTAAATGACCATCCATCGCCCAAAATAATAATGAAGATAATATTAGGAAGAACTGACCTACCGCTGGCACGCTTGTACCACTGGCAGGGTCGACAAGTGAGGCAAAGCCTAAACCCGTTTGCATCGCAATAATTTGCCCTGCTAACGTAAAGGTATTAACCACCATCACGGTGACAAACCCTAACATTATGCCAACAATCATTTGCTCGCCAATTAATAATGCAGTTGCTAATGAAAACAAGTTATCAACACGAGTAGGCGGTAGTGCAGGCATAACAGCAACGGTAATTGCCAAACAAAAAAACAGTTTTACACGCCCTGGAATGGCTTTTGCGCCTAAGCCGATCATTGACATAACCATGGCTGAAATACGCGCAAGGGGCAACAAAAAGTCAGCCATGCTTTGGTTGATAACTGACTCAGTGAACTCCATGGTTAACTCACCACACTAGGAATACTACCAATCAACCTTATGGAGTAATCCATGAGTTTTTGAACTAGCCAATGTCCACCCATAATTAAGGCGAGTAAGGTAACAATTAAACGCGGTAAAAAGCTCAAGGTTTGTTCATTTATCGAGGTTGCTGCTTGAAAAACGGCCACAATTAAACCAACGATCAAACTGGGTACAATAACAGCGCTCACCAGTATAATAACTAGCAGTAATGCATCGCGCAGAATATCAACAAATACCTCAGGACCCATTACGTAGCTCCCATACCATAGCTGGTTGCTAATGTACCTATGACTAAATTCCAACCGTCGATTAATACAAACAACATTAATTTAAACGGTAACGATACAATCATTGGCGAGAGCATCATCATACCCATCGCCATTAATATACTCGCCACCACTAAATCTATAATTAGAAAGGGGATAAACAGCATAAAACCTATTTGAAAGGCCGTTTTTAACTCACTAATAACAAAGGCAGGAATTATTACTGTCATAGGTAAATCAGTGGGCTGGTCAACTTGTTCAATACCAGCCATTTGCGCCAAAGTGTCGAGATCTTTAATACGCGTTTGTTCTAACATAAAAGCGCGTAAGGGCACTTTTGCTTTGTTAATGGCTTCAACTGATGTTAATTGTTCTTGTAAATAAGGCTGAATAGCTCGTTCGTTTATTTCGTTATAAACCGGCGTCATAATAAATAACGTCATGAATAAGGTAATACCAATAATAACTTGGTTTGACGGTGTTTGTTGAAGGCCAAACGCTTGGCGTAAAATGGCCATCACCACGACAATACGGGTGAACGATGTCATCATAATAACCGCTGCAGGTATAAAGCTGAGCGCGGTCATAAAAATTAATATTTGTAATGTTACAGAGTATTCTTGTGAACCATCGGGATTAGTCGTTAATGTTAACGCTGATAATGAAAGGTCGTCGGCAGCAAAGCTGGTATTGCTAATGAGTAAAAACGACAAAATCGTAAACAGTAACGTTACGATTTTGTTTAACGATAATAATGACTTTTTACTTTTGTTTATCATACTTTTTTATCGCTTTTTGTTTGAGTAATTTAGCTATAGATTGTGCAAAGTCGACACTGTTTTCTTTGGCGGCTATTAAAGGTTCATCAAGCGTTTCGATTAAACTGATTTGCTGTGCGGTAACACCAAGCAATAGTTGCTTTTTACCTGCTTGCACCACCACTAATTTCTCTTTAGCACCTAAGTGTAAGCTCGTGACTATTTTCAAACCGTTGATACTGTGCCGTACACCCTGAAAGCGTTTTAATATAACCGCACTAATAACAATAACCACAAGTACCATGAGTAATGACAGAATCATGCTCATGGCGTCCATATTTGCCGTAACATGTTTACCGACTTCAACAGGCGCAGCTTTTGCTTCAACGGGGAGAGTTGGAGTTGTTGCTGCCAAATTGTTAAGTTTTTCTTCTGCAGGTTTTACAGCTTCTGAAACAACGTCGACCACAGGGGCAGTATTAACAACTTCTTCAGCATAGCTATTTGCCAATAAAGACAACCAGATAAATATTACTGATAATATTTTTTTCATTAGTCGTTATTTTAACTTTTTAATACGTTCAACTTGGCTAATAACATCCGTTAATCGAATACCAAATTTGTCGTTAACTACAACAACTTCACCATGAGCGATTAACGTGCCATTTACCAATACATCTAAAGCCTCGCCGGCAACGCGATCAAGTTCAACAACTGACCCTTGATTAAGCTGCAACAAGTTTCGGATACTAATATGACTACGACCTACTTCCATTGAAATAGTCACAGGTATGTCTAAAATAGCATCGAGTTTATGTTTTTCATCACTTGAGATAGTTTCACTATCTTCTTGTAAGTCTTCTAATTCAACAGTTTCAGCAGCCTCAGACGCGGCTTGCTCATCCATTGCTTCATCCCACTGACTTAAATCGTCTTCGTTATCTTTACTCATGCTGCTTTGCCTCAATTTTCATCGCGTAGCGTCAAAAAATCCACGCTACTCGTTTGTTATTACTTATTATGCAGTTATGCGATTTTTACACCACATTTAATAAAATTATTTAAATACGCTATTTTATAGGGTCGATTATAAGTCGTCTTCTAATAAGTGTAACTCTGCATCATTGTCTAAACGCTTACCGCCTTTGGTTAAAATGGTAAGTTCTGATTTAACTTGTTCAGGGCGTTTAATTTTTGATTCTATTTTCAATGCTAAATTATCACGACTACGGCCTAGTTTAGCTCTGAATGAGGGTAAATTTTCAACTAACACCGTAATATGGTCTGGCATTTCAATCGGAATAATATCCCCTGCCTTTAAATCCATAATTTTTTGTAATGACAATTTAACTTCTATAAATTTTGTTGATAGCTCAACCGGTACATCCATAATTTCATCGCGTAGTGCCTTCGACCAGCGCATGTCGGTATCTTCTTTATCACTTTGCACACCTGCGTCGAGCAATTCACGAATAGGCTCTAACATAGAGTAAGGCAGGGCTACATGAAAATCACCACCACCACCATCGAGTTCAATATGAAACGAACTAATAACGACAACTTCTGTCGGACTAACAATATTGGCCATTGAAGGGTTAACTTCTGAATCTAGGTACTCGAAAGAAACATCCATCACTGGCGACCATGCTTCTTTGTAATCTTCAAAGATAATTTTCAGCAGCATTTGTACTATACGACGTTCAGTCGGAGTAAATTCACGCCCTTCTATTTTAGCGTGATAGCGACCATCACCACCAAAGAAGTTATCCACCAAAATAAAGACTAATCGCGCTTCCATGGTGATTAATGCAGTACCTTTAAGAGGTCTAAAACGCACCATATTCAAACTAGTGGGTACAAATAAAGTATGCACGTACTCACCAAATTTGATCATTTGGATGCCGTTTATAGAAACTTCAGCAGAGCGACGCATCATATTAAATAAGCTAATACGCATATGGCGAGCAAAACGCTCGTTAACCATCTCCAGCGTTGGCATACGTCCGCGCACAATGCGATCTTGTGAAGAAAAATCGTAATCAGACGTTCCCTCGGATGAGGAAAAATCTTCTTCAATATCTTCTTCTTCAACATCATCTACACCGTGTAAAAGTGCATCAATTTCCTCTTGAGATAATAAATCACTCACTCGACAGTCTCTTTATCTTGTTAATTTAGTTACGCTGTTCATCACGTGTACTATTGAACTATTTTCTTAACGTTTTATTGCTGTTCTAGTCGTTCAAAAAAATGCATTCAATTGCACCCTGTTAAACATTTTTATTGCATAACAAAGCCAGTAAATAGTACTTTTTCGACAACTTCACTACCTTCAACTTCGGTCATTATTTTATGCACTTCAACTAATGCAGATTGCTTTAAAGACATTTTACCCGCACTGGTTGCTAAGTCATCAGCACTTGACCGTGAAAAAACGCCCAGTAATGTACTTTCAATAAGGGGTATATGTTTTTTTGCTGCTTCTTCGTTTTCCGCACCTCTAATAAGCAGTTGCACTCGAATTTCAACAAAGCGATCTACTGCATTACCAGGTACATTGAAACGAAAGGGTCTTGGCAAAGGAACATACAAAGCCGTACCAAGTTCAGCATTCTCTGCAGGTGCGCCAGACGCCTCTCCTGCTGCATCAGCGCTTAATTCACTACCGGCGCTTGCTTGTGCAGTTTCATCTTCACCACCGAGCATAAAAAATGCAGCTCCGCCGCCAGCAGCAGCTAAGATAACAACAATAGCAATTATAATAATCAGTTTCTTTTTCTTACCTGAATTATCTAGCTCAAGTTCTTTTTCGTCAGCCATGTTTCCTACCTTTGAATATTTTTTAAAGCACTTGTTAAACTATATCGTTGAATAGCTGCTAAACCAAAGAGTTTTATCAAGTATTATGAGTGTATTAATGAATTAAGCATAGTAATCCACACCTGTTGATGAAGCTTTAACCACATCAAGCACTGCATTGTCATTTTCACTGAAGTTACCTTCACCCGACTCTTCATTTGTACCACTATGATTTGCTTGTTCAAAACCATCGCTATTTTGCTCTTTTGCCTGGCGCTGCTCGATATTTGCATCGCCAACATCAACACCATTTTCAGCTAACATATCTCGTAGCTTGCCCATGTTTTGCTCTAAGGCCTCTTTGGCTTGTTGGTTTTGAACAATAAACTGCACCGCGGCTTGTTCATTTTGTAAATTCACTCTGACATGAATATTACCCATTTCTGGCGGATCCAGTTGAATCTCTACTTGTTGTATTTTCTGGTTGATCATTACCATTACTTTATCTTTAACAGCATCAGCAAAATCTTTGCGATAAATAGCAATAGTTTCGGTGTTCAACGCGGTGATTGATTTTTGTGCTTGTACGGTATTGGTTGTTAATTGATTAATCGTATTTTCAAAACTTTGTTCTTGATGTGCCGCTAACTCTGCAGCATTGGGTATTGTTCTAGCAGCCTGTGCGTCTAATGTATGATTAATGGCAGGATTGAAAGTTGAAGCTACTTTATCAGCGTTCGGTGCCAGTTTCTCGCCTTGGTTTTTCATCAATGCTAGCTCATCATCCGCATTGTTGGCTAGTTTAGTGGCGTCATCAAAAGCGACACCTTTTTGAGTTGCATCAAATTTTTGCTCAACTGTTGGTGCAGACGATGCAGATATTACCGCAGCGGTACTTTGATTAATCTGACGAGGTTGAGTTGACTCGTTAGCATTTGCTCGATTAAGTTCTACAGCACCGGCTTGTGTTAACTCTGCAGTTTGCATTTTTACCGGTTCACTTTCACCTGTTACCATTTTGTTTATAGCGTCAGGTGCTTTTTTAACGTCTTCAACAGTAAATGCTTTAGCATTAATGTCATTACTTTTTTGTGACTCTTTTATATTAGACACATTAGATATATTAGATAATGACTTAGCATCTTGCTCTGTTTTTAAAGCCGCTTTACTTTCATCAGCTACAAGCGTGGCATTAATTTGCTTTGCTAATAAATCCTGATCGATAACTGTATTTTCACGCGTTAATTTTTCAGTAGTTCCGGTGTTTAAAACCTCTGATTGAGCAGTAGAAATAACGCTATTATCGGCTGACTTCACTACAGCATTTTTAGCAGCATTTTCGACCAAGTTAACTGCCGTAACTTTATCTGTTGTAGTTGCTAATTGCTTTTCTTTATTCTGTATATCACTTGCCACAGTATTAGTTATAAAGTCGGCGGCTATTTTAGCCGTTGAATTATCTGTGACATTGGTATTACTTGCTTGCACACTAACTTTACTGTCAGTAGGCAATTGTGTATTCGAAGTGTTAGACAAGGCTTTATTTTCTTGAACTTCGGCAGCTTTACTTTGCTCTAACGGCGTCGATACTTGACTATTTGTTGCTGACTTTGTTAACAGTTGTTGTGCACCATTTAGCATTTTCAACAGATCAACAGCATCATCACTTTCAACTTTTTGAGCGACACTCTGACCTGTTTGAGATTCTTGAAGCACTGAATTAGCAGCCGACTTATATGAACTAGCGATAGCACTATCATTATTTGACGTTTTAACATTTGTAATAACGCTATTTTTATCTTGTACGGGCACAACAGGCAAAGGTACTGGCAGCGTATGCTCGTCTCCTTTAATCTTTACTACAGGTTCAACTGCCGCTAATAATAGTTCTCTAACTTTTTCTTCTACCGATATCGGTGATGGTTCTTTATAAACACTCACCTCCAATGGTTTAGTCACCAAAGATTCATCATCTATTGGTAAGGGCACAGGTAAAGTATGAGCATCATCGTTTATAGCTTTTTCAGCGATCAGCTTTGCCGACATAGTTTGATTATCTATAGGAAAAGATATTGGTAAATTAGAAGATTTGTCAGCAGCTGTTGATTTTTCTATTGATGTTTCATCATCTATCGGTAAGGGCACGGGTAATGTATGAGCATCATCTAGGTTCTTGCGTTTAATCTTAATAGCGGGGTCATCACTAAGCGGTTGCTGTTCTGCCGCTTTAGACACAAGATTGCCACCTTGATTATTTTTACTCTCTGAGTCAGTGTTATTTTTCTTTGGATAGTGCTGCTCCATCGCATCAGAAAACGCATTGCCTTTAGTTTGATTTTTGTTGGATACATCTCCTTTACCCCCTGAAACATCTAGGGTTTGGCTAACATCAGAAGAAAAAAAATTTACTTGATACATCACAAAGCTTTCCTAAATATAAACAATAAGCGCAATTTAATACGTAACTCTCTCTTGTTAACTAAGCAAAAATCATTCCAAAACCAGCTTAATTAGCTTTAATATAAGAAATTTGTTACTCAGACAAATAGGAATTAAAAATAGGCAGTTGGTGAAGTAAAGTAAGATTTATCTGTGGCGACGAACAAATTGCTGGGTAGCAATTTCATCAAACATTTTTTGTTCTTGTTTATTAGCGGCAAGTTGTAAAATAGCCAATTTTTTATCGCGCAATAATTCTACAGCTTGTATTTTACGCCTTTGTTCTAACCATTGTTTTTTTCTTGTTTCAACTAACGCTTTGGCTTGATGAACTGCAATTTTAACTTGTTGAGAAGCATTATCTAATTTGGCAATAAAGGCATGAAAATGGCTATATGTCGCACTATCTATACCTTCTAAAGAACGCTGATTAAGTCTGCGCATATATTCCAAACGATAGTCACTGACATTTTTTAAACGGTCTTTATTTTGTTGATAGTCAAGTTCCGCTAATTGTAATGCTTGCGAGGCTTTTTGCTCTTTATCAAGCTCAAATTTATATAAGGTATTTAACTGTTTCATGCTGTTATTACCTTATTTATTGTTGTGCCGTTTGGCTTTGTTGAGCATGGGCTTGTGCCGCCGCGAGTACTTCTTGCAACTGCGTTAAACTCTGATCATACGGAATAATTTCAAGCATTTTTTGCTGTAAGAAAAACTGAATAACGGGCTGTAAATCTATGGATTGATCTATTCTTGGATCAGTACCTCTGCTGTAAGCACCAATCGAGATTAAATCTTTGTTTTCTTGATAAAGCGAATACACTTGGCGTAATTGTCTAGCAAGTTGTTGGTGTTCTTCACTGGTTACCATTGGCATAACACGGCTGATAGAGCCTTCAATATCAACTGCGGGGTAATGCCCAGCATCGGCCAATTTTCTAGACAATACAATATGACCATCTAAAATAGCACGAGCAGCATCAGCAATAGGATCTTGTAGGTCATCGCCTTCGGTTAAAACAGTAAAAAATGCACTAATTGAACCTTGGCCATCACCGCCATTACCTGCCCGTTCAACCAATTGAGGCAATTTAGAAAAAACTGAAGGTGGATAACCTTTTGTTGCTGGTGGTTCACCTACTGCTAGAGCAATTTCACGCTGTGCTTGGGCATATCGTGTTAGAGAATCAATCAAGAGTAAAACATTTAACCCTTGGTCACGAAAATACTCACTTATTTGAACCGCAGTTTCACAGCCCTTTAGTCGCATTAATGGCGAATTATCGGCAGGAGCGGCAACCACAACAGATCGCGCACGACCCTCTTCACCTAAAATCTCTTCTATAAACTCTTTAACTTCTCGGCCACGTTCGCCAATAAGTCCTACAACAATAACATCGGCATTAGTGCCTCGTGTCATCATACCTAACAATACACTTTTACCAACACCGGATCCGGCAAACAAGCCCATACGCTGCCCAACACCAACCGTAAGAAAGCTGTTGATTGAGCGCACACCAACATCGAGTGGTTCGGTGATTGCGCGTCTTGATAACGGGTTAATAGGTTTGCTGTCGTAATGATAAGTCTCAGATGCTTTAATTGGGCCTTTACCATCGAGTGGCTTACCTACACCGTCGATAACGCGGCCGAGTAAATCCATCGATAAAGGTAATCGCGCTTTGGTAGATAAAGGCACGACACGTGCCCCAGGTAATACGCCTTGTAAACTCTGCTCAGGCATTAAAAATGTTGTGTCTTGTGAAAAACCCACAATTTCGGCAATAAGATCACCTTGCGATGTTTCGACTAAACACTGGCTGCCCACTGGCGCTTTAACCCCAACCGCTTCTAACGTTAAACCAACAACACGCACTAAACGTCCGGCAACAGAAACACTTTGCGGATGAATAAGCTTTTCACAGTTTTTTAAACGTTCAGTTATGCGATTTATGTCAACCATAGATATTTACGCTTTTTAATTAATTTACCGGTTCAACTTGTATTGGCTTTATGTTTATTGTGCTGATGTTGATAGTAAAGAGTATCGCTTAAATCAGGTAATAACGACTGTTATTAAGGACATAAATGCCAACCTATAAATATTCTTTAAACTTTCATTAGAGATGCATTAGACATATATTAAACATTCAAACCGAGTTCGTGTTTCAAATAATTGACGTTTTAAAGCAAAAATTATTGATGTAAAGCTTCTTGCAAAAAAGATTCCAACACTTCGTTTAAGCGCGATTTTACACTGAGGTCAATATTCGATGTACTGTTTTCTATTTGACAGCTACCTGGACTTAATTGTGGAGCAGCAAGCAATCGCCAGCCTTGTTCTTTGATATGTGTTGCACCAAATTGTTGTTCAACCAATTTAATGTCTTGTGGGTTCAATAAAATTTGCGTTTGAGACTCTTGCCCTGGCAACGCTTTAATACCTTCTGCAATGGCTGATAAAAGTATATCAGGGTTAGTTTTGGCTTCATGCTTGGTTACCGCTTGAGTTAATTGCACCACTAATTGCAATAATTGCGCTTCAACATTTTTTTCAACATTGAGTAACGGTTGATGCAATTGATCTATTAGCGCTTGCATCGCAGCAATTTGTTGTTCGCTGGTTTCTTTCCCTTCGGCTAAACCTTGCGCTATACCTTCTTCATGCCCGGTGGTCACCCCTTCTGCATGACCGCTGGTTTTCCCTTCTTCTAAGCCAACAGCAAAGCCTTCTTCTTTACCTTGCGTGAAGCCTTCGTCAAATGCGGCCTGACGAATATCTTCTATATCTTGCGCGGTAAGCGGAACGGGTTCATCAATTTCAGTTTCTTCAGGTGGTTCGTAACGCCAGTTGCGTGCTTTACCCAGTGCATTAGTTTGCTCTTGGTTTTCATCAAAGTCTGAACGTACATTAGGCACGGTCCAAGTATCTACGATGTCAGATTTTTTTGCGTCAGCTTTAACAGACTGTTTTTCTATCGGGTCTTCACTGCTTGGCGTTGAATCAATTGACATTATGTATCACTCACTGATGCTAAATTATAAGAATTCATCGCCACCGCCGCCACCGCCTAGCATAATTTCACCAGAGTCAGATAATCGACGAGCAACGGCCAATATTTCTTTTTGTGCAGCTTCAACTTCACTAATGCGCACAGGCCCCATGGCTTCAAGATCATCAGCTAACATTTCAGCGGCACGTTTAGACATATTCGCCATAATTTTTTCTCTTAAGGCTTCATCAGCACCTTTTATCGCTTTCATTAACGCGTCTTGCTGTACTTCTCTTAAAATAGCTTGAATACCTCGGTCATCTACATCGGCAAGGTTTTCAAAGACAAACATTAAGTCTTGTATTTGTTGACTCATTTCTTCGTCATGTTCACGAATTGAATCCATCAACAAGCCTTCAACATTTGTATCTAGGTAGTTCATAATATCTGCTGCTGCTTTCAAGCCGCCCATTTTCGCTGCTTGTGCACCCGCTTGACCAGCAAATTGTTTTTCCATGATCTCGTTTAATTCTTGTAATGCCGCCGGTTGAACTTCTTCTAAATTGGCGATACGCATCATAAGATCTAAACGCACTTTATCAGCAAATTGTGTCATTATTTCTGCTGATTGTTCTGGATCTAAATAAGATAAAACAATCGTTTGTATTTGAGGATGCTCATTACGAATAATGTTAGCTACTTGTTTAGAGTCCATCCATTTTAAAGAGTCTAAACCTTTAGCGCCTCCGCCCATGACTATTTGGTCAATGAGGTTGCCGGCTTTATCTTCACCTAATGCCGCAGTTAACGCTTTACGAACAAATTCTTCACTTTGGAAACCAATAGTAGAGAAGTTTTGAATTTCGTTGATAAACAATTTATGCACAGCGGTAATTTTCTGTTGAGAAAAATCTTCCATACCGGCCATGATCATGCCCACTTTTTGCACTTGCTTGGGCTCTAAATGTTTTAGTATTTGTGCAGCATCTTCCTCATTAAGACTCAATAACAAGATTGCCGCTTTTTCTGCGCCTTCAAGTTTATTGACATCAAATCCAGGACTAGATGACATTTCTGCTACTTCTTGGGTTTCATCACTCATCTTCACTCAACCAACTTTTCACTACTTGGGACGATAATTCAGGTTCGTTTGCCACTAAGGCACGTACCGCTTTTAGTACATCTTCATCACGATGTAAATCAGGTAATTGTAGACTGCCATCTTGGGCAAAGCCAACAGATCCAGCGTCAAAATCTGACGTTAGCATATCCATGGTTTCATCACCTAAGTCGATATGGCTATCTAACGACTTCTCACCGTAATCATTCGGTGTTTGTCCCGGAGAGGTCAAACGTTTAAGCATTGGATTAACAACGAATAAAAACAATATGACAATTAATAACCCTGCACCAATCCATTTGACATATTTAAAGGTAGTAGGGTCTTTCCATACAGGTAGCTCTTCTGGTGTAATAATTTCTGCTTTTAAAAACGGTAACGTCACCACTTCTAGTGAATCACCTCGCTGTAAGTCAAAACCAATACTGCCTTGTAATAATCGACGAATATTTGACATTTCTTCTACAGAACGTGGCGACTGTACATTCTCCCCCTCAGCATTAACCGATGGTAGATAATCTAATGCTACCGAAACACTAATACGACGAATAACCCCGGTTTGTTGTTTAGTATAGCTAATCGCTTCATCTAATTCATAATTACGAGTTGACTCAGAATGTTTACGCCCAGATTGAACTTTCTGCTGTGTACTGCTGCCCGTAGCATTCTCTGGTATATCACTTTCAAGTGGCGGTTGATTGCTCAATGCCCCTGGAATACCGCCAAGTAAACCACCAATAGTGTTATCTTCAACTTTCATTTCACTACGTAATGCGGGTAGATCAGGATTATAACGACGTTGGGTTTCTTCTGTATTGGTAAAATCCATCGCGACATCAACTTGCGCGGTATAATTGCCTAAACCAATAACAGGGATCATAATCGAATCGATTTTATCCATGTATTCTTTTTCACGTTTTTGTTCAATTTCAAATTCTTTACGTGAGCGAGACGACACTGAATTTTGTGATCCTGAATTTAATAAACGACCATTTTGATCCGTCACAGTTACTCGATTTGGATTAAGACCTTGCACTGCAGAAGCGACAATATCAACAACAGAATCCACTTCTTCTTCAGATAAAAGTCGCCCTCTAACCATAGTAAGCACCACAGTAGCCGATGGATTTTTAGCACGTTTGGCAAAAATATTTTCTCTTGGTATCGCTAATAGAACACGGGCACGTGATATGGTTTGTAATTCTTCAATAGTACGGGCTATCTGTTGCTCGCGTGAATGTTTTAATCTTTCACCTTCAAGGCGCTGGCTAATACCAAAGCCCATGTCTTGCATGATAATTTCATTACCATCTTGTGGTTCATTACTTAAACCTTCACGAGCTAGCATTAATTTAATTGACTGGTATTCATCACTTTGTACCGAAATGGTGTTATTTTCTTGACGATATGCATCTTTAAAACCATTAGCATCAAGCATATCCATGGTTTTTATTAATTGTTCTGTTGGCAACTTTGCCAACATGCGATATTCAGGTTGATTAACTAGCATAATAACAAAAATCGCGATAGCAAGGCATATAGCCAGCGCAATAACAATGGTGACTTGACGTAAAAAATCAACATTACCCATAACGCCAGCAAGACCTGATTTTTGTTCACCAACGTCTGAGCTATCGTTAGCAACTAAGCCATTATTACCATCGGCGATCATTAATCCTGTGTTGTCTGTTGAATCTGCCACTTACTTTCTCCACCTAACGTTTGTTGTTCTCTGTACTATCATTAACACCGTACTACCATTAACACTGTAGCTGTTATACCTGTCTCTTATACACATCTGACGCTGCCGACGACTCCTTACGTGT
>OJAZ01000514.1_pt1 | contig 16624 bp, 14 predicted proteins | sample 1589851 | NCBI WGS metagenome assembly OJAZ01 (sample SAMN05416792, study PRJEB24817) | seawater metagenome | isolation source: Sea water | place: Canada:Atlantic | collected 2013-07 | reverse complement strand
CGAGATTCGCCTTAGTCTCGTGGGCTCGGAGATGTGTATAAGAGACAGATTATCAGACTATTTGATTGGCGATACTGAATATGAAGCAGTTAAGAGCCCTTCAGGTGTGGAAAACCTCACCGTCATAGGTTCAGGGACATTCCCGCCTAACCCTTCAGAGCTGTTGATGACTCAGCGTTTTAGTCAGTTCTTAGATAAACTATCTGATGAATATGATTTGGTGCTTATCGATTCACCACCAGTTATGGCGGTGACGGATGCAACTATAATCGGTCAATTGACCGGTACTAATCTCATGGTATGTCGTTTTGGTATTAATCCAATAAAAGAGATCGAAGTGACAGCTACACGCTTAGATCGCGCAGGTATCCACATTAACGGTGTTGTGTTTAATGCAATGCAACAACAAAATAATGGTTATGGTTATGGTTATGGTTATGGTTATGGTTACTACACTTACAATTACGATAACGATGAGCAACATAATAAACGAAGACGTAAAAAATCAAAAACATGAGGAATTGATAATATTTTGCCTAATATAATGTTCGACCCTGAAACGCTCAAAAAATCAGTGAATCAATATGTTGATGAGTATTACGATTACTACTTAGAGTGGTTATTTGATAAGCCTATAGTGACGACTGTTACTCGTGTAGATGAATTAAAAGAAGTAGGGATATCCTTACAGAAATTGATTCAATATGTTGCAAAGCATTTTGTCACTGAGAAGTTTTATGAAGCGATGCCTGTTTCTAATAGGGTCATTGAAATACTCAATATTTTTAATCAATATCCATATGAGGATATTGGCACCTATCGTACTGATTTTGTGTTTGATAAACAATTGTCTCCCAAATTAATAGAAATCACATGTCAATTTTCATTAAATGCTTTTTATCAGTCAGCAGTATATGATAGATATTCAAATGACTTTGTTGTCGAGCATGGAATACAGGATTCTGTGAGTCATGATTATTCACTTTTTCATGAATTTATGGCTAAAAAGATTGGCACAAAACAACAGGTCTGTATTATTAAAGGGCGAGATACAATACAATCTTCGCGCTTTTTTGGCCCTATATTCAAGGGTGCTGGATTGACGGTTAAAGAAATCTCATACAATGACGTTTTAACTCATAAAGCATTCATAAAGGATGCGCTAGTTATCAATGAATGTATGATGGATGAAATAGAGACGCTCTCTGACGAAGCGTTGCATTTATTGGCAAAAGCAAAAATAATAAATGATTATAGAACCATTTTTGTTGCGCATGATAAACGTTTTTTTGCTTTATTGAACGATACAGCATTGCAAGAAAAAGTGTTAACAGCAGAAGAAATAGAACAATTAAATCGTTACTTAATCGAGACTCATCAGTGCAGTAAAGAGAAATTGAAGGCACTTGATGTCGTCCACAATAAAGACCAGTGGGTGTTAAAGCATATTAATTTAGGTCGAAGCCGTGAAATTTTCTCAGGGTTAGAAATGACAAATCCAGAATGGGAGTCATTGCTAAATGAAATCAATTATGATGAATTTGTTATCCAAGAATGGGTCGAACAACGTCAATTCGAAGGGCAAGTTAATGGTAAATCACATAATGACTTTTTAACAGGCACGTTATTATATCTTGATAAATCCTATTTTGGTTTAGGTTTATTTCGAATGTCCTCTCATTTTGTTGCGAATAAAGTTGATAATAGGAATATATTCCCTCTGGTGCTCAAAGATTCTACGTTACTGGAGAAAGTACCTAAAATTGCATACTTTTAGTACTATAAGCAATCATTTGGCTACTCAATGATTGCATAAATGTAATTGTAATTATATTTTATGTAGCATAAAATATAAATAATTATGCCGTGTTAAATTGGTATTAGTGAATAAAACATAAAATGCCCAAGGAGAAATGAATGAAGTATATAGCTGCAATGTTATTTTTTATAACTAGCATTTCATTTGCACAAGAAACATCTGTTGATGAAAAAGAAAAGTGCGAAGAAAATGAACAAAAACAAGTGGATAGTACAAAAGGTGAATCAGATTTGTCTGATTTATGTGCAGGAGTTTTAGCTACTGGAGCAGCCGCTGCAGGTGCAGCTGGAACAGGCCCTGCTGCTGAAGCAACAATTGTTACATTAGCAAAAGGTCTATCTGCTAAAGCAGTCGTCGCTTCAGGTGTTGGTTTAGGCGCATTAGCTGCACTTAACGAAAGTGATATCGATAATACCCTTTCACCGTCACCACGTCCCCCAATCGATGAGCCTACTGAAACCCCTACGACTACACCAAGTACAAGCGATACAGGCACTTCAAGTACTAATTCTACAGGCAGTACTTCAGGAACATCAAGTACCGTTTCTGGCTAATCTACATTTACTTAAAGGGGTGTATTAACACTCCTTTTTTTATATTTGTAAATAATGAGCAAAAATGAATTTTGTTAAAAGTGTTATATTTGTTGTTTTCATTTTAAATGTTGTATTTGACTCTAAAGCTTCAGATTATGGTACTACAGGCATTATTGATACACCCAGTTCGAGAATGGGACAAGATGGTCTTTTGTCTCTATCGGTCAGTTACGATGATTTTTGGAAATCCTACGCAGTTACCTACCAAGCCTTTCCATGGCTAGAAACGACATTTCGATACGCTGGACTAAATAACGACCAACATTGGGATAAGTACGAAATCAAGTCCATAGCTTACTGGGATAGAAATTACTCTGTTAAGGTGCGTTTATTAGAAGAATCTCAATATCAGCCACAGGTCGCAATCGGCATTAGAGATCTTGTTGGTTCGGGTTTAATGGGTTCAGAATATATCGTAGCAAACAAAAAGTGGCATGGGTTCGATTTTTCGTTTGGTTTAGGCTGGGGACGTTTATCCGATAGTGGGAATATGACCAACCCGCTAAGTTACTTAAGTGACAATTTTATTGAAAGGCCTGTGAGTGTAGGGATCGAAGATACTGGTAAGTTTAGGCCAGAGGTGTTTTTTAGCGGCGAGAATACAGGCCTATTTGGAGGTCTCACTTACCGATTCAACTCACTTCCGGTATCACTTGCGGTTGAATATAATGGCGATAAATATAATTGGGAAACACTTGGTGGTCTATCTGAACCAAGCTCCCCTATTAGCTATGGTATTACATGGCATATTGATCAAAATATCGATATACGGTTTTCTCATCAGCATCTGGATACGCTAGGGGTAGGATTACAAGTCAAATTAGATACAAAAGCCCCAGCAGGCAAATTTATTCCAAGTGTATATGAGAGTGCCGCTACTTTAGCGCCATCCGCATTTCCAAAGGGGTTTAATTCCAATAGCTGGTATGATAAATTTCTTCTCGATATGGAGCGTTCTTCACTATTCGTTATTAATGCTGATTTAAATATACCAGATCAGACCGCCACCATTGAAATAGCTAATGATACTTTTCCAAATTGGAATGACGCATTACGCCATGCTCACTTTCTTGCTGATCTTCACTTACCAACATACATACAAAAAATAATTTTTGTGATTAATGAGCAGGGACATTCGGTACAATCCATTGCTCTTGCCAGAAAATACTCTAGTGATAACTCTGCCGAAGCATTACAATTAGATATACAACAGTTGAGTACTGTACCGATAATTCCAAAACCGCTGCATAAAACGGATTTTGTAAAAAAAACAATCTTTATCGATGTTGGTTTAGGTCAACGTTTAATGTTGTTTGATCCAGATAATCCGTTAAGTTATCAAGTATTTTTAAAACTATTCACCAAAGTAAACTTACCTGATGATTGGGCAATTCAAAGTATGTATAGGGTTGATATTAAAAATAACTACAGTGAATTAACTCGCCAATCAAATTCGGTCCTTCCTTTAGTCCGTTCGAATGCGTTGCGATATCTGCAAAATGGTCAAAGTGGGTTATCCAGTTTGTTTTTTGAAAAAAGAGATAGCTTCACTTACATGCCACAGACACATTATAGAATCTATGCCGGAATATTAGAAGATATGTACTCGGGTATAGGTACCGAAGTATTGTATCAGCCGTATGATTCTCGATTAGCCTTTGGTGTCAGTGCTACCTGGGCAAAACAACGTGATTATTATGCTAATTTCGATCATTTGGATTATCAAACTGTCAGTGGACACGTGAGCCTATATTGGGCAACACCTTTTTATAATTATGATATTGCAGTGCATGCAGGTAGATACTTAGCCAAAGATGTTGGTGCTACATTTGAGTTACGTCGTACTTTCAAGAATGGCTGGCAAGTAGGAATGTGGGCAACACTTACTGATGTTTCTTCAGATGAGTTCGGTGAAGGAAGTTTTGATAAAGGTATTTTTTTCAGGATCCCGTTTGATAGCGGTTTAAATAATCACCGAAAGTCTATATCGACTACGAGGATCCGTCCTGTTCAAAGAGATGGTGGTGCACGCTTAGAGGGCTTTAGTGGCCAACTTTGGTGGGATTTACGAGATTCAGCACCGTCAGTATTTATTAAAGGGTATTAGGGCAATGATGACAAGTCGAATAAGTAAAGTCATATTGGTTTGTTTGGCAACCTCATTGTCTAGCTGTGTTCAGTTGCGCTTTAGTCAATATGATAAGTTAAATCGGCTTTTTAATGAAGCTAGGCCTGAGATTCTTTATCATCCTTACTTATGGAATGTATCGATGGGGGATTATCAAAATAGACTTTTGCAAGTTGATTTAGCTGACAGCTATGGCTTTACCAATAATGCACAAGATGCAGTAATATTTGCTAACAATCGGATTATTGCAATAGGTCCAGTAGGACCATATGACACACAATTACGTGTAAAACAGATAACGTTAGCTACCAATCCATCTTTATCGACATCCCAAAGCATTACTTATGCCACGACTGTCAACGATGTGCAAATGTCTATCGAAGTTTGTGATGAATGGAAAACAGTGACACCCAGAGTGATACAGCAGGACTGCAAGTCAACGATTAGATACACCAACCAAATAACCCAAGATCAGTATGGCAATATGATAGAGTTGAATCAGTACATACCATTTTATAACACTAGACTAGTAATGCAAAAAGTGACTGTAACAACCGCTTCAGAATAAATCTCTTGCCTATCAGATTTTAGAACAGATATAATACTACCCCAAATTTATAATAATTATAAAAAGCGTAAACCAGTCAGGAGTAATGTGTTGAGCATATTTTCAAAAGCACCGAAATATTTAAGTCGGTATTGTTTATTTCCGCTACTTATCATCATTTCGACAGTCAGTATAGCCCAACAATTTACTGATGAGCAAATAGAAGCTTTTCGCAAGTTACCACTATCACAACAAAAAGCATTGGCTAAACAATTTGGTATTGATGATACTTTGCTTGATACGTTAAATCAGGACAATAATGGTTCGGTCGCAACGACGTTGGAGCAACCTGAGCTAGTCTTACCCCTTGATAATGTAGATGATAATAATCTTACAAGTGAAGACGATACTGATGAGGCTGACGCTACAGAGGATATTTCGACCGAGAACCTGATTGATTTTAAAACACGTTTGGATGATTTGATTGATGATGAAAAATCGTCAATCAATATACAACAGTCCAGAAACATAGTTAAAAAGCTTAAGGCATTTGGCTATGATGTGTTTGCTGGTGTACCAACCACCTTTGCCCCTGCAACAGATGTGCCTATACCGATGGAATATAAGTTAGGTCCAGGTGACACCTTAAGCATATTATTATCAGGACAAATCAATCGCACATTAAACTTAACAATAAACCGTGCAGGTATGATTAATGCTTCTGAAATAGGGATGTTAACTCTGACTGGTATGTCATTTTCTGATGCAACCAATTTAATTGTAGATAAAATCAAAGAAAAAAATATAGGTGTCAGTGTCCATGTTTCTATGGGTGAGTTGCGTTCTATACGTATTTTTATACTTGGAGAAGCGAACCGTCCAGGGTCGTATACAGTAAGTGCCTTATCCACCTTAACTAATGCATTGTTTGTCAGTGGTGGGATAAAGGAATCTGGCTCATTACGGAAGATACAGCTCAAGCGCTCAGGAAAGGTGGTGACTGAATTTGACTTATATGACTTATTAGTTCTAGGCGATAACCAAAATGATGCTCGTATTATGGCTGGGGATGTTATTTTCATTCCACCTGTAGGAAGAACGGTTTCGGTTCAGGGGGAGGTGAGTCGCGAGGCCATTTTTGAATTAAAGAATGAAGAAACGATAGCGGATCTAGAAATTCTTTTCGGTGGGTATAAGCCTACTGCTTTTCTCAATAAAACGAAAATTGAGCGCATCGATGGTTTAGGTGGGCGTACAGTTAAAGATATTGGTTTAAACACGAATTCAGGCCGGAAATTGGCTGTACGTAATGGTGACATAATCAAAATTCCTTCTGTACTTGACGAATCCAACAATATTATATCAATCGAAGGGCATGTTTACCGTCCAGGTGATTATGCTTTTAATAGTGGTATGAAATTAAGTGATGTCATTTATGATAGTTCACACTTTTTGACAAATATAGACTTAAATTATGCTCTCATTAAAAAAGAATCTTTGTTTGATAAATCAGTGAGTTTTGAGCAGTTTACAGTACGTGAACTTTTAAACGGTCAGTCAGTTGAAGTTGCGCCGAATGATACGGTATATTTTTTTGATGCTACCAAAAACAGAGAGTCGTTGTTATCAGACAGTTTGACACAATTATCATTTCAAAATGGATTAACACTGGAAGTTAATACGATTACTGTAAACGGTGCTGTTAATTTCCCTGGCACATATCCGCACTCGCGGAATATGACTGTATTAGATGCGCTATATGCATCAGGAAATGTCGATGTAAGTGCAAGTAAAAGTTTTGCGGTGCTATTACAAATAGATGCACAACAAAACACCATACCCACGATATTAAACTTAAACAGACCTACAGATCTAGAAATTCCTGTTGGTCCTCAGTCGAGTTTATATATATTTACCAAATCAGGAGATAGAGCTTTAGAGTTAGAGCCGGTAATCACGTTATTACAAGAGCAAAGTTCTAAAAAAACAGGTGGGTATGAAGTGACAATTCAAGGCGAAGTCAAGTTCCCTGGAGTATACCCTTTTGTCAGTGGAATGAGTTTGTCTGATTTAATAACCGCTGCGGGTGGTTTGAAAAACTCAGCTTTTATTGGCGAAACAGAAATTTCTCGTTTTGAGTTTAGTAACAAAGATGCCTATAACAGGAAAATTTTACAAGTTAATTTGGCTACTGAATTATCTTCACCAACGATAACGATACAACCTAGAGATGTATTGTTGGTTAAACCGATACCAGGGTGGGAAGATGAAGAGTACATTGAGCTTGTTGGTGAATTTAAATTTCCTGGTCGTTATTTGATTCAAAAAGGTGAAACACTAGCACAAGTATTTAAACGTGCTGGTGGATTATCGGATTTGGCTTACCCTGGTGCATCCTTATTTTTTAGGGAGTCGGTAGCGGAGCAGCAGCGTATTGAGATATTACGTTTGAACACTTTGTTAGAAAAACAGTTAGAAATAGCATTGGCTAAAAAATCAGCCTCTGGCTTGGGTGGTGTAGTTTCAAATGCTAACAGTTCCACTAGGGTTGCTGATCTTATCGCTGAAACTAGTGCAGATGGTTTAGGGCGTATTTCTATTGACCTAACAGCTCAATTATTGGGCAATGATACACCGTTAGAAGTGTTTTCTAACGATCGCATTGTCGTGCCGAGAAAACCTTCAACGGTGCAAGTGATCGGTGAAGTTAATCGAACTACATCTAACGTTTACAGTGATAAACTAGATTTAATTGATTATGTTGAAATGGCAGGAGGCACGACAGAGTTTGCAAATGTCAGCGAGCTGTATATTATTCGTGCAGATGGCAGGGTAATAATACCTGATTCGTCGTGGTTTTCGTATAATGAAAACACAATCAAACCAGGTGATACAATTGTGATCCCATTTGATGCATCCTTAAGAGATAACTTTAATTTATGGCAGCAGGTCACTCAAATTATTTATAATAGCGCTGTTTCTTTAGCAGCAATTAAAGGGCTTTAATGTGTCGAATTATGTAGAAACTTCCCATATGTTTGAATTAAAACGTATGTTTAGACAAGTTTGGGTAGATAAGGTTTTTATAATTACGAGTACATTAGCAGTCGCTATACTCGCGGTAATGATTACTTTAACCCTTCCTGATGTATATCGGTCTGAGGCTGTGTTAGCACCGTCAGAATCATTTGCTTCTGATATTCCACAGGTAGGTGGGTTGAGTAGTTTAGCATCGATTGCTGGTTTACGTTTAGGTCAATCGAATAGTCAGGTAGAGTTAGCGCTTGAATATTTGCGCTCACGAGTCTTCTTGGATAGTTTTTTACAAAAATATCCTTCAGCACAGATTGAATTAATGGCGGTTGACCATTGGGATAAGGGTTCTAATACGTTATTTTACGATGAAGATGTTTATGATAAGAGCACCGATACGTGGCTAAGAGAGCCGAAACCTATGCGTCCTGCCCAACCGACTTTAGAAGAGACTCATGAAATATTTTTAGAGAATTTGTCGATAGAACAGAATCGTATTAGCCCATTTATTCGATTGAGCTTTACACACGAATCACCTCATGTAGCTCAGCGTTGGGTAGTGAGGCTTATTCAAGAAGTGAATTATTTTTTGCAGCAAAAAAGTTTAGTACAGACAGAACGATCTATTGCTTACCTAGAAGAGCAGCTTTTATCAACACAGGTGGACTACATTAACCAAAGTTTGTTTACTTTAATCCAAACACAAATGGAAAAAAGGATGTTAGCGCAAACGAGTCCTGAGTATATATTTCAAATCATCGACCCACCACATATTTCTGGAAGAAAATACGCTCCAAATCGACTATTAATAGTCTTCTTGTGCATGTTGTTGGGTGGGACTTTGAGTACAATATTTACTATCCTACGCCATCATTTTAAATAAAAAAAGTGTTGTCGTAATGAATTTTTCAGGGCAGCGAAATAGTAGATTTAATCTTTTTTTGATTTTGGTTTTGGCTCCCTTATTTTTGCAAAATATTACCTTGTTAGGTTTTGGTAGTGCTGGATTAAAAATTTTTCATTTAAGTGTTGCTGGTTTAGGCATTTATTGGTTGCATGGATTAAAGTTTAATACTCAGCTGTTTCCTGCATCACTTCTTTTGTTTATATGGTTGTTTATTGGATTAACTATTGGCGTTAAATACGGGTTATCTCCTTTCATCCTAAACTATATATTTATATTTGCGTTAGCTTTAGTTATTTCTGCACAACCAGACATGATTAGCTTTGAATGTTTTAAACGTTCTTTTTTATGGGTGGTTGTCCCTGCTTTTTTATATGTCATCCTAAATATCTTATTCAACATCGATAATGTCATTGCAGCTCAAGCTTATAACATTAAATTTGGTGGCAGGCCTCTTATACCCAATATGTTGTTTAGTGGTGGATGGAACATTGAAGCTTCCTTTTTAGCAATGTTGAGTGTCTTGTTTGTTCGCAGTCGTTGGTTTTTTCTTTTCGCTACCATCACTTTATTGGTATCAATTGCCTATTTATCGCGCACAGGTTTAGTTTTGACATTGTTGTTGGTAATATACTGGGCCTTTTTCAGGTTGTATGACCGTGTGTCTACTTTTACACTATTTTTTATGCTTCCAATGGCGTTTCTCCTATTAGGCATAGTGTTACTTGGGGTTGGATATTACTTAGACATATCTGTCGTCAAACGCCTTTTTCTCATTGGCAGTGAGCCTGGAAGTCAAGGACGTTTAGACATACTACAATATGTCATACCAGGCTTATTAGATAGCCAGTTCTTAGGATATGGGCCAGGTAATACGATGACCAAACTCAACGCTATGGGATTGGAGACAGAAAATGGCAACTTACATAATTATTATTTGCAAGTGTTGATGGATTTTGGTTTTTTGGGATTGATAGGGTACTTATTATTCATTTGTTATTTTATGCTTTCTCGACACATTGTATTGGAATTTAAATTGTTTTTTAGTTTATATCTCATTGCCTCATTTGTTCAATTCAGAGGTGCAGAGCCGCTGGTTTGGGGGATTTTGCTGTGGGCTTTTATCGTACAAGTACCCAGTAAAATATCGGATTTTCTTCCCGTTGACGATGTCTCAGAAAAGTTAGAAAAGCCAGCAGAGGCCGCATCTTGAACATTGTTTATTTAATACCCTATTACAATGCATTTGACGACCTTATTTTGACCTTAAATTCATTAGTTGAGGGTGTGGATGTTGTTATTGTTGATGATGGCAGTAATGTTCCACTAATCAACATACTTGATGTGAGCTTATATAATTTCGTTATTAAGATTATTACAGCAAAACATAACCTGGGTATAGAAGGCGCCCTTAATATCGGCTTACAGGCTATTTATTCTCAATATACGCATGTTGCTCGAATTGATTGTGGTGATTTGTCTGCGCCGACAAGGATCGCAGCACAACGTACTTGTTTTGAAAACGATCCAAATATCGTACTTGTCGGTACTTGGGCTAGGTTCGTCGATAGTCAATATCAGCCATTATTCATTAGTGAAATGCCTATTGACCATAGTGATATACAGCGCCAAATGTTTGTGAACAATATGTTTGTTCATCCAACTGTGATGATGAAATTAAGCGTTGTAAAGGCGCTAGGTGGTTACCCTGTTAATCGTCGCGCAGCTGAAGACTACGCGTTATTCTACAACATAATTTCTCGAGGAAAATGCAAAAATATTCCCGAGCCATTAATTGATTATGTTGTGTCACCGAGTAGTATTTCGTCACTTAAGCGGACGCGTCAAATTATTAGTCGAATACAAGTTATGTTCGATCACAAACGCTTGCACTGGCGTTGGTGTTATGGGCTACTTCGTTCTGTTTTTCTACTTATGATGCCACGAAATGTAACGACTACAGTACGCAAATTCATCAAGGTGTATTAGGTTTCATGCATATTATTCACATTATTGAGTCAACCGCCACAGGTACCTTGTCGATGGTTGAAATGCTGGCTAATCATCAGGTCAACAGCCACAGGGTCAGTGTTATTTTTTCTGTTCGCCCCGACACACCTAAAGCCTTTTCTGAGTTGTTTGATGCAAGGGTTGAGTTAACATATATTAATATGTCAGGGCTAAATGGATTAAAGGCAGTCTTGCGTATACGGCAACATATCAAAACAGTCCCAGATGCTGTTGTTCACTGTCATTCATCTGTGGCAGGGTTCTTAGGGCGTTTTGCTGTTTGGCGACTGCCCAATCTCTGTTTTTATAGTCCTCATTGTATTGCTTTTATGCGACAGGATATAAGCCGAACTATGCGTTTCATGTTTGTCTTCTTAGAAAAACTCGCACTCTTTTCACGAAACCACTATATTGCCTGTTCGGGTAGTGAAGCCAATATTATTCGTCAATACTTACCCAATGCACAGGTCGATATGGTTGAAAATGCGGTCGATTTTGCGGTATTTCCCAGTGTTAAGAATGTAAACGATAATCAATGTGATAATGAACCCCAACCAATCCACGTCATAACTGTAGGTGGAATAAGAGCACAAAAAGATCCGTATTCGTTTGCAAAGATAGCAATGGCTTGTCCTTACCCTAATGTGCATTTTACGTGGGTTGGTGATGGCGATGAGGCCGCAAAAAGCGCATTACTGGCAGCGGGTGTAAAGGTAACTGGCTGGTGCTCTCGTTCTGGGGTCATGATGCAAGTCTGTCAAGCCGATATTTATTTATCCACCGCATTATGGGAAGGCTTGCCTGTTGCACTAATTGAAGCACAAAGCGTGGGAGCGATTTTGCTGGTGAACAATTGTCCAGGAAATTCAGATGTAGTAGAACACGAGAAGACAGGCCTTATCTTCTCATCTACTACTCAAGCTAATACATTTTTACATAATATTATATCGGATATTAATTCAGCTAGAGTGATGGCGTCACAAGGACCGGAGTTAGCACGAGCACGTTTTGGTGTCGCACGATATTGCAAGGCGATACTAGCTATATATCAACAAAATACGGGGTGAGATTTGGAACATCAATGGTCAGCTTTTTTTATGCGTTTTACAGATATATTGCATGCCTTGTGTGTAATGCAACTCATGTTATGGTTTACTCCTGATATTCAGTTAGAAGAACATCAGCGTTGGTTTCTGATGTTAACCACTATCGTGAGTGTTGCGTGGTTATATCCGCATTTAGGCTTATATCAAACATGGCGTGGTGGTTCTAAAGTTGTCGAGCTATCGTTAGCTGCTTTAGGCTGGTCAATGGCATTTTTACTGACATTTTTGTCGATAGAGTTAGCCTTAAGACCCGCTTTTGATGTTGTAGAAATTCTGCTTTACTGGTACTTCATCGGGCTAGTAACACTGCTAATGTATAAGGGAACATTGCGCGCTGGGCTTGAATATTATCGGGCTAAAGGTCACAACCCTCGAAATATTATTTTAATAGGTGAGGGGACAGTCGTACATAACGTTGTCAATCATCTAGAATATGCGCCTTGGACCGGATTTCGTATTGTTGGGACGTTTGGACAAAAAGAAATTGAAGGGTACAAATATCTTGGTGATGATAGTGCTATTGATGCTTATTTTGCACAAGATATGCCCAAGGGCGTTGATGAAGTATGGTTTGCCATGCCACTTGCTCAAGAAGACAGGATCAAAGATATCATGATTGCATTGAATAATGTGACGCATACCATCCGTTATGTCCCAGATATATTTGGTTTTCAATTAGTGAATCACTCATCCGCAGATATTGCTGGTTTATCGGTATTTAATGTCTCTATGAGTCCTATGCATGGTTTTAATCGAGTCATTAAGCGTGCTGAAGATATTGTGATATCGAGTATCATTCTAATACTTATTTGGCCAATTATGCTGATTTTAGCTGTGTTAGTTAAATGTTCATCCCCTGGTCCTGTATTTTATAAGCAAGAGCGTGTGAGTTGGAATGGTCAATTATTCGATATGTTAAAATTTCGCTCTATGGCTATGAATAATGAATCCCAATCGATTCAATGGGGCGGTGCGAAAGACAAACAAGTTACCCGTATAGGTAAATTTATTAGAGCGACAAGTTTAGATGAATTACCCCAATTTATTAATGTGTTAAAAGGGGATATGTCCATTGTCGGCCCCCGACCAGAGCGCTCGGTTTTTGTTGAGCAGTTTAAAAATGAAATTCCCGGTTATATGCAAAAACACTTGGTTAAGGCTGGTATTACGGGTTGGGCCCAAATTAATGGGTGGAGAGGTGATACGGATTTACATGAGAGGATCAAGCACGATTTAACTTATGTTTCGAATTGGTCTTTGTGGTTTGATATAAAGATTATATTAAAAACCTGTTTTAAACTATCAAATAATGCGGAATGATTATGGATCCATGTCATCCTTTATCCTTACAAACAAATTTTAGTGCAAAGATTAAAGTGTCTGTTTGCTGTGTTACATTCAATCATGCTAAATATATTCGACAAGCACTTGATGGTTTTTTACTCCAACTCACCGATTTTTGTGTAGAAATCTTAGTGCACGATGACGCTTCCTCTGATGGTACCGCTGAAATTGTGAATGAGTATGCCCAACGTTACCCAGGATTAATTAAAGCTACCTTACAAGCCGATAATCAATATAGTCAAGGTGTCAATGTCATGGCATTATTACGAGAACAAGCACAAGGCGAGTATCTGGCATATTGTGAAGGTGATGATTATTGGCAAGATCCAGAAAAATTATTACAACAGGCGCATTACTTAGATTCGCACCCCGATACGGTAATGGTGGGCCAAGCAACACAACGTATCAAAGCCGATGGCGAACTTATTCTTGAGCTTGCAAACACCTGGTACCGCTCAGCATTTAACATTAATGCTGATATGTCGGCATATCAACTTAAATGTTTGTACTCCATGGTACCAACTTGCTGTAAAATGTTTAGAAACATCACATTGTCTTTTCCATTGCACGCACAGACCACGCCATATGGTGATGCAATCAAACAATCACTGCTTGGTCAATATGGAAATTATCATTTTATTAATGGCTTAAAACCTGCTGTATACAGAGTACATGGACAAGGTATATGGTCTAAGGATTCTGTCAGAGTTCAGTATGAAAAGAAATTGCAATTGTATCGTATTTTGTTGCGTCATTACATCACCGAAAAAGACTTGGGCGTTACCATTGGTTTTATTAAATTAATCATCGTAAACATGATTAAATATACAGTAAAAAATGTGGCTACATATTTTACTAGTCGTCTAAATTAATTCTAATTCGTATCAACTTATCTCAATATGACTTTATTACGCAAACTATATCAATTTATCTTACGTTATTATACGGGGTTCATATTCGCACGTGGGCGTACTAAGTATTTTTGTGATAGACCTGACGATTTATTAGTCATCAATCTTGCCGATCCTGATGCCTATGCAAAATTCATACATTTCTTGGGATGTGGTTCAAGTTACACAGTGTTTCCTTGGGAAAATAAAACCTAATGTCAAATTTTACGACAAAGACTGGAATATCAATTGCTTGGCATTTTTTGGAGGTGTTATTAAGTAAAGGTGTGCATATTATCACAACCTTACTGCTTGCCTGGTTTTTGGTGCCTGAAGATTATGCATTGGTTGCCATGCTTGCACTGTTTATAGCGTTCTCCAATGTAATGGTTGATGCAGGATTTAACCAAGCATTACTTCGTCAAAAAGCAGTCACATCTGTACAGTTAACTACAGCATTTTCTGTGAGCTTGGGCATAGCGTTCGTGGTTTATCTACTTTTTTATACTTGTGCACCATTGATTGCCCAATTTTATGCTGAGCCACGCTTGATTGAGTTGCTCAGAGTCGTAAGTCTTACTTTGTTTCTTCATGCTTTTAGCTTAGTTCCGAGAGTATTACTGCAACGTGAATTGGCCTTTAAAGTGCAATTGAAAGTGATGCTACCTGCGACAATATTAGCGGCCTTGGTGAGTCTTATCTGTGCAAATATTGGATTAGGAGTGTGGGCACTTATTCTGCAAATTGTACTTCAAGCCTTATTTGCCTGTTTACTATTATACCTTAAGCAACCGTGGCAAGTCCGAGTTGGCTTCGATAAGTTAGCATTTGCAAAATTGTGGTCATTTTCACGTTTTATAATCATGGATGCATTGTTATCGATACCATTCAAAAATATTTATTTAATTGTACTGCCTAAGTTTTTTGCGAGTCATTTGGTTGGGTTATACTTTATGGCTGGTAAAGTCCATGAAATGCTGACCTACTTGTTAACTGAAGCAATTCAGAATGTCACTTACCCTGCGCTTGCTAAAATACGAGATAACCCTGCTCAATTATTGAGCGGTTATCGACAGGTTATGAATACCACTACCTTCATTATGTTTCCTGCCATGCTTTTCTTAGCCGCACTTGCTCCACTTGTGTTTGATTTGCTTTTACCAAAAAAATGGCATGAATCTGCACAATATTTGCAGATAATGGCGATAGCTGGGGTATTTTATCCCTTAGCTGCGATCAACTTGAACATTTTAAAAGTGGTTGGTGCAGGGCGTTTACTCTTTTACATTGGTTTATTTAAACATGGTTTATTGGTATTCATCTTATCTATTTCTTTGCAGTTTGGTATAATAGAAATGGTTATTTGGGGGCATGTAGTTGCCGCACTCTTAGGCTATGTGCCTAATGCTTGGTATGCCAATAAGCTGATAAATTATAGTATACCCGAGCAGTTAACCGATGTGGGGGCGAATCTGGCGTTGTCCGGTTGTATCGCCTCGTTTATGTATTGGGTTGTATATTATTTCCAACTTGATTCATTGCTGGGACTTTTGCTTATAGTGTTCAGCGGCATTGGCTTATATATTGGAGCGGCTTGGATTTTGAAGCTAACTGCGTTACAAACCTTGATTACCTTAGTGCAACAAATGCGACTTAGTCAGCAACATTGAGATTTTATTTATGCGTATATTAATTACTGGTGGTGCAGGGTTTATTGGCTCTGCCTTGATCCGGTATCTGATCGAGTTTACGGAACACACTATATTAAACGTCGATAAACTGACTTATGCTGGAGATTTATCCAGCCTTACTGAGGTCAATGATTCGCCTCGCTATCAGTTTGCTAAACTCGACATCTGCGACAGAGAGCATTTAGCAGAATTAGTTTCATCCTTCCAGCCGGATGCCATCATGCATTTGGCAGCCGAGTCTCATGTTGATCGTTCGATAACTGGTCCTAGTGCGTTTATCCAAACCAACATTGTGGGTACCTATACCTTACTTGATGTTGCGCTTGCCTATTGGCAAGGGTTAGGTAGCGCCGCACAGAATGCTTTTCGATTTCATCATATTTCAACTGATGAAGTATATGGGGATTTACCGCATCCGAGCGATGATCCAGATTATGCAGCCCATCTTTTTACAGAAATGACACCTTATGCACCTAGCTCACCTTATTCAGCGAGTAAAGCTAGCAGCTGTCTCTTATACACATCTCCGAGCCCACGAGACTAAGGCGAATCTCGT
>OJAZ01000505.1_pt1 | contig 16807 bp, 15 predicted proteins | sample 1589851 | NCBI WGS metagenome assembly OJAZ01 (sample SAMN05416792, study PRJEB24817) | seawater metagenome | isolation source: Sea water | place: Canada:Atlantic | collected 2013-07 | reverse complement strand
CAGCGTCAGATGTGTATAAGAGACAGGTTTTGCTTTTATAGTAGCCATTCGAATAGCTGATTGTTTAACTTTTACAATAATTTGTCGCTAAATGTTAGTGCTTAAAATTCTAAAATTTAACCAACATCAACCATTGAGTCATTGGAACTAATCATGAGTAGTAATTCAACAAATACCCGCCGAGCTTTTTTAGAAAAAGCATTCAACACCGGTGTATGGGCAACCGTAGCAACCAGTGGTTTGCTTAGTTCACTAGTAAAAGCGATGGCAGATGTCCCCACAGAATTACCGCTGGGTCAGTCAATTTATAACTTTGCTGGCGATGTAAAAGTAGATGGTAAAATAATTACAAAAGATAATATGGCAAAAACGGTTATCAGAGCCAATTCATTGGTTGTTACTGGTGAAGATGGCTGGATAATATTTGCTGTTGGAAAAGATGCACACCACCTTAGAGAAAACTCTCGTCTGGCCTTAGAAAGTTCAGGGGTCTTTGAGGAGGCTATGCGCTTACTTGCTGGATCTGTTTTATCCGTATTTGCCACGCGTAAGCCAAACGAAAAACAATACAAAATGCACACATCGACTGCCACAGTAGGTATTCGTGGTACAGCTGTTTACGCAGAATCTGATACGGCGCTCAACCGCAGCTATATTTGTACTTGTTATGGTAACGTGAAAATAAGTGCTCGCGCTAACCCGAGTATTTCTGAAAACATTCAAAGCGCTCATCATGACAGTCCACGCTATATTTATGCTGATGCAAGCCAAGGTGATATTATTCAGCCAGCGCCGATGAAAAACCATAATGATGCAGAATTACAGTTAATTGAGGCTATTGTTGGCCGTACCACACCATTTTCGTCGGTTTAAAAACCGGATCAAAATGCACTAAAACCAAGAAAAAGCTTTTAATTATTGCAGCAACTCATGGTTGGTAAACATTAAAATGATATTTCAGCGCTCAAAAAAAAACATCCTAAATTTTTGTATTATTTTATATATTTTTATTAGTACAACACCATTAATAGAAGTACCTATTTTAAACACTGTAGAGATGTTCATTTCTGACGTGCGCTTAAAAATGACGATGCCAGAAGGAGTAGATAATAGAGTTGTTATTGCCGATATCGATGAAGCCAGTATTCGAGAATTAGGACGTTGGCCTTGGAATAGAGCCATTTTAGCTGAATTTGTTGACACTATGTTCGACCATTATCAAATTAAAGTACTTGGCTTTGATGTTGTGTTTTCTGAACCTGATGATGTCAGTGGCTTTATGGTTTTAGAACAGCTTGATTCGCTTAAAATTGACGATGAACAATATCTTGCTACAAGCGAAAAATTAAAACAACAACTGGCGTATGACAAAATATTTTCAGCGTCTATAAAGGGTCGTAACATAGTATTAGGTATGGTTTTCGACCAAGCCAATTCTGATGAAGTTAATGATTTAAAACAACCAATCACCACAATCGAAGCCGCACTTGCAGAAAAAACTTTTGTTGCAAAACCTATTGGCTACACGGGTAACATCGACATTTTACATCAAGCAACCGACAGTGTTGGTTTTTTTGACAACCCTAATATTTCTGAAGACGGTTTATATCGTAAAGTGCCACTCTTTCAGCTTTATCAAAATGGCTTTCATCCTTCTTTAGCGTTAGCGATTACACGAAAAGCTATTGGTGACCAAGATTACTACTTTAACATTCAAAAAACTGGTCAGTATGTTGCAATCGAGCAAGTGCAACTGGGTAGTTTAATTATTCCAGTAGATAAAACTGGCTCGGTTATTGTGCCTTATCGGGGTGGTGAAGGGAGTTTTCCTTACATTTCTGTCAAAGATATTATGAACAAACGTGTCGCTAAAGATGCACTTAAAGATCGTATTGTTATTTTAGGCACTTCAGCGCCAGGACTACAAGATATAAGGGCAACGCCGGTAGATAGTGCGCTGCCTGGTGTTGAAGTTCATGCCAATATTATTACCGGCATACTGGATCAGCGTATTCCTTATCAACCGAGTTATGCTCTGGGTGTTGAGCTCACTATTATTATAATTTTGGGCTTACTGATGATGGTGGTATGCAATTACTTATCGCCCATCATGACCATGCTTTTTACCTCAACACTTATCACTGTTTACCTTATTTTAAACTTGTTTTTATGGCAACAAGGCATAGTTATTTTCCTCGCCTCACCATTATTATTGATACTCATGATCTTTGTTGTGCATATGTCATGGGGCTTTGTTGCTGAAAATAATACTAAAAATACAGTCAAAAAATTGTTTGGCCAGTATGTTCCCCCTGGGTTAGTTGATGAAATGGTTAATAAGCCAGAATGGATCACTCAAGAAGGCCAATCACGTGAGTTAACCGTATTATTTGCAGATATACGAGGCTTTACATCAATTTCTGAACGCCTATCCCCCCAAGAGCTCAGTGAGTTATTAAACTTATTTTTAACCCCATTAACCAAAGTGATATACGACGAACGAGGCACTATTGATAAATATATAGGCGATTGCATCATGTCTTTTTGGGGAGCCCCTTTACCCGATAGTAGGCACGCAGAACAAGGCGTTGCAGCCGCGTTAAAAATGCTAGAAAAAGTAAAACATCTGCAATCAAGTTTTTCTGCTCGTGGTTGGCCAGAAGTTAATATTGGTATTGGTTTAAATACTGGCATGATGAGCGTTGGTAATATGGGTTCTGAATACCGTATGGCTTACACCGTTTTAGGCGATGCCGTCAACTTAGGTGCTCGTGTAGAAGGATTAACCAAGCAATATGGCGTTGCTTTGATCGTGACTGAATATACTAAGCAGGCCGCACCAAATTTCATTTACCGAAAATTAGATCGCGTAAAAGTAAAAGGCAAAGTTGAAGCCGTTAACATATATGAAGTGGTTAATTTTATTGACTTAGTGACTGATGAATTAAAACAAGAAATCGATCAGTTTCATTTAGCTTATGAATTATATTGTCAACAAAAGTGGGATGAAGCAGCTGTAATTCTTAATAACTTAATGAGCCAACCTAACGATAAAAGCAACATTGTTTTATATCAAATATATTTGCAACGCATTGATGACTATAAGGCATCTCCCCCTGTTAAAAACTGGGATGGTGTATATAGTCATCAAACTAAATAAGCGTCTTTATGAAGACTTAGTATTATGTTGTTTATATTGCTCTTTCATTTTTCGACCTTTGCGATAAAGTGCAGGGCGTAAAGCTCGACGCAGTTTTGGAAATAAATATGATACGGTTGTTAGCCAGCCACTGACTTTGGGTAACGATATTTCAGTTTTTTCACCACGTGCCACACTAACTATAGCATCGGCAACTTGTTGAGCACTGCTCATAGGCTGTGAAAAGACAATGTCTTCTACTTTATCAATTTCTGACATGATAAAGCCGGTATCAATAGGCCCCGGCGAAACCAACCCAACATAAATACCCGTATTTTGTAGTTCATCAGCCAAAGAGTAAGTAAATGCACGTAAACCTGCTTTTGTTGCCGCGTAAGTTGCTGCACCTTGTAAAGGAGTTCTACCCGCGAGCGAGCCAACATTGACTATTGCGCCGCCTCCGGCTTTTTGTAAATACGGTAACATTAAACACGACAGTTGGATCGGCGCGCGTAAGTTAATATCTACCATTTTGGTAAGGTCATTTGCTTGGTTTAATGCCACCTCACCACGCTGATGAAAGCCAGCATTATTGATTAACACATCAACAGTCCCAAATGCCTGCGCAGCTTTAATCAATAAAGACTCATTCGCTGATGCATCATTAATATCCATAGCAATATTGATGACCGATGTGATTGACGCGAGCTCTTCAGTGATTTTATCTAACGCTACTTGTCCACGTGCCACTAAAACTAAATTAGCTCCTAAATTAGCAAAAGTTCGTGCGGTTGCTGCACCAACGCCAGCTGAGGCGCCAGTAATAATGACCGTTTTGTTATTAAAATCAGAATTCATCGTAGTGTTCTCTTTTATTTATGCAGATAATTCGTTTGTTATAACGGATAACGTATGTATTTTGTTACAGTATATTGTGTAAATAAGTTGTTAAAGTGGTGAAAAAACACCAACAATTTCATAAGATAGCAGCATAACAACAAAGGGCTCGATAATGAAAACAAAATATTTAGCGGCAGTCATTGTCGCCAGCTTTACTCTCTCTGCTTGTATAGCAACACAAACTAACCAAAACTCAACAGCGCAAAGTGCCGCTGTTGAAAGTAATAACCATAAAGTATTCAGTCAAAACTATGTTTTTAAAGAGCTAGATAATGGCTTACGTGTCTTAATTGTTAAAACTGATTACCCAGATTTAGTTTCTGTACAAATTCCTGTATCAGTAGGCGCTCGTGACGAAGACGAAGTAGGACGAACCGGATTTGCTCACTTTTTTGAACACATGATGTTTAAAGGTTCAGAGAAATATCCCCAAACAGTGTATGCAGATTTATTCAAAAATGCGGGTGTAGATAATGGTGCCTATACCACTAACGATTACACTAACTATCATTTAGATTTTTCTAAAGATCATCTTGATAAAGTACTAGAAATTCAAGCCGATCATTTTAAAAACCTCAGCTACACTGAAGCACAATTTAAAACGGAAGCGTTAACCGTTAAGGGCGAGTATTTAAAGAACAATGCCAGCCCTACCCGAAAATTGCTTGCTGCAGTGCGAAAAGAAGCCTTCGATACTCATACTTATAAACACACCACCATGGGCTTTTTTGAAGATGTAGAAGCAATGCCTGAACAATCTGCTTATGGTGAAAAATTCTTTAAACAGTTTTATAAGCCCGAATATGTTTCATTGGTTATTGTCGGTGATGTCGACCCAAATGCAACCATGGCAATGGTTGAAAAGCATTGGGGTAATTGGCAAAAGGGTGACTTTGTAAATAATATTACACCAGAGCCTAAGCAACTAGCACCTAAGTACGTGCATGAAAAATTCGACGGTTTACCTGGTCACTGGTTATTAGTATCTTATAAAGGTGCTGACTGGCAACCGAAGAAAAAAGATCGCGCAGCATTAGATTTAATATCAGAATTGTATTTTTCAAATAACTCAGCGCTGTATCAAGAGTTAGTGGTAGACAAACAATTAGCCAGCCAGATGTTTAACTATAATCCAGAGACTAAAGATGCTGGTTTACGACACGTATTTATAAAAGTGAACGAAGAAAAAGATTTAGCCACTGTCCGTGATGCTATTAATCAAACATACGCAAAAGCGCGCACCGAATTAGTCTCAGCTGAAAAGCTTGATAATTTAAAGTCGAACCTAAAATATAGCTTTGTGAATAGCTTAGACTCTTCAGAGTCAATTGCATCAACTTTAGCAAGCTATATGCATTTTGACCGCGATCCTGAAACTATTAATCATCTTTATAATAGCTTCGATAATATTTCTGCTGATGATATAAAATGCATTGCTAACAAATACTTTATTGATGAAAACCGCACAACGGTGACTTTATCTGCTTTAGATAAGGTGGCGGGCTTTGAAAAAGAAGTCACGTTAAACACCGCTGTTGCAAACCTTAAAATGAAAAAGTCTCAACCGACTAAAGCGCAATTTACCGTATTAGACAAAACGAATGACTCACCGTTAATCGATGTTAACTTTTTGTTTTACACTGGCGCAGCAGCAGATCCTGTTGGTAAAAAAGGCACAGCGGCATTAATGGCACGTATGTTAACTCAAGGGGGTTCACAAACGCGTAGTTACAAGGAAATTCAACAAAATTTATATCCTATCGCTGGACAGTTTACCTCGCAACTTGATAAAGAAATGATGTCATTTACTGGCCGTGTTCATAAAGACAATGCTGATTTATGGTACTCACTCATCAGTGACCAATTATTAAATCCAGGATGGCGCGAAGATGACTTTAAACGTCTGAAAAAAGAATTAATTGATGGCATTAAATCAGGACTCAAAGCCTCTAATGATGAAGAACTAGGCAAAGAGGTTTTATACAGCGAGTTATATCAAGGCCATGCTTACGCGCATTATAACAGCGGCGACCTGTCTGATTTAGACACGATTTCACTTGACGATGTTAAAGCATTTTATAAAACGCAACTAACTCAAGCTAAATTACATCTAGGTATTACTGGTGCGCTTTCAAATACTTTAAAAACGCAAATGTTTAGTGATTTAGCGCGCTTACCTGTTGGTGATGAAAAACGATTAAACATTGCAAAAGCGCCAATGCTAAAAGGTCATCATGCCACTATTGTAGAAAAGAATGCGCAATCTACGGCGGTTTCTTTTGGTTTCCCAATCAAGACTATTCGTAACGACAACGATTGGGCAGCACTATGGCTTGTTCGTTCTTATTTTGGAGAGCATAGAAGCTCGAACAGCTACCTTTACCAACAAATACGCCAAGAACGTGGCATGAACTACGGTGATTATGCTTATATTGAGTACTTCCCACGCGGTATGCATCAAACAAAACCTGATGCAAACTTGGGGCGCTCAAGTCAGATTTTCCAAGTATGGTTGCGCCCGTTACGTTCAAATAATGACGCACACTTCGCTACGCGTGCTGCTTTATATGAATTAGATAAATTAATTAAAAATGGTATGAGCGAAAAGGACTTTCAAGCTACACGTAATTATTTAACTAATTATGCCCCGCAGCTGGTAGCGAGCCAAGATCAGCAATTAGGGTATGCACTTGATAGTGAGTTTTATCAAACTGATGAGTTTGTTAAATATGTGCGCGAGCAATTTGCAAAACTCTCATTAGCAGATGTAAACCGAGTGATTAAAGCAAACTTACAAACCGATAACATTCATTATGTATTTATTTCAGGTGACGGCGAAGACATGAAAAATCGTTTATTGTCAGAGCAAACTTCACCATTAAAATACAATTCTGAAAAACCAGCAGAGTTACTAGCGACTGATAAAATTATTGAAAGCTATAAACTGGCTCTACCAAGTAAAAACGTCAAAGTATTAGCGGTTGATGCAGTATTTAAATAGCCTTTACCGAGCAGAATAACGTAACGATTAACTTGCTTAAAAACACCACGCTTGTCGTGGTGTTTTTATATCGGATTTACGATATATCGCAGACTGACTAACGAGCACTAAGAAGTTAATTTTTTCGCATGGGACTGCGTTCTAATTTTAGGCGTTAAGGCAAAAGTACCCTGAAGATACACATTGATGATCTTTAAAGGTTAACTGCTCGTATTTAATTGCTACAATCAGGTATTCTCGTTCATTAACCATTCATTTTTCTTTGGTATAATGAAAACAAGTTATTCAAATAGTTAATTTTCTTTAAGGTCGTATTTATGCAGTGTAAAAAATCCATTATCAGTTTAATTGTTGTATCGTTGGCATTCACCGGTTGTGCGAGTACTAATAAAGAAAAAGGTGCTGCGATTGGCGCTATTACTGGCGCAGTAATTGGAAAATCGACCAGTAATCATAAAAATAAACGTGCTGTTTGGGGTGCTGCTATTGGTGCTATTGCGGGTGTTGCTATTGGTGATTACATGGATAAACAAGAGCAAGAGTTTCGTGACGAATTGTCAGGCTCAGGTATTGAAGTAGTAAGAGAAGGTGATAATTTACGCTTAATCATGCCAGCCAACATTACTTTTGCTACAGGCCAAGCTTATATTACGTCAGGGTTTTACAGTACCTTGGACGATATAGCACGTGTATTAAATAAATATGAAAAAACATTATTAAGTATTGAAGGTCATACCGATAGCCAAGGTGGTGCAGAGTTTAATCAAAACTTATCTGAGCAACGTGCGGGTAGTGTTAAACAGTATTTAACGAACCAAGATATTATGGCTAGTCGATTACAAACAGTTGGTTACGGTGAGACACGTGCTGTTGCTGATAACACTACTGCCAATGGTCGTGCATTAAATCGTCGAGTAGAAATTCAAATTATTCCAAACCAAGCGTAACGCACTTTAAATAGTTTACTCAGCGAAAATCAATATAAATACCACTGACATCAGTGGTATTTTTTTGGACTATTTTCAGTAAGTAAGTAATATAAAGTATAAAAATCAAACATTATTAATACTCATACAAACTAAAACTCGTTACTTAACCTGAAAGTAAAAGGTTTCTTCAACTTAAAGGACAAAAGGACTTATGGATTTATTTAGCCTCAATATTAATCTAGATGAAGTCGTGAAAAATATAATGCAGTTATTTATCGCATTAGTATTGCCAATTATGACCGCATGGGAAAGAGAAACAAGTAGTAGGTCAGCAGGCTTAAGAACCTTCCCTTTAGTATCAATGGCAGCTTGTACCTTCACTATTCTTGCCATGTCTATTTTTAACGACCAAGACGCTCAATCTAAAGTTATTGCGGGTATTGTCACCGGTATCGGTTTTATCGGTGGTGGTGCAATTTTAAAAGACTCATCACAAGTTAGCGGAACATCAACAGCGGCGGCAATTTGGTCTACAGGAGCTATAGGGATTGCGGTGGGTTTAGAACGTATAGAAATTGCAATTGCGCTAAGTATTATGACTTTTGCAACGCTTAAAATTATAGGTAGAGTGAAAAAAGAAGTACCTAAGGATTAATAGAAGTCTTTAAAGGGCTAAGGTTTGAGTTTTATCTTCACTGACGATGTATTTATTCACTCTAGTTAAACTCATTTAATACTGCTGCTTTTAAAATGAGTTTCTAGCCGTGTTATCGCACCATCTTTTGTTAAAAATCACACACAAGCTAATATGCTTACTTTAATTTTAGTTAGTTAGTTACGCTGATTTTCTACTGTAATATGTATATCGTAAAAATATCAGCGTTTAAACTAACAGCACTATTTGCCGTTATTGGATTGAAAATATTGAGTGTTTTCCTGATTGTACCAGCAATAATATTGACCAGGCTGCACATAGGGGTTTTTCGGTCTCTGTTTCAGGCTTTTTTTAAATATCTGAACAATGGCATTCCAGTAATTTTGCAAAATTCTTCCCCTTAAATAGCTCATTAACTAACTACAAACTTGGTTACGACCGTATGTTTTTGCTTTATACAAACTGACGTCTGCTTGATTCATAAACTCTTTAATCCCAATACTTGTTTCATCTTTAAAAGTGGGCGAATAACTCGTTACCCCTGCACTGATAGTAATGTTATGGTATTTTGCATTGGCGGCATGCGGGATATTTAGCTCATTAACCGACTTAACCAAATCGTTGGCTATTTTTGTAGCACCTACTAAGTCGGTAAATGGCAGTAAAATAACAAACTCCTCTCCACCAAATCTGGCAACAAGATCTGTAGTGCGCTTTCTAGTTGCCACTAAACACTGAGCGACTAGGGTTAAGCATTCATCGCCTTTTACATGGCCAAATTCATCGTTGTAATGTTTAAAGTGGTCAATATCGACCATAATAAGTGATATATCTCCTGCCCCTCGTATTACAGCTTGCCAGTCATGAACTAACTGGTTATCAAAACAGAACCGATTAGCAATACCGGTTAAAGCATCGGTTTTTGAAACCAGTTCCAGCTCTTTAGTGTGCTTCACTAATTTAATATGATTTTTTACACGACTGAATAGGATTTTAGGCAAAGTATCTGAGGCAATATAATCAATAGCCCCTAAATCTAGCATTTGCTCCTCTTCTATTTCACTGTAATGATCACTAATAAAAATCATTTGAATGTGCTCTGTCGACTTATGCTGTTTCACAAATTTACACACATCTGCGCTAGTCATTTGAGCTAATTGTGTTGATGAAAGTACTATGTCAATGTTGCCATTTAAAATAGCTTTTAACGCCATTAAACCATCACTTGCTGTTTGTATTTGAAAGTGAGTGCCAAATATATTGCGCCAATCTGTCAATTGATTTTCGAACTCATTAACCAGTAATAGGGTTAGCTTGGAGTTACTTTTTGGTGTTAACTTACTATTATGTAAAGTAGAAGCTATTGCGTACACATTATCTTGAGAGGTTGGTGCTGAAGCCATCTAATCCTCCAAATTAGCTTTCGAGAGAAAGCAATGTTGAAATAATATAAAATCAAAACTCAGCAACACCAAATCAGAACAACGATAGATTATGATGAACACATGTTCAAATTTTGAAAAGTACGAAAGTTAAACGCACGCCTAGAGCGTGCGTTTAGTTGAACTATTGCGAAATACTAATGCTTAACCATTTCCAATTTATCAACCACCGATTTAACGTCGGTTGTATTTTTGGCAATAGCAACAGCTAGTTGTTTTGCTGCATCTGAGTCAACTTGACCTGATAATGTAACCACGCCTTTTATGACTTCTACTTCGATAGCGGTTCCGCTTACTTCTGATTCAAATAAAAGCTTTGTTTTTACAACTGTTTCAATTTTGGAATCTGTTAATGCGATAAGCATTTTACTGTCTTTGGTAGATTTATTATCTATTACTGTCAAACGGTTATCGACTGAATTCACACCTTCTAGGCTAGCAACTAACTCTTCAGCCAACGCTTTATCAACGTCGCTTTCAACTTTACCCGTTAGAATGACTACACCGTTTTTCACATCAGTATTGATGTCGAAAGAATTCAGATTTGTATTAAATAATAAAGTGCTTTCGGCTTTACCATCTAACCAAGCGTCTTTTGAGGTATCTTTCCATGTGTTCTCTGCATATGCCGCTGACGAGCCAACTGTTAATAATGTTAACGCAATAATTGAACGAATTGAGTTTTTCATATTATTCTCCTTTTAGTTAAGACAACAATACTAATGCCACATCTATGCCAGTAAAATAAAGCACTGATTAATAACGATATAATTTATTTTGCCCATTTATTTTTTGTGTTATTGAACCATCATCGCGATTTATTTACCGATTGGATTGTAAAAAGTACATAGGTGGGAAAAGTGAAAGTATCACAATGTGTATTACACAAACGTGTGATATTTATAAGCTAAGTCAAAGTTGATGTTCGTAACGCCATGTTGAACATTAGCTTTTAAATGAATTACGTGTTTTACGCCTGAACAAATACTCTCTAGCATAACAATATATTTCATTATATTATTACCTACAGCTTAATGAGGGTTTTATTTTTCTTATTATTTGCAAAATATCACTGCTATTTCCTCCAATTATCGAACTCACAAAACAACATATGAAAACCAAATTAATTACTCGACCAGGCTATGTATTACTTCAGCAAGAGTTAAATAAACTCTGGCGAGAAGACCGTCCAGAAACAACCCGAAAAGTTTCGTGGGCGGCAAGTTTAGGGGATCGAAGTGAGAACGCTGATTACCAATATAATAAAAAGCGTTTGCGAGAGATTGATCGCCGCGTGCGTTATCTTCGAAAAATACTCGAAGAGTTAAAAGTTGTCGATTACGGCCCTCAACAAGAAGGCAAAGTGTTTTTCGGTGCTTGGGTCAGTTTAGAAAATGACGACAATGAAACGCTAAAGTTTCGCATTGTTGGTCCAGAAGAAATCTATGGTCGCAACGACTACTCTTCAATTGACTCACCGATTTCACGCGCATGTTTAAAGAAAGAAGTTGATGACGAAGTCGTGGTTAAAACGCCTACGGGTGAAAAAATTTGGTACGTTAACGCCATTCAATATGAAAAATAATTAACGAAAATAATGCAATAGCCTAACAATCGATATTTTTTGAAATTTCATATTAAATTCAACACTCGATATATCTACTTACCTCGATAATTACCGACAACTAAAAGGAGTTTTGATGTCCGTACAAAATAAGCTTAAACAAAAAACGCGTGAATTTATAGATTCTAGACATATGCTTAGAGGTATTACCATTGCTTCTTTTCTAGAATCTACCATAGTCCCCATTCCTTTAGAGGCCGTATTAATTCCTCTTATGCAGTCACGCCGCGAAAAACTTTGGCTTATTGCATTCATGGCAACATTAGGCTGTATAGCTGGCGCTTTACTTGGTTATACACTGGGGTATTATCTATTTGATATTGCTGGCGAGTGGGTTATTAACACTTTTTCAAACCCCGAACAATTTGAAAATGTGAAACAAAAAATGCATGACCAAGGTTTTTGGTTTGTTATCACCTTAGGCATAGTGCCAATTCCGTTTCAAATAGCCATGCTGGCAGCTGGTGCAACTAAATATTCACTCACTTTATTTATAATAGCCTCCGCAATTGCAAGATCTATTCGATATTTTGGTCTAGCGATTGTCGTGTATTACGCCGGTAATCAAGCTGAGCGTATTATCAGTAAACATAAAACAAAAACCATGATCGCTTTAACGCTTTTAATATTAACTGCTTGGGCATTAAGTCGTATGGTTTAAAGATTGATGAATAGCACGCTCTATTTATTGATAATAGAAGTAATAAACTGCATTTTACACATAAATTAGATAACCATTAGACTGTGTAGTCACTAGTGATTGTTGAAGACTTGCGTTATTAATAGCTTGCATAAAAAGGTCACTAGGATTGTCGTTTAGCTGATCAGCCACAAATAAAATTAATCAGTAAACTAACGATATTATAGAAATATTTACAACACTTAACATCTTGTTTTAAGCCTTAATAATTCATATAGTGTATGGAGTTTAGTGAGAAATCAAAACTTATAGCCACTGTCGATTCGTACTATAAATGAATAGTGCTATTACAGGGTTAATACTTTAATGCTATGGCGTGCAGTACTCTATACTTATTAGTCAAACAAGCGACAAAAATTTCAACCTAACAGAGGTGATAATTTCATATCTTCTGCGCTAGTAAATAGGTTTTTTATTTTTAAAGTAACACTTAAAACAATAGCTAAACCTCTCATTAAAAAGTCAAAACTTGACACCATTGGCGGTTATAAATAGTATTATTTAATATACGCTGCACATTTTTATTGTATGGATAAATATATGGACAGACAATTTATCGACCACATTTTTGATCCGAATGAAGAAACTAACGTTGGCGCTAAATTATTAAACCTACTCGCACTTGTTCGCAAACATTTAGATATGGAAGTCGCTTTCATTTCAGAGTTTGTTGGTAATGACCGCGTATTCAAATTAGTCGATAAGCAAACTTCAAGCTCAACAGTCTGCGTTGGAAATTCAGACGTGATTAAAGAAACTTATTGCCAAAAAATTGCTGATAATCAACTAGACCCCATAATCACTGATACTAAAGCTAACCCAATAACGAATGTCATGCCGATAACAAAGGAATTGAACATTGGTTGTTATATTGGCGTTCCTATCGTTCTTTCTGATGGAGGGATGTACGGGACATTTTGTTGCTATAAGTCGCATCCCGATGACAGTTTAAATGGCAGAGATTTAACTTTTTTAACACTGATCTCAGAAGTTGCCGCTGAGCTTATTGAAAAAAATGTTCAATTTGAAATGTTAAACAAAGATGCCAAGCTAGCTATTGAAAACGTTATTAAAACTAATGGTATCGATATTTATTTTCAACCAATCTTTAGCTTAAACACTAATAAAATTTCAGGTTTTGAAGCCCTTTCACGCTTTACTTCGATACCTTATAGAACACCAGATATTTGGTTTAACGAGGCGGCTCAACTAGGCCTGGGTGAACCACTGGAAATGCTTGCAATACAAAATACGCTCGATTATATAGACAAGTTTGATAAAGCGACTTATATATCAATTAATACAGCTCCTGAACATATCTTATCAGGTGCCATAGCAAGGGTTTTTGAACAAGTTGATTGTAATCAAATAGTGTTAGAATTAACTGAGCATACTCAGGTATTAGATTACCCCGCAATGCGCGAGGCTTTGAAACCACTACGTATTAAAGGCATGCGTTTAGCTATTGATGATGCAGGCGCTGGTTTTTCATCATTTCAACATATATTAGAGCTTGAAGCGGATATCATTAAACTTGATATTAGCCTAACGCAAAATATAAATAAGGAGAGAAGTAAATACCTTTTGGCTAAGGCTTTATGTGGTTTTGCTAAGGCGATTAACTGTATTATTCTTGCTGAGGGTGTTGAAACACAAGATGAACTCGATACACTGAGGGTGCTAGGTGTTGATAAAGTGCAAGGCTACCTGCTGGGTCGCCCAGCGCCATTTGAAGACGTTGTAAAGTATCAAACCACAACACTTTTAAATAAGCTTTCTGAGTAATTATCAACGTTTAAATAAATTTTGCTGCTTGCTACTGATTATTGTGCAACCCGCTTCAGCTAAATTTTTGTGGAAATATATAATAGCTCTTTTAGCCATATATATTATTCGACATTATCAATGTCTCTGTTATGTAACTAAAGGGTATTAATGTAAATACTTTAATACCCGAAAGTTTAAACTAACCAATAAGTAATGGTTTGTCGCTTAGATAAAAGCAAAAGCATCAGCATACATATGCTCTATTAATGCACCTTGCTCAACAAAATCGCCACGTACAACCGCAACCATTTCAAAGCGGCCAGCTAAATAGATATCATAATCAACTAAGTTATTAACATCATCCATTACCGCTTTATGTACCATGCCTGAACGACCTTGCCAATCAGCACTGGGCGCTTCAATCACTGGAATAAATTTACCATTAGTGAGTTTATTAATCATAGCGGCTGTTTGCTCTAACTCATAACACGCACTCGTGTCACGTAAGCCCCAATAAACAATTACCTCTCGTTGAGAGTTCTGCAAAGCTAGATGCTCAAACATAGACTTCACATAAGAAAACCCGGTACCACCTGCAATAAGTAGTAGTGGGCGCTCACTATTTTCGCGTAACTGTGCATTACCAAAAGGCATTTCTACAGTAACTTCAGTATTAGCTTTTATGTGTTCTATCACTTGCATTGGATAACTGTCCGAGCCAAAAGCACCAATTTGTAATTCTATTAGTTCAGCGCCAGGGGCACTGGCAATTGAAAAAGGACGTTTATCTTCGTCACTCATTACAAAGTTTAAATACTGTCCGGCAGAGAAATCAACAGGCATGTTAGGCTTTAGAAGCGCCTTATAAACATGCTCCGTCAATGGTGTTAACGACGCTACCTGACATGTGATCACTTTCATTTATTCTTTACCTTATTACTGCATGCTGACTATATTAGCCGCATTTTTAATGTGAATTTTTGGTCTCGTTTGAGATATTAAGTTCATCCCAAATCTCGTCAACTTGATCTTTAATTTCCTGCGTCATCTCTATGGGTTCGCCCCACTCACGATTCGTTTCGCCAGGCCATTTATTCGTCGCATCTAAGCCCATTTTTGAACCTAAGCCTGAAACAGGTGACGCAAAATCTAAATAATCTATCGGTGTGTTTTCAATTAACACGGTATCGCGACTTGGATCCATGCGCGTTGTCATTGCCCAAATAACATCTTGCCAGTCCCGTGCATTAATATCATCGTCACACACAATAACAAACTTGGTGTACATAAATTGACGTAAAAACGACCAAACACCCATCATCACACGCTTAGCATGACCTGCATATTGCTTTTTAATGGTCACTACCGCTAGACGATATGAACACCCTTCTGGTGGCAAGTAAAAGTCTTGGATTTCAGGAAACTGTTTTTGCAAAATAGGGACAAACACTTCATTTAGCGCTACACCTAAAATCGCCGGTTCATCAGGCGGACGTCCCGTGTAAGTACTATGATAAATAGGATCTTTTCTATGTGTAATATGCGTTACGGTAAATACAGGAAAATCGTCAACTTCATTGTAGTAACCGGTATGATCGCCATAGGGTCCCTCCGGTGCTACTTCATCCGGGTCAATATAGCCTTCAAGTACTATTTCAGCACTCGCAGGAACCTCTAAGTCACTACTTATGCACTTAGCAACTTCTGTTTTACTACCACGCAATAAGCCCGCGAAAGCATACTCTGACAAAGTGTCTGGAACAGGCGTAACAGCTCCTAAAATGGTTGCCGGATCAGCACCAAGCGCAACAGCAACTGGATATTTTTCACCTGGAAAGGCTTTTTTAAACTCTTGAAAATCTAATGCACCACCGCGATGCGATAACCAACGCATAATCACTTTATTGCGACCTAACAATTGATTACGATAAATACCTAAATTTTGTCGTGATTTATGCGGCCCTTTCGTTACGGTTAATCCCCATGTGATCAAAGGAGCAACATCACCAGGCCAACATTTTTGTATTGGCAATTGAGTTAAATCAACTGCATCACCTTCAAGTACCACTTGCTGACATAATGGTTTTTTAATCACCTTAACCGGCATGTTAAGCACTTGCTTGTATAAAGGTATTTTACTTAAAGCATCACGGAAACCTTTCGGTGGCTCTGGCTCTTTTAATGCTGCCAACAATGTGCCTACATCACGTAAGGCTTTTACATTTTCTTGCCCCATAGCCAAAGCAACGCGATCAGGCGTACCAAATAAATTGGTTAATACTGGCATTTTGTGTGGCTTACCATTTTCGTCGATTGGGTTTTCAAATAACAATGCTGGACCGCCTTGTCTTAAGGTACGATCACTGATTTCTGTCATGGTTAAATCAGTAGAAATAGGCTGGCTAATCCGCTTGAGTTGACCTAATTTCTCTAGTTGAGAGATAAAATCTCTTAAATCACTGTATTTCATATTAGAATTTGATGAAAAATTTGTCGTACATTATAACGGTAATAAGCCTAAAACCCCTAATCGATAGCAGCATCAAGTTAATAATTCTGCTTTTATCGTATCCCATTTCAATTTATCGCCGATTAATTTTATATCTGTCTCTTATACACATCTCCGAGCCCACGAGACTAAGGCGAATCT
>OJAZ01000500.1_pt1 | contig 16885 bp, 8 predicted proteins | sample 1589851 | NCBI WGS metagenome assembly OJAZ01 (sample SAMN05416792, study PRJEB24817) | seawater metagenome | isolation source: Sea water | place: Canada:Atlantic | collected 2013-07 | reverse complement strand
AAGCCTTATAGAGCAAAGCATGTAGATTTCATTTACTTTCGGCCTTAGGTCAGCCCAGACTGACGAAGCCTATCGTTACAGCGTGTTCTAATTTGCTTTTCAGGCACCTTATTTATAGAAAAACTAATCCTAATTAATTCAAATCAGTGAGTACTAGGTCTTCGATGTGGTAATTAGCTACGTTTTAGAGATATTGTTTATGTAATAGAAGTCCCAACCAAATTGCTACACATGTTCTACAAATGAAACTATACTTTAGTTGTTATTTATCTAACTTATTGATTTTACTGTGTTGAATACATTTAGTACCCCTGTTTTATGGAGTAATTTATAATAAATGAACTATTCTATAAGTTCGTTATATGTAAATTGGTATTTAGCAATTAGAAGGTGAGCCAGCCATGTCATGTAATTGGTGTAAGAAACCTATCGAGGATGGGGCGAGAGTCTGCAGCGAATGCGGTCGACGCCAAGGGGCAATGGGGCTGATTGCGTCGGTCAGCACGTTGATTGGAGTGGTGGTCGCGCTGCTCGGCGCCATGCTCTCATCTTATCAAGCTGCCCAAACCACTATTGACAGCAAAGACGTCACTGTCGCACTCGAAAAAGCTCAGAAAGCCTCGACAGATTCCGCACACGCTCTCACCGAGGCACTTACCGCCGCCAAGTCTGCCCACAGCGCAGAGCAAAACATCGTAGCTATAACTAAAGACTTAGTGTCGCTGCATACAATGACGCTGTTCGATCGTTATGATGCAGTCATGGCTAATCGGCAACAATGTCCGCCAGAAAATAGCTGTCCAGAACTGGAGCAGCTGGTCCGTCAGCTAGGCCGCTACTATAAATACGTAATTAGCCAGAACCAACCGTATCTTTCGGACGAAGAAAAAACGACGCTAGATAACCTGTGGTGTGGCAATGTCGCACGGATCTATTACTATTATAAGCCACGTAGCTCCTTCGACGCACTAGCAGATGAATTTATTGCCCATTGCGAAGGTTCTCATTCTAAAAGCGTTACCGACGTAAAAATAATGATGGGATACTCGGAAAGTAGTGGAAATTAACTAGGATTGAGTTAAATGAAGACACATAATAAAGCCATAAACAGGGAACTTTTAAGGTGCATTTCCGCTTCTTACAGCACACTTTAAAATTCTGATTATGGCAAGAATTACCGATACAAAAACTTAATCCGAACCCAATGCTAACAAGTGAGTGCTAATGTCTTGAATGTGGCCAGCCTGTGTAAAAACTCATTTTTCTAGGTTACCACCGAAGAATACATGTAGTTTTAGAACATTAGTAATGCCGTTATCTTCGATTTCCCTATGCCCAAACCATTTTCGTTATTGCTTAGCGTCTTTAGGGTGATTACAAGTACCATCAAAGCAAACCATAATATTTTTTGTTGCCATCTTAAACCCTTCACAATTGGTGCTTATGTTATTTGCTAATTCAAGTTATCTCGTTGTATTGTCAATAGTACTGTTTACATCAAAGGCCATACGCTCAAAGTCGAGAGTTTGATTATCTTGTAGGCAGTCAATGAAATGTAATTCAGAATTATTGGAACGCTTACCTATTTTTAATCTATTACCACAATTCCCTTCGCCTGTGTATATTGTTTCCCCATCTTCGGTGACCGCTACAACAAATCCCGTGTGACCTTTACCCCCTGCAAATATCTGGACAAATATGTCTCCAGGTTTAGGGATTTCTGTTGTCATGTTTAGTCGTTTAGCAGTTCGCCACATCCTCTGAACACCTAAATGGTGTTTGCTTGCTATTGGATAGGAGTCAGTGACCTCTTTTAAAACCCATGAGACAAAGGCACAACACCAGGCTAATCCGATAACACCAGTATTGCCCCAATAACCGTCTATATCTGGGCTGCGGTTAGAGCCGTCAGGCACTTCAAATACGGGCTTACTGTGCTCTTCAATAATTAATTCTATGAGCTGGTGGCGCTTTGTGGTTAACCCTGCAGGGATGCTAGCTGATAAGTGATTACGCTGTTTTTCGCCTGAAGGGTTTTTTAAAGCCCACCAAGTTTTCGCACCAATAACTCCGTCTGGTTTTAATGGATCACCATCTTTATAGATGTGTTGAAGCTGGAATAGAACGGCATTATCAAACGTAATACCATCAAATAGACCATGAGAAGGTTTAATCTCTTCGAAATAGCCGTTTGAGCTCAGCAATTGTTGAAGCTTAATGACCTCAGGATCAGGAATAAGTCGTTTAAGAGTGTTTGGCATGAATTACTCCTTGCGGTGTCATGTCATGGGCAAGCCAAATAAAGCGTAGATCCTATATTTGAATTCATCAAGCTAGAACGAATGTTTATTGGTCAGTATGCGATTTAATGGTTCAGGGGTGTTGTAATTTTCTTATTTTAAAACAGTCGCTTGAGTCATTTTATTATGAGCATCTAAACCGATAACTATTATTCTATGGTTATCCAAGCTAGCTTCTGCTTTTAGTTAATTCCCAAATTAATTATCGCTCTGGCTTATAGCTAACAGTAGTGGTTGAGTCATATTGGCCATAAGTCTATGGGCTTACAATTACTATGGAAAGCTTGAAAACTAGCTTTATATCTCTCTCAGGGGCACATTTCGCGATAGAATTTATGATCACTTTGTGGGCTTTATAGTCCTTTTAGACTCAACTTATTTGACCTATATTTTCTAATACATTATTTTTATCGTTTAATTGGTAACAGGAAAATTTGGCTTTTTCACTTGCGTAAGCGACTATAAAAATAATCGGTTTTTATTGTGTCATTGACAGACAAACTTTTTTATAAGACTTATTAGAATCAAGAAGAAAGCCATCTCCCACTAAAGAAATCATTCTTTTTTGTGATACTTGGGGGTTATCGATTTTAAACCGCAGTCTTTCAGACATATTAGCCTTTAAAATATCTGAACAATACTTTTGAAAGAAAAATCGATCAAACTCACCATTTTCTATCAATCGAAGTAACCCAAGCCTTATACGGTCTGCTATCTCGGGGAATGATGGTGAAACATAAAAATAAGTAGCTAACGAAATTTCCAATAAAATATGGTTATCAACTACAAAGTCAGGATATAAAGCTAAATGGCTTTCTACCTCTCTGTAGGCTTCGTTAATGCCTCGGCCAAAAGTAGTAAAACGCTGCTTTGACAACATAGCGAATAACGACTCATAACCATTTGCCGTCACGACAGCAAAACCAGCCTGTTCCATCGCAAGTCTTATTGACCATTCATTTCCAGAACCTGTATGTAAAGCTTTTAGAGACTTTAAACGACCGACTTGGACAAGCTTTTTACGGTTTTTATCTTTAACGATAAATATCCTAAAACCTTGAAGACCTTTTCTAATTGGAATAGGTACAACAATTAAATTACTATCCCATTCCTTTTGAGGAGCTTCCGCGACAACATTAAGTAATTTACCTTTCTTCAACTCATGAAATATTCGGCTTCTAGTCATATTCATTTCTGTTGTTTTAACTTGAGCATTAGTATATTCAGGCGTCGCTTTAAAAATTAATTCCATTAGCTCGTACGTATATGTATATCGAGGGTCAAGAGATGAAAGAGGCTTGTTAAAAATAACATCTTGACTGGCATTAGTAAAAATTGGTAAACATATCAAAAGCAACCATAAACCCAACATCTTAACCATATTTATCCCTTGATTTTATAAAATTAATTTCTGAACTTAGGTAAAGTGCGTGTTACTTTACCTTATATTTTAGATGTTTACTTCTTTGATCAAAATCCCTTTAATCTTTTGCTTTAATGTATATATCTTGTGTCATAGAAGGTAATAGTTCCCGAATCTATTTAGGTCTCGGATTAATAAAGCCTGACAGGATAGGATTAATATAAACTCTAAAATGTTCATCGCACCACCATTAAACTGTAAATTTATTAAGGTCGCTTTGAGCACGAGACTAATTATTATGCTTTTATTTTACAACGTGATACCAGCAGGGAAGCTCTAAAGCGATGTAAATTTATCAGGAACTCATTAAGGTATAAATACAGAAAAAATAGAGACCCCTTTCAAGAGAAAGGGGTCTCATATTAATATATAGGACTAATTTTACTCTTCTGTTAGTAGTGCAATTTCGCCAATTTGAACCAAGCGACCATTATCACCACCAATACTATCACCCGCTGGTTGAGTATTTTCAAAAACAAACTGATAATACTTATAAGCCGTCACTGCATCATCAATGTCATAATGGAAAGTGATTAATCGTTCTGGATCAGAAGGATAGTTATCGCTATCTAATTGAGTCCAAACTTCACCATCCACAGAGCCTGATATAGTCCATAACGTTGGATCACGCTGTGGGTTATCATTACCTGTTGTTACACTGTATTTATGTAAAACAATGGCATCGGGTAATTCAAAAGTAACTTCCACATTGGTAATATCATTGATAGGAAATAAGTGAGATGCATGTTCCTCTAGCCACCATGTACCTTCAATAAACGCGTTAAATTTTTTGGTAACGTTATTATCAATTAATTTATCTTCCCCTTCATATGCATCCCAATCAGGAATAATAACGGTAGTAGCATTAGTTGAAATGCTCACACCTTCATCAACCGCAAAGTTTCTATAGCCAACTACTGGTGTTGGATAAGGAGGTTCAATACCCTGTGCATCATGATACTCTTGCCAAAATACTGATACGCCCTTGTCTTCACCAAAAATAGATTTAAAGGCGGCATCAAAACTCCATTCTTTTAGGTCACCTGCGGCTTTATTAAATAAATAGATAAAGTCAACGCTACGATGGCTATTTGCTACCCACTCTAAGAAAAATGATGTTTGCTCATAGGCATCAACATTCCAGTTATCAACCCATTTAATACCAACACGTCTACTTTCATGAAAGCCGGCTTTAATACGCATGTAGTTAGCTAAACTCTCTAAATATGAATGGTATTCATCACCCGTTGCGTATTCACCTGAGTTTGGCGAATTATTATAACCATGGGTTAATTCATGCCATAACATACCTATCACTTCATCGCGCAAGGCATCATCACCTTCAGCTGCTTTATTAGCAAGATGAGCAACATCCATCATTAAGATCATGTCTTCATCTGTACCACTCTTAGCAGCAGGGAAGTCATATTCATCAGTTTCAAAGGTTACCGTTTTAAATAATGGTGCTTCAGCAACATCTTTATACAGTACTTTAACTATCTGTAATGAGATGTCATGAATGACGGCCTCGATATCAGGCATAACTCGACTAAATGCTATTTGTCCTTCATGCTCTGGTTTATGAGCAACAAGCGTAACGGTAGGTTTTACATAACCTGCCCATGGGTTTTGAGAATCCCAAATATGTACAACTTGCTCTTGTACCTTTTCATTAGAACCTTTATCGTTAGACGCAACCAGTGTTACTGATTTAGCACCAAGTGAAGTGAAAGTAACCGCAGGATTTCTGTTCGTGCTCGTTGCCGGTTCTCCATCTTCAAATGTCCACTGCCAACCCGTTGGGTTAGCTAAAGATCTATCCCAAAACTGTACGTTTTCACCTATTTCAGCACGCGAGATATTACTTGCAAAATCAACCAAAGGCGCATCTGCCACAACAGTCAATTCTATTTCAGCTAATTGGAATATGCCTGCAGCGGTCGCTGGGTTGTTTGCAAAACTAAAACGATAATGTTGATATTCAACTTCATTAGTCAGCATTTCAAAGGTACGCTTTTCACCACGACTACCAAAAGTCTGGCCAGAACGGCTATCAATCTCAACCCATATTGTGCCATCGCCTGAACCTTCTACTGTCCACTCGGCCGGATCTCGTTCGGGGGCATCATTACCTGATATCAAAGCATATCCTTTTAAGGCATAAGGTTTTGCTGCACTAAATTCAACAGATACACTGTCACTAAATGATAAAAACTTAGAGCCATCGTTGCCGTCAATTAAGTTATTTATGCCTTCTCCTCCGGGTACATTGACACCGTCTGGTGAGGAGATAGTGTTGCCTGAATCTATAGCCATATTACGTAGTGCAGAACTAGCCGTTACACTTTCTGCTTTTTTTGGGGTAATCTCTAGTGATTTATCTGAACCATTACATCCTGCTAAAGTAGTTGACAATACAACTATAGCGATTAGCGATAATTTAAAGTTTTTCATAATTTTCTCATCTTTATTTTTGAAACGAAGTATGTATGGGAGTTACTCTTTACTTATTACTCATGAGTAACTCATTCGATCATCTTAAAATTTTACGACCGTACCTACATAAAACATGCGACCAATACGACTATAAGGACTAGCGGTAGCTGTTTGTGCTTGACCATTTTTATACCCTTCAGGTAAGAACGGTGGATCTTGATCAAAAACATTATCAATACCAGCATAAACTTCTATTGGTGTTTCATTGCCAAAGGTATAACGAGCTTGTGCATTGTGGATAACAACGGCATCTATATCATTGTTAAAGTAGCTAGCATCTTTATCGTCAAAAATGCTGCCTTGGAATACCGTGGTCCAATTAACAGTCAGGTTTTCATAACTGTAGGTGGTACTAAAGTTTGCTCGTTGTTCGAAGTAAGGTAATTCATTTAAATTATCTTCCCAGTCCGAGTCAGGCAACGCTTTCGTTTGATGTTTAGTAACGTAGTTATAAAGCAGATTAAAATTTAAATCACCATATTCACCTAAAGAATACATATAGTTTGCTTCTAAATCGTAACCTTCTACTTCACGGCCCGCTAAGTTAAAAACATAGTTATAAGTCGTTTGAATTACACCTGTAGAACTATCTCTCTCAATAGCACGACAAAATTCAGGTAAACCTTCTAAACAACGCTCAGCTTTGTAGTCATCGCTTACACCAGTAATGATATTGTCGATAGAGATACTGTAATAATCTAAAGACACCGTTAAATCCTCAAGATAAGACGGTGTATAAATAAAACCGATAGTCGTTGTTTCTGCAGTTTCAACTTCTAAATCCGGTGACGGTCCAAAAAATGAATAACGTTCTTTTTCATCATCAGGAGCACCATTAAAAGTACCACCATCTTGAATCGCATTAGCAATTGCCGGAATAGCTCGACAAGCTGCAGCATGCTCTGCACTAACACCATCATCTGCTGAGCTGAGCGAAACACCATCACATGGATCAATGCCGGCAAGACTGAGACCTTGACGAGTGCCACCATTAAACATATCTGCAATGGTAGGTGCTCTAAACGCTTCTGAATATTGTGCTCTAAAAGTAATATCATCATTAACTTCCCAACGTGAAGCAACCTGCCAACTTTCATTGCGGCCAACGTGGCTATAGTCTGATGTTCTTCCCGCTATATTGACGCCAAGTGACTTAACAAAGGCAATATCAGCTAAAATGGGAATGTTAACTTCCATGAAGAATTCATCAACATCGTATGAACCTTCTAAACTGTCAATTTGAACACCGCCTGTTAAGCCCGATTTTGTCGCTGAATCAGGATGTTCTTCAGCATACTCACTGCGTCTTTCATAACCAGCAGCAAAACCAACATCACCAGCAGGTAAACTAAATAGACTGCTATTAGAAATGGATGCTACGAATGTTTCTTGTTTTAATGTGCCATCAAGCGTAGTTAAGTTAGTCCAAAAATTTTGCATCTCTTGAGTAAAAGGTTCAAACACATTGGTTGGCACACAGCCTATAGCAGCATAAGCTTCATCACGACAAACGTTTTCACCGGTATCAGGGTCAACAATGACATCAGTCGCTTTTTTATAGGCAACTTCGTTAACGTCATTACCTTCCTGGTCATTGCTAACATGCCCATAGTTATAACTTAATTCCCAATCCCAATCTTCTGCAAATGTACCATCAAGGCCTAGCACAAAACGTGTGACAACACGCTCTGCGTCAAAACCTCCTTGTCCAAATTCGTTAAGGCGTCCACGGTATTGAATAAACTGACTATCATTTTCTGCGAGAGCTATGTTTCGCAATTCATCAGGTACAAAAGGGTTATCAATGCTAATTTCAGCGCCACGATAGGCGGAGCCAATAGCATATAAATCTGAAGGGTTAGAAGTTTCTGTTTTGGCGTAAGTAAATTCAGCGAAAGCACGTAGGTCATCGTTCAAGTAATAGTTCGCTAGTGCATTGAAAATTGTACGGTCAATAGGCGTTGAGATGGTTCGGCTATCTGCATGTCGATATCCATCATCTTCTACATTCCAATCACCAACAGCACCATTTTGCCAAGAGACTTCTTCATTGCCAATATCATAGCGCCACTTTGGTGCATAAGTACTTAAGTCCGCGGGATTTAATACTTTTTCCCCGTCAACAGTTCTTAATCTAACACCTGTAACACCACGATCACGAGATGCTAAGCCTTCAGCCGTTGAACGTTCAAAATTGACAACAACATTACCTTTATCTTCGGCGAAGTTACCCCCAATAGTGGCACGAATCATGTCACTTTTATTATCGCTTTCTCCAGATTGACTAAGGCGGGCTTCAACTTCAACCCCCTCAAAATTATCTTTTAAAATAAAGTTAACCACTCCAGCAATAGCGCCAGAGCCATAACTAGCAGAGCCACCGCCCGTGGTAATATCAATACGTTCTACTAAAGACGTTGGAATAGAGTTTATATCAGCCAATATTTCACCAACATCACTTGATACATACCGGCGACCATTAACTAAAACAAGCGTTCTTTCATGTCCTAGGTTACGTAAATCAACGGTATTCATGCCGGTATTGGCATAATTAAATCCAGCAGATTCATTGGTTAAACCGCCAGCAACACTAGGTAAGTCAAGCAATGCATCCATAACATTGATGTGACCCGTTAAAGCAAGGTCTTCCGCACTAATTGAAGTAATTTGGCTTGGAGCAAGTGCATTAACTGAACGGATACGCGAACCAGTTATCGCGATTCGTTCAATAGTTTCTTCGCTATCAAGCTGCTCAACTTCTTCTAATGCAGACACTGTAAATGTTGGTAGTGACAATGCAGCACCAATCAATATCGCTAATCTTGATAGAGAAGGTTTCTGCTTTTCTTTGAAATTTTTGTTCATGTATTTCCCCTGACGATTATATCGTATTAAATTTTTTATTATATTAAGTGGAACGTTCCGTTATGACAGGTTAACTATTAATCCCCGTTATTTCAGGTAAAAGGGAGTAAACCAGCTAAAATAAACAAAGGATAATTGGAACGTTCCAATTCGTAAGGTACCCTTATTTTGTAAATAGTCAAAGATTATTTGTGATTTTTTGTGTGAATTTCACTCAAAAAAGTGAGAGGAAAACACTTATTTGTAGTATTTACAGTCAGTAAGAATAAAAAATAGGCTTTAGTATGACGCTATACTTTTGATAGCGAGACACAGGATAAATTTGGGATTAGCTTCAATATGGCAAATATAAAAATGAACTTGTTAACTTGAATCTCGTTCGATTAAGTCAACGCCAACCAATATTTTGTTTCGATTACCATTATTAATATTCGTTAGTATTTGGCAAACAGCAATTGCAATTTGATTGGCATCAACATGGATAGTGGTTAATGCAGGTGACATTAAGCGAGAGTCTTCTAAATCATCGAAACCAACAATCGCGATGTCTTTTCCTGGCTGTCTTCCTGATGCTCGAATTTGTTCTATTGCGCCATAAGCAATGACATCACTAAAGCAAACAACCGCTTCAATATCTGAGGTAAGAGTCAATACTTCTTTCATAGCACTACGACCACCATTACGAGTCGTATTAGATTGAACGCAAAGCTTCTTAGAAAAAGGTACTTTAGCCAGAGTCATAGCCTCGATATAACCCGATAAACGTTGATGGTAATCTGAAATACTTTCGTTTCCACCAATAAAAGCAATCTTTTTATACCCCTTCATTATCAAGTGCTGGGTTGCCAACTTTGTACCAGTGAAATTATCAGGAAGTACAGTTGCTACTTTTGCACCTGCAATTTCTCGCATTATATGTACAACAGGAAAGCCTTGTTCAACAAGAGAGTTAACCCAATCAGCAGAGGTATTAGGTGCTGGACAAATAATAAAAGCAGCCACATTATATTCTTTTAGATTACGTACTAAGGATGTTTGGGTATCTACATTTTCAGCACTGTTTACTAACATGGAAAATAAACCCATCTGACGAATTTGTTGCTCTAATCCAACGGCCAGTTGAGCAGAGTATGGGTTCTTTAAGTCGTTAATTACAATAGCAATAAGATTAGACTTTCTACTCCGTAGTGAAGCCGCATCCCTATTATAAACGTAACCTAATTCATCTATCGCTTTTTCTACCTTTTGTTTAGCTTTACTACTTACCTTGCTACTCCCGGTTAATACTAATGAAACGGTGGACTTTGATACCCCTGCTTTTTCAGCTACATCAATAACAGTGACACTTTTTGGCTTTTCGCTACGACTCATTATACCTATTCCCTGTTGAATAATTTTCTATTATAACTTTAAAGTTATTGAATTGTAGCTAATCTAACGTTATATTGATACGTAATTGGAACGTTCCAAAAATATAAGAGGACAGTCGTAACATGAAATACTTATCCAACGACATGAGTACATTAAAAAAAACTTCTCGTGATTGGGCATTAAATACAGTTGCTGTTATTAGCCTATTGACGGCAATGCCAATGTTAACCCATGCAGAAGAAAGTTCAGCCATTCAAGTTAACGATGTAACCCAATGGGTAGACCCTTTTATTGGTACTGGAGGAGATGGACACACATTTCCCGGCGCTGTTGTTCCTTTTGGCATGGTGCAATTAAGCCCTGATACTGCCGCAGTAAGTCGAGGTAGTGACCCACAAAGTGAAATATACAAGCACAGTGCAGGTTATCATTATGATGATAAAACTATCACGGGCTTTTCTCATACTCATTTTAGTGGCACCGGTCATTCTGATTTGGGTGATTTACTTATTATGCCAATGACAGGAAAAGCTCATGTTGAGGCGGGTAGTGAGACTGACCCAGATTCAGGTTACCGCTCTCGCTTTAATCATAATGCAGAAAAGGCTTCGCCAGGTTACTACTCCGTTGAATTAAGTGATTATAAAATTAAAGCTGAATTAACCACAACAGCTCGAACGGGCATGCACCGCTATACCTTTAAAGAAAATGAGCAAGCACATGTCCTACTTGATTTAACGGCTTCTATCTATAACTTTAAAAATAAGGTTATCTGGAGTGATGTGCGAGTTATTGATAATCAAACCCTATTGGCATACCGTTCTACCAATGGCTGGGCAAAACAAAGAGATATGTATTTTGCGATCAAGTTCTCTCGCCCATTTGACAGTATTGAATTAATTAACCAAGACAATTCACGTTATCGCTGTAATGGCTGCCTGACAAAAAAAGGCAGTAAACCTTCGACTATTGTTAACTCTGCTATTCAATATACTGCTGGTAAAGCAATTAAAGTGCTAACACATTTTAAAGATGCTAATACAGAGCCATTAATGGTTAAAGTCGGTTTGTCAGCCGTTAGCCGTAAAAATGCACTGGAAAATTTAATCACTGAAAACCCTGGCTGGGATTTTGATGACGTTAAACTTCAAGCGAAAAAGCAGTGGCAAGAACAATTATCTGTTGTGCAAGCAAAAGGTAAAAAATCTGAAAAACGCCAGTTATATACCGCGCTTTATCATGCTTTACAGGCACCTTCTATTTATCAAGATGTTAATGGTCAATATCGCGGTGTTGATGGTGAAATCCATCAAGCAGACGGTTTTGAAAATTACACCTTGTTTTCTTTATGGGATACCTATCGCGCACTACACCCACTACTAACTTACATTGCACCTGATAAAGTCCCTAACATGATTAACTCAATGTTGGCGCATTATCAACAGAGCTATGACAATATGTTACCTATTTGGTCTTTTCAGGCTCACGAAACCTGGACTATGATTGGTTATCACGCTGTATCAGTAATCGCTGATGCCTACTTAAAAGGCATTCGAGACTTTGATAGTGAACTTGCCTTAAAAGCAATGACAGATACCGCTAATAATCCTAAATATGATGCTATTCCAGAATACATTAAACGTGGCTATGTTCCTATGGACAAGCTTAGCGAATCAGTATCTATTACCTTAGAATACGCTTACAACGACTACACGATCGCACGTATGGCAGAAGCAATGGGCAAAAAATATATTGCAAAAACCTTTTACCAACGCGCACAATCTTATAAAAACCTATTCGATCCTAGTGTTGGCTTTATGCGAGGAAAGAACAGTGAAGGCGTATGGAACCCTGATTTTGATGCAGAAGACGCTAAGTTAATGGGGCCCTTTACCGAAGGTAATAGCTTCCAATATACTTTTTACGTACCTCATGACGTAAACACGTTAATCGATTTGATTGGTGGAGACAAAGCCTTTGAAGAGCGTTTGGATTTATTATTTAATAAAGAATTAAGTCATGAAAAAATTAAAGAGCATGAAGATATTGCGGGCTTAATTGGACAATACGCACACGGTAATGAGCCAAGCCATCATATTGCTTACCTTTATAATTACGCAGGTAAACCTTGGCGTACACAAGAACGTATTCGTCAAATAATGGATACCTTATCATCTGATCAGCCCGATGGTCTTGCGGGTAATGATGATGTTGGACAAATGTCAGCATGGTATGTGTTTTCAGCCATGGGTTTCTACCCAGTAGCCCCAGGTGATTTAAGTTACGCCATAGGCGCGCCGCAATTACCCGAAATATCGTTGAATCTTGCTAATGGTAAAACGTTCACCGTAAAAGCCAATAAGCTTTCAAAGAAAAATAAGTTTATTAAAAGCGCACGATTAAATGGAAAACCGTTAAACCGTAGTTTTATTACTCATGATGACATCATTAACGGCGGCACCTTAACATTTGTTATGTCAAACATACCAAATAAACATTGGGGAATTGAGACTAAAAATCGCCCAACCTCAATGAGCACTCATTAAAAAACACTTTGCCTGAACCTATTGAATAAATAACCCAGCTTTTAGCTGGGTTAAGGATAAAATATGCACACTTTTAAAGTTACAGCGACGTGTTTACTAACACTTGGCTTATCAATCTCAGGCTGTAATAGCCAAAACAACAATGCTGACAATGAAAATAAAACCAGCTCAGCGCCAGAAGAGTGGGTTAGTAACCCTGTTGATTACGTTAATCCTTTTATTGGCACTGAAGGGGTATATAACCACCGTCAAGCCGCTAATGTTGTGCCTGGCGCTGTGGTGCCTCATGGTATGTTTAACTTTGGCCCTGAGCATGCTTATACCAAAGATTTACTCAAAGAAAGCGAGCGCATGACCAAGCAAGTGCTCGGCGAAAAAGGTCGAATTCCTGTGGGGCCAGGAGGTTACAATTATGGCGCAAGTCGAATTAAAGGATTCTCATTTACGCGCTTATCGGGTACCGGCTGTTTAGGTGCCTCGGGTGATATTCCTGTATTACCTTTTACTTCTGCTATCAAACATTCGCCAGATACCGATATGCTAGATGCTTATTACAGTGCAGGCTTTACTCACCAAAACGAAACAGCAACACCAGGTTATTATCAGGTAAAAATGGATAATGGCGTTGATGTTGAATTAAGCGCAACAACCCGAACGGGCATTGCACGTTTTACCTTTGATAATCCAGAACAGGCAAAATTACTGTTTAGAAGCTCATATTCTCAATTAGGCAGCGGTGATGCCTATACCAAAATTGATCAAGAAAAAGGCGAAATAACAGGTCACGTTACTAGCGGTAATTTTTGTGGTTATTTAGGCGAATTCAACCGTCGCGATTATTACACTTTACATTTTGTCGCCAAATTAGACGTGCCAATTTCAGGCACCGGTGGTTGGCAAGACGACACAGTTACTAAAAATAGTGACAGTGCTAAAGGTGGCATGGGATATGGTGAAAAAGGTATTCCTAAATTAGGTAAAGGCTCTGGTGCTTGGGTTGATTTAGATCTCTCACAGCAAAAAACAGTAACCATGACAGTCGGTATTTCTTATGTCAGCTTAGCCAACGCACGTGAAAATTTAGCTAAAGAGCAAACAGAAACCTTAGTTAACAGCTCACAAACTAAAGAAAAATCTTTTGAAGAAGTAAGAAAAGAAGCTTACCAAACGTGGAATAAAACTTTGGAGAAAGTTAAAGTTGTTTCTACTAATAAAGATAAGTTAACCACGTTTTATACCGCGCTATTTCATTCACAATTCCACCCTAATGTTTTTAGTGATGTTAACGGCGAATATTTAGGTTTTGATCAAAAAGTTCATAAAATTAATAATAAACAAAAGGCGCAATACGCAAATTTTTCTGGTTGGGATGTTTATCGATCGCAATTGCAACTGGTAACGTTGCTTGATGCTACCCGTGGTAGTGATATTGCTCAATCGTTATATAACCAAGCTCAACAATATAATGGTGTTTGGGACCGTTGGACCCATAACTCTGGTGCTACAGGTGTAATGAGTGGTGATCCATCTACCATTGCTATCGCTAACTTTGCTGCCTTTGGTGCAACCGGTTTTGATATCAAAGGCGCATACCAGTCTTTACTCAAAGCGGCTAATGAACCAACATCATTTGATTTAAGTGATGAAGGTTGTCCTGTATTTTGTCGAGGACAACATCCATCACTCGATCAATGGCAATCCATTAATTATATTTCGGATCAATCAAATAGCTGGGAAGGTGCATCAGAAACACTTGAACAAGCGTCTGCTGACTTTGCCTTATCGCAATTAGCCAGCAAGCTAGGCGATAACGCATCATCACAAGCACTATTAACACGCTCAGGCTACTGGAAAAACCTGTTCAACCCACAGGCAACTAAAGAAGCAGGTTATATTCAAGGACGTAATAAAGACGGTACTTGGAAAGCTGATTTTGATGCAAACAGTGAACATCTATTTGTTGAAGGTAGCCCTGCACAGTATTTATGGATGATACCTTTTGATGGTAATGGCCTGAAAGAGATGGTCGGCGGTGATAAAGTGATGGCAAACCGCCTTGATAACCATTTTCATAAACCTGATGGTAGCTGGGTTTTATTTAGAGATAGCGCCACCTATTCTGACGTGTCTAACCAGCCATCAATTGCATCACCTTGGATGTACTTATTCACCGGACAAGCATATAAAACTCAAGACACTGTGCGGGCAACCATTGACTTATTATGGAATAACACCACTAAAGGCATCCCTGGCCAAGATGATTTAGGTCAGATGTCTTCTTGGTATGTTTTTTCAGCGTTAGGCATATACCCATTATTACCAGGTCGTGCTGACATGGTGCTAGCAAGTCCTATTTTCTCAAAAACAAAAATAGGAAATTTAACAATTAATGCGCCAAATACGTCAAGTGAAAACCGTTATATTACAAGTTTAAAAGTAAATAATATTGATAGCAGCAAGAGCTGGATTGACGATAGCTATATTTCAGCTCCCGTTAAACTAGACTTTGAGCTTTCATCTGTGCCAAACACCCAATGGGGGGCTAAGACTGCTGATAGACCTCTATCATTTTCAACGGATAATTCGGCAGTAGGAGATAAATAATGGCGGGCAATATTCCAACAGCATCAGTAAGTCATCAAACAGGAGCCGATGAAAGTTATCATTTTGCTTTTGCTTCGATGACAACACTCTTTTTCATTTGGGGTTTTATTACCGCCTTAAATGATATTTTAATACCACACCTTAAGGCAGCATTTGACCTTAATTACGTGCAAGCAATGTTAGTACAGTTTTGCTTTTTTGGCGCCTATTTTATTATGTCGCCGATTGCGGGAAAAATAATCAGTAAAATTGGTTACTTAAAAGGCATTATTACGGGACTGTTAACTATCGCCGCAGGTTGTAGTTTGTTTTATCCTGCCGCAGAAATTGGTGTGTATTGGGTGTTTTTAGCGGGACTATTTGTACTTGCTTCAGGCATTACTATTTTACAAGTTTCTGCTAACCCTTATGTGGCATCACTAGGTAAAGAAAAAACGGCGGCCAGTCGTCTTAACTTAGCACAAGCGATTAATTCATTAGGTCATACCCTTGGGCCAATATTTGGTAGTGCGTTAATTTTTGGTGCGGTAGCCCATACAGAGGTGATTGATGCAAAAAGCGTACAACTACCTTATTTATTACTGGCTGGAGCAACAATATTAGTTGCGATAGGTTTTAAGTTTTTACATTTACCCGTGATACAGTCTATTGCCGAAACGCCTGACTATAACGCGAGTGACGGTAAATCAATTTGGCAACAAAAACCACTGCTTTTAGGTGCGCTTGGTATCTTTGTATATGTTGGCGCTGAAGTATCTATTGGCAGTTTTTTAGTCAATTATTTTACCCAAAAAGATATTGCTGGTCTCACAGAAAAACAAGCCGGTGATATGGTTTCATATTATTGGGGCGCTGCAATGATTGGCCGTTTTGTTGGTGCTTACTTAACGCGTATTATCAAGCCAAGTTATGTACTTGCCTGTAACTCCATTCTTTCTATGACATTGCTTATTGTCACTATGTCGAGTAGTGGTCACTTCGCCATGTGGGCCGTGATTTCGGTTGGTTTCTTCAATTCTATTATGTTCCCAACTATTTTTACCTTAGCCATTCGTGGCTTAGGACCGTTAACGTCTAAAGGTTCAGGTTTGTTATGCCAAGCCATTGTTGGTGGAGCTATTCTACCGTTAATTCAAGGATATGTTGCAGACATTAGCTCAGTTCAAGCAAGTTTTATTGTGCCTGCATGCGCTTATATCTATATCTTTGGCTATGCACTTTACACGGCAAAGTATCGTGCAAATCAAAAAAATGAAATCACCACTCCAGTAGAGGCTAAT
>OJAZ01000488.1_pt1 | contig 17377 bp, 15 predicted proteins | sample 1589851 | NCBI WGS metagenome assembly OJAZ01 (sample SAMN05416792, study PRJEB24817) | seawater metagenome | isolation source: Sea water | place: Canada:Atlantic | collected 2013-07 | reverse complement strand
TAAGAGACAGGTTTTGCATGGCATGCCAAACATCGACATAGTCGAGGTTATTCAGTTGCCGAATAATCAAAGTGTTTTTCAAAATACATCTCTATCAATTTCATTGCGCGCATTATATCCAAATAGTAATTGGAATACACCGGACAATTAGTAGGGATTAAAGTACGTAGCGAACTTGCTCAATCGCGTTTAAGGTTTTATATATTTTTTCGATATGCTCTTTACTTGTTACCGTAACGGCTACCGCAATTGAATGGTAATTACCTTTTGAGCTTGGTTTGATTTTTGGTGAATAATCGCCCGGCGTATGTTTTTGTAACTCGCCTATCACTAGGTCTGGGAGTTCGTCACATGCGACACCCATAACTTTAAAGTTCAATACAGTGGGAAAATCTAATAATTCATCAAAATTAGTATTCATTTTTTTTCTCTTAAATCGGTAAAACAACGTTATGTTAAGTGCTTTAAAATGGCGATTAACTTCGACAAATGTTAATTGTACCAAGCTATTATTCGCTATTAATATGGTCTTTATTTGTAAATTGGCGATATTTTAACACTATTTATTACGAATGTGATCAATTGCCGCTAATTAATAGGCTATAGGTGAGGGGGATGTTATCTAATATCAATGCTTAGTGTTGATTATATTTTATAAAGTGAAGAGAATAAAAGATAAAAACTCAGCCGAAGCTGAGTTTATATAGATAAAATAATCGTGTACTGATGTTTTTGAATAAAATTAATCGGCAAACTGAAGTTTGACATAATCCATTAATTTATTGAACATGCTGCCTTCATTAACCTCTTGTAACGTAACTAGAGGGTATTGAGCAATATCTTCACCGTCAAGTTGCAAGAATAATTTGCCTACCACTTCACCTTTTTGCAGTGGGGCAGTTAATTGCTTGTCTAATTCAAAGTTAGCTTGTAAGTTTTTTCGCTGACCACGAGGAATCGTGATTGGAGTGTTAACCATAATGCCTAAATCAACTTCTTTACGATCACCCATCCAAACACGATTACTAACAAATTTTTCACCGGCTTTATAAGGTGTGTAAGTTTCGTAAAAACGGAAGCCATAGTTTAATAATTTTTTACTTTCTACTTTACGAGCGCGCTCACTATCTGTACCCATTACAACGCTGACCAAACGCATGTCACCTTTAGTGGCAGAGGTGACTAAGCTATAACCTGCTTGTGAAGTGTGGCCGGTTTTTAAACCGTCAACATTCATACTTTTATCCCACAACAAGCTGTTGCGGTTATATTGTTTAATGTTGTTATAGGTAAAAGACTTTTGGCTATAAAGTTTATATTCTTCTGGGACATCACGAATAAGAGCAATGGCTAACGTTGCCATATCACGTGCGGTAGTTTTATGCTCTTTGCTGTCTAACCCGTGGCTATTTTCAAAAAAGCTACTATACATGCCTAACTGTTCTGCATGAGCATTCATTAATTGTGCAAACGCGCCTTCGCTTCCAGCAATATGTTCAGCCATTGCAACACATGCGTCATTACCCGATGCTACGATAATACCTTGGTTTAATAAGCTAACCGGTACTTCTGTGCCTACTTCAATAAACATTTTTGAAGATTCAGGGAAGTTTTTTGCCCAAGCTTTTTCGCTAATTCTTACTGGGTCTTCATTGCTAATGTTACCACTCGCTAACTCTTTACCGATAATGTAACTGGTCATCATCTTAGTTAAGCTGGCCGGCGCTAGTAAAATATCAGCATTGCTTTCTGCAATAACTTTACCTGTAGCGTAGTCGATTAAAATATGACCTTTAGCATTGACCTCTGGAGCTGATGGGATAATAGTTTGAGCATGAGAAAGAGAGCAAACACTTAATAATACAGAGCCTAAAAAAGTTAATAATTTTATCTGTTTTTTAGGCGCTTGAGTAAACTTGATATGGGGCATAATTGTCCTACAGCACTATCGATTAATGGAAATTATAAATATTTAATGGAGTATAACATTTTTCGTTTTGATTTCTAATGAGCTCTAGCATCAAATTGTTACCGTTGATGATTTTAGCTTGTTATCTATACAGTTTAATGGTCAAACTTATTGAAAACCATAAAGTTTAAAAACGTTATTTTCGAATGAAAGCTTTAGGGTGACCATTGTCTTTAATCGCTAATAATAAACGCGTTAATTCATCATTAGTAATTATCGGACCAACGAGAACTCGAAAAATTCCATTTTTTTCTTCTATTTTTGTATTCTTTTTATGTTGTTGTAATAAAGCCTTTGCAATTTTAGATGCTTGAAGCTTACTTTTACTGGCAAAAACCTGTATAAATTGATTTTTAAAAGCAGGAGAATGAGATGCTTTGTCCTGAACCTGCTTTATTCCTGTATTAGGAATAATAACCACTTTTTCTTTTGGTAATGCCGTGATAACAGTATTGTCGGCAGTTAAGTGAGGCGTGTTAAGTTGCAGTTTTTCTATGCCTTCAGCGCTAAAATCATTAATTGCTGTAATAGTGACATCAGCTGTGCCTGTTTTTAGCATATCGAGTTTATAAGCGGCACTATAAGATAAATCTATGATCCGGCTTTGGTGAAATGGACCTCGGTCATTTACTCTCACAATAACTGACTTTTCGTTACTATTGTTGGTTACTTTTAAATAGGTAGGTAGTGGTAAGTTTTTATGTGCAGCACTCATTGCGTACATGTCATAAATTTCACCGTTTGACGTTAAATGACCATGAAACTTTTTGCCATACCAAGAAGCTGTGCCTGTTTGACTAAAGTTTTCTGCCGTTTTTAGCACTTGGTAATGTTTGCCAAATACTTGATAATTTTTATTGCCACCTCGACTATGTGTTTCTGCTCGAGGCGTAGCGTTAATAAGTTCGCTGGCATTAGGCGTGCGCGTTGGCGTACTATCATGCTTTTGTTGATAACGGCTATTGTTATTTTGAGTACTACAAGCAGACATTACTGCTAGAAGTAAAATTATGCAGATAAGCTGGGTTGTGTTTAATTTTTCCATAAAATATCTATCATTCTTTTAATATGCTCGTTGTCTAATAAGTGTTTCTGCTAGATATTAAATCGTCTATGCGTACTGACGGCCATTAGAATGCCAAATCCTGCCATTAATGTCACCATTGAAGTACCGCCATAGCTAACCAATGGCAAAGGTACACCTACCACAGGTAGTAACCCCGAGACCATGCCAATATTTACAAAAATATAAACAAAGAATGTTAAGGTTAAGCTACCGGCTAAAAGCTTGGTGAATGCATGTTGAGCATTGACCGCAATCCATAAACCGCGCATAACAATCGCTAGGTATACCGTTAATAATAAGCCAACACCAATCAAGCCAAATTCTTCACTAAATACCGCGAAAATAAAATCTGTATGACGCTCAGGGAGAAACTCTAGTTGAGATTGCGTACCTTGGAGCCAGCCTTTACCGTGAATGCCTCCAGAGCCAATAGCTATTTTAGATTGAATAATGTGATAGCCAGAACCTAGTGGATCTTGCTCTGGATTTAAAAAAGTTAATACTCGCTGCTTTTGGTATGGTTTCATTAAAAACATCCATAAAACAGGCGCGAACGCTGAAGCTAAGCCAACACAAAGTCCGATCAGCTTCCAACTTGCTCCAGCAAGAAATATCACAAAAACGCCTGAGCTTGCAATCAGTAAAGAAGTGCCTAAATCAGGTTGTCTTGCAATGAGCAATGTTGGTAACAGTACTAAAGTAAAAGCAATAATGATTTTCGACATTTTAATGGGTAAATCATGTTGACTGACATACCATGCGATCATAATTGGCACGACAAGTTTCATAATTTCAGAGGGTTGAAACTTAGTTACACCAAGATCTAGCCAGCGTTGAGCTCCTTTACCGACATGACCAAAAAGTAAAACTGCTGTTAATAACATTAAGCCAATAATAAATACGGGAACTGCCCATTTACGATAAGACAGTGGGGGAATTTGCGCGACAATAAACATCACAAAAAGTGCTAGACCTACACGTTTTGCGTGTCGGATCAAAACTGCAGTCTCTTGACCTCCTGCACTATAAACAACAAATAGCCCAAGTGTCATTAATACTAAAATACCGCTTAGTAGAGGTAAGTCAATGTGTAAGCGTTGCCAAAAGGTTCGTTGGCGTTGTTGATCATGTCCGGTACTACGCACTAGGGATTACCTGCTGTATTACTGATGTTTTGTTGATAAACATTGGTATGATGGGGGTGCTTTCGTTGATCTTTACTGACAATCTCTCGATCACCAAAGTATTGATCCATAATTTGTCGAGCTACAGGACCAGCGTTTGTTCCACCACCGCCTTTCGCGACATTTTCTATTGCAACAGCCACCACAATTTCAGGATTTTCGTAAGGCGCAAAAGCTATAAACATGGCATTATCACGTTTGCTTTCTTTAACTTTACTGGCGTCGTATTCTTCATCTTGTGCGATATTAGCGGTTTGTGCAGATCCTGTTTTTCCGGCGGCATCATATTTACTGCCTTTAAATGCACTATAGCCAGTAGCGCCGAATTTTTGCACTGTATTATGTAAACCATCTAAAACCACATCCCAACTTTTTTGATCTTTTAAGACAATGGGAGCTTTTTCATCAACGACATACTCGGTAATTACAGGTATATGTGAGCTTATACCTTGCTCGTCTACAGGCACTTCACTGGTAGACTTTAACAAGTGTGGTACTTTAATTTGTCCTTTGTTAACCAAGATAGATATCGCTTGGGATAACTGCAAGGGTGTAACTGACCAGTAACTTTGTCCGATACCTACTGAAAGCGTTTCTCCGGTATACCAACCTTTATTGTATCGCTCTCTTTTCCACTCAATGCTAGGCATTATGGCACGGCTTTCTTCGTGAAGATCAATGCCAGTGTAATCACCAAAACCAAATTTTCTCATCATTTGACTAATTTTGGTAATACCGAGCTTGTAGGCCAAATCATAGTAATAAATATTACAAGATTGCTCTAATGATTTAGTTAAATTAACTTTTCCATGACCCCATTTTTTCCAATCACGACGTTTAGTCTCAATGCCAGGGAGTTGATAAAAGCCAGGATCATAAATTTCAGTTTCTGGAGTTATAACACCATCGTCTAAACCCGTAAGGGCGAGTAGTGGCTTAATTGTTGAAGCTGGCGGATAGCCTTGTACTGCACGATTTAAAAGCGGTTTGTTACTCTCTGGTGCTAAAAGTTTTTTATATTTTTTACTACTAATACCATGGACAAATAAATTGCCATCAAAACTAGGGTTTGAGTACATGGCCAATACGCCACCATCTCTTGGATCAATCGCTACAATCGCACCACGCTTTCCTGAAAGCGCTCGTTTTGCGATCATTTGTAATTCAATATCTAAAGTTAAAGTAAGGTCTTTTCCTGGAATGGGAGGGGTAAAATTTAACGTTCGAATGATACGACCTAAGTTGTTTATTTCAACTTCTTGATGCCCAATGGTTCCGTGTAAAATATCTTGATAATATTTTTCTAGACCAAGCTTACCAATATTACGAGTGGCAGCGTAATTTTCAGCTAAACCTTGTTTCTCAAGGGCTGTAGAATCTCGACCATTAATACGCGCGACATAACCGAGCGAATGGGTTGTTAAATCAGCAAAGGGATAATATCGTTTTAAACGTGCGTCAATAAAAAAACCAGGGAACTTGTGCTGATTTACAGAAAACAAAGAAACCTGTTGTTCGCTCAAACGAGAATATAGCTCGATCGGTTTAAAGCGACGTTTACTTTTTACGGCTTTAAGTAGTTCGTCTTGTTTTTCTTGGCTTATATCTAATAATTGGCTAACGGCAGCAAGGCTTTGCTTAATGTCAGTTACTTGCTCTGGGATAACTTCTAAACTGTATACAGGCGTATTATCAGCCAGTAAAACACCGTTTCTATCGTAGATTAAGCCTCTATTTGGCGCAACGGGTAAAAGTTTTATACGGTTAGAGTTAGAGCGTGTTTGATATTTTTGATAAGAGTTAACGCCAAGATCATAAATATTACTGAACAACAGCAAAGACATTATGATAACCGCAATGAAAGTAATAAACGTACGGCGTGCAAATAAATTGGCTTCAGCGCTATGGTTTCTAATGGCAACGCGTTTTTTTCGAGCCATTACTTATTCTCTGTGATAAGGGTGATTATTATTGATTGACCAAGCACGATAGAGGCTTTCAGCTACGATTACTCTAACCATTGGGTGTGGTAATGTCAGTGGCGATAATGACCATTTTTGCTCTGATGCTTCAATACAAGCGGGTGCTAAACCTTCTGGGCCACCAACAAGCAGAGCAACATCTCTGCTATCAACATGCCAGCGGTCAAGTTGCTTGGCAAGTTGAGGCGTAGTCCAAGGCTTACCTTCAACTTCTAATGTCACAATGCGATTACCCTTAGGAATAGCCGCTAATGTTTGCTCACCCTCTTTTTCGAGAATGCGAGCAATATCGGCATTTTTACCGCGTTTTCCAGGTGAAATTTCAACTAGATGAAAACTCATATCACGAGGAAATCTGCGACAATATTCGTTAAACCCTTGGCTAACCCAAGCGGGCATCTTATTACCAACAGCATATAAGGTAATGCGCATTGTTGTTTAGATTATTCCCATAGTTGTTCTAGTTGATAACGATCGCGGATCTCATCGGTCATTATGTGAACAACTACATCACCTAAATCAACTAAAGACCATTCACCGATATCATTACCTTCAACACCTAAGGCTTCAATACCAGCTGCGCGGCATTCAATAGTAAGTGATTGAGCAATTGAAATAACGTGACGTTTTGAGTTACCAGAGCAAACTAACATATAGTCAGTGAAACCCGATTTTTTAGATACCTCTAAAGTAACGATATCTCGGCCTTTCATGTCTTCTATTTTTTCGGTAACAAAAGTAATTAGTTCTGAACTTTGCAAAGTGGGATCTCTATAATTAGCAATAATCGGCGATAATAGCATTATTTTGTTTGTCAGTTAACCATCTAATGTTGTCGTTAGCCTCTTTTTTACTCAACAATTGATATATTTCACTAAGTCAGGAACAAAAGTTGTTATAAATAGCGTTTTTTTTGACAGTAAATAGAAATAGTTCGAACTTAGCTATAAAGCTTATGCTGCTTTATAAAGTCGAAAACCGGTTTTTCTAGGTACTGGCTACAATCTAAACCCGCTTTTATTCTTGCTCTAATTTCTGTTGATGAAATATTAACTGGCTTGCTTTCATGTATAACTATTTGACCAGATTTTTGCGGCTGCAAATCGGTTAAATTAAATATCAGACGAGTGCTTAACTCTGGCGCAAGTGTGTCTTCCAGTTCCAGATGTGAATAACCTGGGCGAATATTAACGACTAAGTTGCATATGGTTAAAATTTCTTGCCAGCAGTGCCAAGTAGTAAATGTTAATAGTGAGTCCATACCCATTATAAAATATAAACTTGTATTTGGGTGCTCAGCTTTAATTTCATTTAACGTATCGACAGTAAAAGAGGGGGTATGTCGATTAAGTTCGCGACTATCAAGCATGAAATTATCATTGTTAGCACAAACTAATGACACCATTTCAGCACGCTGTTTGGCATTGGCATGGGTGCCAAGTTTATGTGGAGGAATATGAGCCGGAATTAAAAATAATTTTTCTGCTCCTATCCACTTAGCTGTTTCTTGAGCAGGCAGAGTATGACCTAAATGAATAGGATCGAAAGTACCGCCAAGCACAGCAATAAGTTTTGGCGGATTTTGCTTAGTTATACTCATAATCTAAACTAAAATTTTGACTTAGTTCATGATGAAATAAGCTGATGAAAACATCACTGAGTAAAATGAACGCGTTAAAGTCGCTGCTCGTTTTACTGAGTAAATCAACTTGCGCTAACCTTGCTAAAGCTTGCTCTGCTTGAGTTAAGGTAATGTGCTTTAACGCATGCTGATATAAAGGTTTTTTCTTTTCCCATATGCGATATTGTTTAAAAATATCGTTAATACCACTGCCTTGATCCATTTGTTCTAACATGGCATAAAGTTGGCTTATTTCCTTATGCACAACCCAAATTAATTGACCAAAAGCACTACCGTCGTGCTGCATTTGGTCTAAAATTTTCAAACATTTCTTTAAGTCGCCAATCAATAACGTATCGATAAGTTGAAAAGGGCTAAACTTAGCTTGTTTGATAAAAAGGTTTTCAGCTTCTTCAAAGGTTACTGTTTGTTGTGAAAACAAAATTGAAAGTTTTTGCAACTCTTGCTCAAGTGCAGGGAGGTTACCTTCAAATAACTCTGCCATTAAATCAATGACATCAGGTGCTAAGTTAAGTTGTAAGTGCCTTGCTTGATTATTCAACCATTGTTTTAATTGTTTACCTTCAACATCATACAAAGGTACAAAACAACCTGCTGCTTCTAAAGACTTAAACCACTTTCGCTTTTGCGTTGCCGCATCCAATTTTGGACCATGGAATATAAGTTGAATATCTTGATGTAAAAGGGTGAGTAATTTTGCTACACCCTTAGCGCCATTATCGCCAATTTTACCTGAAGTAAATTCTATTTCGATAATACGTAATGGCGAAAACAAACTCATCGATAGGTACTCTTGAAAGAGTTCGTCCCAATCAAATTTATCGTCGATACTAAAGCGAATTATTTCCGCAAAACCTTGTTTTTTGGCATGCAGCTTAATTTTCTCTAAGGCATCGTTTTTTTGCCATAGCTCATCACCAAACACTAACCATATTGGCTGAAAGCCTTGGTTAAGCGTTTTGTCGAGGTTACTATGGTATATACGCATGAAGTTTACCTAAAGCTGAATGCTAGCCATATCACGTAAGATTTTCTTGGCAGCTTCTTGGCGCATTTCTCGTAACATTAACGATAATTCCCTACTTTTTGCCAGCGCTATGTCAGGATCATCTTGATAATCACGATTAAGCTCAAAACGGAAGTTTTGAATATCTTGCCCTGGAATTAAAATTTGATACCTAACTGTATAAATTAGTTCGTATTCAGCAACTTGTCCATTAGGGAAAACAGATAAGGTTCGTCTGTCTAGGTTGTCTTTTAACATACGCATTTGCGGGATGTCGGCGTCACTTTTTTGCACTAATTTCACATCATTAATACTTAAGTGCTGCTTAACTAAGCGTGTAAGTTCGCCATATTGGTCCACCGAGCTAAAAGCAATGGTTTGTAATTCAGGTGCTAATAAGTAATTACCGCGTAGTTGAAAACCACAACCCGTTATCATTATTAACACTAGGCAAAATGATAACAGTTTGCTAATTCGGCCTATGATCAATTGCTTCATAAAGTGTTCACTTTTTAATGGATAAAAATTTTATCAGTGCAGAGTAAATAAGATTTGCTATGCACCGATAAGTGGCTACAACGTAAATCATGAGTTTATTAATACTCATGATTTACTACGCGAAAAAGTACTAATTAATTAGCTACAATGTTTAATAACTTACCCGGTACATAAATAACTTTACGTACAGTTTTACCATCAATAAATTTGCTAACGTTTTCATCGTTAAAACCGGTTTCTTCTACCGCTTCTTTAGTCGCGTCAGCTGAAACAGTAATTTTAGCGCGTAACTTACCGTTAACTTGCACAATAATAAGCTTTTCATCTTCAACTAAAGCACTGTCGTCAACAACTGGCCAAGCGGTATTTTCAACCGGATTACCATCACCAACCATATTCCATAAATGGTGGCTTAAGTGCGGCACGATAGGCGTTAGCATTAATACCACAGCGCGAATTGCTTCGTGCATAACTACGCGGTCTTCATTGCTTTCAATGCTCGCTTTACTTAAGTGATTCATTAATTCCATTATCGCAGCAATGGCGGTATTGAAAGTATTACGACGACCAATATCATCACTCACTTTAGCAATGGTTTTATGTAATTCACGACGCAATAATTTTTGTGCTGCATTAAGTGTTAAACCCGCAGTACTTGGTGCGGCATTTGACACATCAGCTGCTTGTGTAAAGTCGTAAGTTAATTTCCAAACGCGCTTTAAGAAACGATGAGCACCTTCAACACCTGAGTCAGACCATTCTAAAGTTTGCTCTGGCGGTGAGGTAAACATAATAAATAATCGTACGGTGTCAGCACCATAAAGATTAATCACTTCTTGTGGGTCAATACCGTTATTTTTCGATTTTGACATTTTGCTCATGCCAGCTGAAATAACCGGTTTACCATCTAACTTACTAATAGCAGAAGTAACTAGACCTTTTTCGTCACGTTCAACGTCAACATCAGTTGGTGCAATCCAATCTTGTCCACCATTATCAGCTTCGCGGTAATATGTGTCAGCCAGTACCATGCCTTGGCAAAGTAGTTTCTTAAATGGTTCATCAGAGGTAACTAAACCAGCATCACGTAATAACTTATGGAAAAAGCGTGCATAAAGTAAATGTAAAATCGCGTGTTCAATGCCACCGATGTATTGATCAACTGGCAACCAGTAATTGGCTTTGGCAGGATCTAACATTTGTGTATCATCGTTTGGTGAACAGTATCGTGCGTAATACCATGATGATTCCATGAAGGTATCAAAGGTATCTGTTTCGCGGAACGCTTCTTCACCATTGTAAGTGGTTTTAGCCCATTCAGGGTTATCTTTGATAGGCGAAGTTACGCCATTCATGATGACATCTTCAGGTAGTTCAACCGGTAATTGATCAGCAGGTACTGGCACAGATTCACCATTGGCAAGGTGCATCATTGGAATAGGTGTACCCCAGTAACGTTGACGAGAAACACCCCAGTCACGTAATCGGTAATTTACCGTTACTTTACCTTTGTTTTCACTGATTAATTTATCAGAAATAGCTTTAAAGCCATCTTCAAAACTTAAGCCATCAAATTCACCTGAATTAACTAAAATATTTTTTTCAGTAATAGCCGCTTTGGTTACGTCATCGTCTTCAGTACCAGCGATAACTTGTTTAATTTCTAAACCGTACTTAGTCGCGAATTCCCAATCACGTTGGTCATGACCTGGTACAGACATCACCGCGCCTGAGCCATAATCCATTAAAACAAAGTTTGCTGCCCAAACAGGTACTATTTCACCACTGATTGGGTGAATAGCTTTTAAGCCAGTATCAACGCCTTTTTTCTCCATTGTCGCCATATCAGCTTCAGTAGATTTATTGGTTTTACAGCTTTGAATAAACTCAGCAAGTTCAGTATTATTTTCTGCGGCTGCAAGGGCTAAAGGATGTTGTGCTGCTAATGCTACATAAGTTACACCCATTAAGGTATCAGGACGGGTAGTATATATATCGAAGCTTTCTGATGAGTCAGCAACTTGGAAGGTCATTTCTACACCTTCAGAGCGACCAATCCAGTTACGTTGCATGGTTTTAACTTGTTCAGGCCAATCGGTTAATTGGTCTAAATCGTTAATTAATTCTTCTGCATAGTCAGTAATTTTGATAAACCACTGTGGAATTTCTTTACGCTCAACAAGCGCACCTGAACGCCAACCGCGACCATCAATAACTTGTTCATTAGCAAGCACTGTTTGATCAACTGGATCCCAATTTACCGTAGCATTTTTCTTATACACTAAGCCTTTTTCATAAAGCTGAGTGAAAAACCATTGCTCCCAACGATAATAGTCTTTTTTACAAGTGGCTAATTCACGACTCCAGTCGTAACCAAATCCTAAAGACTTTAATTGGTTACGCATGTAATCAATGTTTTCGTAGGTCCATTTAGCTGGCGCAGAATTGTTTTTAATTGCAGCGTTTTCAGCAGGTAAACCAAAAGCATCCCAACCCATAGGTTGCATCACGTTTTTGCCTTGCATACGTTGGTAACGAGAAATAACATCACCTAAACTGTAATTTCGCACGTGGCCCATGTGGAGTCGACCACTAGGATATGGAAACATTGCCAAGCAATAAAATTTTTCTTTTCCTGGTAACTCTTCAGCTTTGAAGGTGTTGTTATCAGTCCAAAATTTCTGAACATCGGCTTCTATTGATTGGGGATTGTAAATGGATTCCATTAATATTTCTCAAACACGCTTAAAATAAGTGCTTCACCCGACTTTGTTGGCAAATTTATAAAGATAAAATTTGTTATTTTAAGCTTAGGTTTTAGCGATAAAAATTATCCCGATAGGATACCTTATCTCTAGCCATTGCGACAAGTTAAAGCAGGTTAATGCTGCAGATTTTTCAACATTACCTCGGTCTAATACTCAGTTGATTAATTATTTGTGCATTTTTAATGGTTAAAATGAAAAGCTACAGCGTTATAAAGTTGAATAAGTAGCATAAGTGCTTATTAGATTTTATACCTGGCATTTGTTCATTTTTACTCATGAAAAAGTAGCACTCTTAATGAATCAAAGGGGAATAACCAAGAAAAACCACGTTTATCATTACTTTGTACTTTAATTAAGGTGGTTAATGGTGGCTTTTATCACTTTAATAATTATACTAAAAAGTGAGCATTTAATGACGGAGGCGTTATGAAACAAGAACAATCTCGTATGCAAGAGGTATATCAAAACTTACAAAAATGGCTAGGAGATACTAGCGATAATGAAGTTCGCTCAATTGTTGAGTTAATTGAACAAGCTAAAAAGATTTTAATCGCTGCCGAACAAATTCCAGAACAGCAAGTTAAGCAGTTCATCACTAACTTAAAATATGATTTAAGTGATTTTTACCAGCAGTACCAAGCCGATATTAAACATTCCATTTATTTAGATATATTGAATGAGAGTCTTTGGGAAAATTTGGCACAAATTACCGACAAATCACAAGTAGAATGGTCAGAGCTTATGGATGATTTTCAACATCAAGATGGTTACCATGTTGGCGATCATGTAGGTTTTGGACAATTACAGTGTCGAGCATGCCAGCACTGTGTAACATATAGCCATGCAAATATTGTTGCGGAGTGTATTGCTTGTGGTGGCAAAGACTTTAATCGCATAAGTTTAACACCCTAAAAGCAAATTTTTCAGATAGTTGTTGATATTGTTTTGCTGTTAATAGGGTTGTCGCTGTACACTGTATTTAATGAAACCGTATCTATAGCTATTTGCTAATTAGTTATCTGAATATTAAGTCAGTTCGCTAAATTTTACCCTAAACGCTATTAAACTCGCACCCAAGAGACTTTCTATGACAAATGTGTCAACCAACACACGCCTTAAACCTTGCCAATTAACCGCAGATTTAACGGTTAAACAATTTGCCAATGCCACACCTACTGCTGAAATAGAGCAAGTATTTATTGGTCATGAAAGAGCTAAAGAAGCATTGGTTTTTGGCTTGTCGATGGATGCGCCCGGTTTTAATGTTTATGCCATGGGAGAGCATGGTACTGGGCGTCAAACGTTAATCAAACAAATGTTAGCGGCAACAGCCAGCAAAGAGCCCACACCAGATGAATGGTGCTACATTAACAATTTCGATGATCCTAATTCGCCACATAACCTTCATGTAAGTCCTGGTGATGGTAAGCAGTTACTTACTCGCATGAATACATTTATTGACGAGTTAATGGATTTATTTCCAGAAATATTTGATAACCCTGGCTATCAAAGACAAAAGGCTGCACTCGATCGCGATTTCAATAAAAAATATGATCAAGCTATTACTGAAGTGGAAGAGACAGCATTAAAAAGTAATGTGTTGTTGTTTGAAGAAAATGGTGAAATTGGTTTTTCACCTCTGGTTGCAGGTAAACCGCTTAATGATAAAGAGTTTGCTGAACTGAAAGAGCCAAAGCGTGCCGATTTTTATATCATATTAGCTAAATTAGAAGATTTATTATCCGAAAAGTTAATTGAACTACCACAATGGAAACGTATTTCATCTGATAAATTACGCAAGTTAAAGCATGAAACTGCCGCACAAAGTATTCAACCTTTTTTAGAAGAGCTAGAAGCTGAGTTTGTGAGTAATATTGGCGTTCAAAAGTATTTAGCAAAAGTGAAAACCCATGTTGTTGATGCTGTTTTAGAACTACTCGTTGATGAAAGTAACGAAACGCCTAATGACAAAGATATGCGTAAGTTAATGGTTGAGCGATTTTTACCTAATTTATTAGTCACTCGAAAAGCCGACGAAGGTGCACCGGTTGTTTATGAGCAAAACCCTACCTTTCAAAACCTGTTTGGTCATGTTGATTTTGGCAGCTTTCAAGGTGCTAGTTATACAAGTTATCGCCTTATAAGACCGGGTGCTCTTCATAAAGCTAATGGTGGATATATATTACTTGAAGCAGATAAATTACTAACGCAACCGCTTGTATGGGCTCGCTTAAAGTTGGCGCTGAAAACCCAACAAATAACCATCGAAAATCCGCACTTAGAATATGCGCAACCCGGTGTATTTAGTCTGCAACCTGAAAAAATCCCATTAAATGTCAAAGTTATTTTACTGGGCGATCCTGAAATTTATTACACTTTGCAAGATTATGATCAAGAATTTACCGAGTTATTCAGAGTTTTAGCCGACTTTGATCGCCATTTAGAGAAAAATCAGCATAACTTGAACGACTATGCCAATTTAATTCGTCAACGTGCTCATCGTAATAATTATCCTGAAGTAACAGACGAAGCGATTTTAGAATTGGTTAAATATGCCTTAAGGCGTGCAGAGCATCAGCATAAAATATCAGCCAATATCGTACAAGTTAACGACCTATTAGATGAAGCCTTTTATTTATGGAAGTTATCTGACGGTAAAAATGGTTTATGCGGTAAACATGTCACCATGGCATTAGCGGCAAAGCAGCGCAGAACAGGGCGCATGAGCGAAGCTTGGTTAGACGAAATTAAAGAACGCCAACTGCTTATTGATACTGAAGGTGAGCAAATAGGTAAAATAAATGGCCTAACGGTACTCGAAATTGGCGATAGCGTTTTTGGCACACCTGCGCGAATAACCTCAACTGTATATGCCGGTAGTCAAGGCGTAACTGATATTGAGCGAGAAGTCGACTTAGGTAAATCTATTCACTCCAAAGGCGTGTTGATTTTAACCGGTTACTTGGGTCATAAGTATGGGCAGGAATTCCCAGTGACTATCTCCGCTAATATTGCTATTGAACAATCCTATGGTCATATCGATGGTGATAGTGCTTCAATGGCTGAGCTATGTGCGTTAATTTCTGCCATCGCTAAATTACCGATAAACCAAGGTATAGCGATTACGGGGTCAATGAACCAGCATGGCGAAGTGCAATCTATTGGTGGTGTTAATGAAAAAATTGAAGGTTTTTATCGTCTCTGTCAAGACAAAGGATTAACAGGTAAACAAGGTGTTATTATTCCTAAAACTAATACCATTAATTTGATGTTGGCACCTGATGTTATTCAAGCGGTGACTGATGGCAAGTTTGCTATTTATGCTGTAGAAAATATTGATCAAGCGATAGAAATTTTAATGGCACAGCCCGCAGGAAAAATGACCAGAACAGGGCGGTATCCAAGAAAATCAATACACGGTATGGTGCTTAATAAATTGTCTGCATTTTCAGATCTACTTAATGGTGCTGAAGAATAGCTAACGTTAGTTACTAATTTCTCTATAAATACCATCAGATAAATAAACACGGCAAGCGTCGTGTTTATTGCTTTTTAACGATATGGCTTAGATGTGATTTATTAGAAACCATATATTATAAGCCAAGCAATTACGTTAATGATAAATGTTTAATAGCTATAATTGCTATAACTATGATTATTATAACGCTGCTTAATATAGCTAGTGTATTTACCCGTGATTACTCAAGTCGTTTAAGACAATTGAAACGACTAATAAAGCTATAGCCGTAACAAGTCATACGCTAGTAAGTATTAGGCATAGCTTAATTACTATAAGCTTAAACTACAGTGTTTTTCCTAAGGTATCTAAACAACAGGTAAGTACTTAATTGTTACTGACAAATTCACTAATAAATTGTTATTTTCACCAAAATATATCAATAAAGATTCTGCCCTTTAATCTCGTTCCTTCTAAGTTATTAATATTAAGTACATTTATTGTTTGGCGTGATTTTTGATTGTATTGTAAAACAATGATTAAAAAACGATAGTTTACAAGGAAATAACCTAATGAAATTAACTCAAGCATTATTATTTATATCAGGCGTAACCATCTTAAGTGGCTGTATTGTAGTGGCAAACCCTTCTTATGCTAATTATCATAGCCAACAAGAACTGATAATAGATGCCAAAAAACTTAACGCATTGGATATTGAAGCAGGAGCAGGCTCTTTAGTCATTGAAGGCTCTGAAGATGTGACAGAAATTACTGTAGTCGCTGATATATATACCGAAGGTCGAGATACAAATGATGTTGAATTAACTTTAACGCAATCAGGTAAAAGTGCGTATTTAGTGTCAAAAATTGATAGTAATGGCTTTTGGCAGGGGGATTCGCCACATATTGATATTAAAGTCATCATGCCAAGCCAGCTTATGTTAAAAATTGATGATGGCTCAGGTGCTATCTCTGTTAGCCATATTTATGCAGAAGTTGAAATAAAAGATGGATCAGGTGAGATGACTATTAACGATATTAAGAGTCACCTTAAGATCAATGACGGTTCCGGCGGCATTTACATAAGCCAAGTCACAGGTAATGTCAGTATTATTGATGGCTCTGGTGAGATAGAAGTCAATAGTGTTGGTGGTAACCTTGATATTGATGATGGTTCTGGCAGCATTTTTGTAAAGGATGTCTCGGGCAATGCCGTTTTTGAAGATGGTTCTGGCGAATTAATGGTCAGAAACATTGAGGGTTTAGTCACCATTGATGATGGCTCTGGCAGTATTGACGTGGAACAAGCAGGTGGTTTAAAAATTATCAATAGTGGCTCAGGTGGTATGCGAGTTAAAAAGGTAAAAGGCGGTTTTGAAATAGATAACTAACCTTTAATAACTTCAATCGTTTCTTCGGGTTAAAGTAGCTTTAAGTGCTTATTTTAAGCATTTGAAGCTATTTTCATGTTTAAATACGGTAAAGTTTGCATTATTACTTGTATAATTTCACTGTGTCTGTATAATGCGCGCCTCTGTGATCGTGAATCGAAATGGTTTCTAAAAGAGCCTTAGATAGTAAACGTAGATAATCACAGAATTTTAAAATGAGTGGGGTATATCCGCCCATAGACTTGCCCAGTTAACCTTTCAACGTTAACGTAATGAATGTGCCTTAAGTCTTCCTGGTGGTTTCCTCGTATATGTATGTAGGAATTTTGGCGTATAGCCAGTTTCTACCATGAGAAGACAAAATTATATGACTGATCTTAACAATGCCTCTGTAGGCTTTGACGCCCTTGGTTT
>OJAZ01000482.1_pt1 | contig 17453 bp, 13 predicted proteins | sample 1589851 | NCBI WGS metagenome assembly OJAZ01 (sample SAMN05416792, study PRJEB24817) | seawater metagenome | isolation source: Sea water | place: Canada:Atlantic | collected 2013-07 | reverse complement strand
GCTCATTGCCTTTCTTAATATAGCCGTAGCCCGTTTCTGCATGAGTTGGCACAATACCAAACGTCACCAATTTTCCTTGCTCTGCAGCAATGCTCGCTTTCGCAATAACCTGTTGGAAAGTTTCAATATCCTTTATCACATGATCAGCCGCCAAAACCAATAACACTGCTTCTTTATCTTTTGCTATTGCATTTATTGCCGCTAACGCTACTGCTGGTGCAGTATTACGACCTTCTGGCTCAAGCAATATAGTACTTTGCTCTTGAGACAATTGTCGGACTTGTTCAGCGACTAAAAAACGATGCTCTTCATTACAAATAAACACCGGTTCACTACAGCTTTTAGGCAGGCGTAATAAGGTATCTTGCAACATACTCGTATCATTAACGAGCGGTAAAAATTGCTTAGGGAAAAGTGCGCGTGAAAGTGGCCAAAGCCGTGTGCCGCTGCCGCCACACATAATTGCAGGGAAAATAGTAGCAGAACTCATATTTATTCCTTTGATGAGATTATAATGCCCTAATAATAAGCTATCGCTATATTATTTCCTATCACTAAGGCAGATAAACCTAACTAAAAGAACAAATAGCTCATCACCAAGATAGCGTTATTCTGATTTCGATAGTTTGCCAAGCGTAAAATAATCTTAATTTATCGGGCAGTAACGCCATGAGTCACAAAAAGTATCGGGGAGATTGGGGTAAAGTGGTAACCCTAATTCAGCTCTATCACTAAAATAAGTATTCGTTACCGCTTTATATTGCGAGTTATCTTCGCCGATAACCATATTGTTGTGTTGAATAAGCCTAATGGCTTGATCCTCTTTAGGTAACGCTAACAAATAGTTTGAGCCTAATCGCTCTAAATATATAACATTGTCGATAAGGTTTATCGTATTACGTTGATGTGACATTCCTTCTAGGCCATAACCTATCATTTGCCCGTTAACCGAATTAGGCCCTTGACCTAACAATGAATTAACGACTAATAACTCTCCTCCGTTAGACATATCAATTAAACGGCTATCATCAGATGAAAGTGACACGATAACACTCTTTTCTATGGTTAATTTCTTTCCTCTGACCTTAATGGCATGACCTTGTTTCTTAGTGGCTATAAATAAAGATTGCTCAACATAAAGTGACGCTTTATTGGTATAAATACCATGCGCTTGACCGTTAAAGCCTAATTGCTCAAAGCGACTATTTACTATTTTTATCACACCTGCTTGGCGCGCAGTTTCTAATACACCTTGCTGACTGCTATGAAAGAAAACATGATTTAGGGTTAGGTTAACGCCTTCATGACGAACACAAGCACCGTTACCATCCCTTACAGCAATATCTCTGCATTCGATATTATTAATTGTTAAATGATTGCCTTTACTTAAAATAAAGCCTTTACCTGCAGCAACACCGCCTTGAAAAATAACATGTCCGACTCCGGTAATCGTAATATCATTTTTACTAATGGTGAGCGGTGTATTATAGGTACCTGCTGCAATAAATAATTCATCTCCCGCTTTCAATGCAGAGACAGCCAAAGAAAGGTTATCGAAGCCAATGTTATTAACTTCAAAAGCTTGCCGCATTACTTTATTTCCAGGTGTCGGTTGCCACGGAGAAAAAACACTTTTTATTTCACCTGCTAAGGTATCTTTTTTACCTTGCGTTAGTGCATTATAATCTTGCTTTTTCTGCCAGCTATAATAGTAATTGCTGACCTTGTTGGTTAATTTATTGAGCAGAAAGGGCTGAAAGATAAATACAGCAATAACTAAGATATGCGCTAAAACACCCGATATAAATAAATAGTTAGTCGTGATTTTTTTTAAAAATAGTTTCATTGGATTTGCTCGATTTTAGCGCTATTTTTGATGTTGTTGATATTTAGCTTATCAAGACAAAAGCTCTTTACTGAATAAGCACCCATATATTGCATACTTGGCTTTGCACCACAAAAATCAAACACAATTGAGCTGGTACTGTTAACAGGTGAATTAACTGAAGCACTAATTGATGTATTTGTTTCAGGTGCCTTTTTCCAAGTAAAATTACCAATATCTGGCGCAACAAAATAATCTGACAAACTATCTTTCCCGGTAATAAAGTCACGATTAACTACAATATTATTTCGTTGAATCAGCTTCCCATTGTCACGAATTTTTATGCGCCCTGAAAGAATGTTATTACTCACATTAACATCGCTTTCTGGGTATCGAATATCAATACCCAAGGTGTTATAAAGAATATTATGCTCAATTAAGCTATTACGTGCTCTATTAACATAAATACCGACATCATTAGAGCAATGCATAATTATATTATGACGAATAATTCCCCCCACATGCTCTGCGCTATTTTGATTACGCCTATGTTGCTTTAATGATCCACCGCCGCCTAAAGATAAACCGAGCGCGATATAATCATCGGATAAGTTAGCCGCACACATCACTAAATTACGTTCAAATACACCTTGCTCTGAGCCCCCTTTAAAAAAAGCCGCATAACTGACTTTATCCCCCGCAGACTTTTGTATATCAAAAATAAAGTTATCACTCACTTGCCAATTATTAGCATGCATTAAATCTATTGGGGTTACAGGGTTTGTTGTTTTTCTAGGCGAGGTATTAAAAAAGGTGTTATATGTAACTTTGCCATGGTCAGGGTAGTAATTTCCAAAACCATTGATTTTTATCATGGCGTTGAAATCTTGCATGATATTATTTTTGATGACCGTGTACTGCCCTTTCCCAACTACATGAAAAGCATGTTCGCATTGCGTATGGCGCTTACAGTTACCAATAAAGTGCAAATTACTGAACTGCCAATAAGGTTTATTTACAACAATTCCCTCACCTTTTAAAAATATTTTTACCGTACCTAACGTATGTGCTGTCAAATGAATAGGCATAGTAGCGGTACCATGTTGACCAATAGGCACTCGGTTTACGCTCACATGATATTCACCAGGAGCAAGCATAATAGTTTGCCCTGCTTGTGCGATTTTTAAAGCAGTAATAAGCTCGGAGTTACTATAAACCCAAATTATTGGACTAATGCCTAAGGAAGTAATTTGACTTGTAGTTTGCCTACTTGAATAATTATTACTGGCCCCAACACCTGACCATTGCGCGAGTTCTACTTGCCGAAAGTAATCGTTTTCAACTTTAAAGTAACTCAGCGTACTTAGTACAGGCTCGACAATTTTATAGAGATTAGGTTGGTTTACCGCTAAGTTTTCTTTCACTTTGTCACTAAAAAGCGGTAATGATAAACCTGAAGAATATATGTGGTGAAATACAAAGATAATGGTAAAAAGAATACCTGTATTAAATAGTAAACCAATAACAACAAAATATTTTTTCATAAAAGGTCTTAACTTTTTCATAGTTAGGGCTATATTTGTTTATAATATTACGACGTTAAGCATGATATTACACAAAAATGAACAAATCTCTTTCAATCTACCTGGACCTAATTCGTTTTGTAGCAGCAATTGCCGTTTTTTTTGCTCATGCGCCAAGCTTTATTGGTGGTTACTTATGGCAACTGGCTTCATTTGGGCACCAAGCTGTAGTGATATTTTTTTTACTCTCGGGGTTTGTTATCGCTTACGTGGTGGAAGAAAAAGAAAAAAAACTATCTACCTATATAATAAATCGTGCTTCTCGCATTTATTCTGTAGCAATACCCGCCATAATAATAGCTTGGTTTGTTTATATGATGGGGATGGAAGTACGTCCTGAGGTTTTCTACAATTTTAATATCTCTTACTTTTATTCTAATTGGACATTCTTATCTGCACTAAGCTTTACTAACCAAGCATGGGTGGGAATAAGTATTTTTTCTAATCCTCCCTATTGGTCACTGAGTTATGAAATCTTGTTTTATGTTTTTTTTGCTATTATTCATTACTTAACAGGCCTTAAAAAATTATTTTTCTCTGCTCTTTTACTACTTTTGATGGGCCCTAGTATTCTTTTGTATTTACCTATTTGGTTGCTTGGCGTGTATTGCTATAGAAATTTAACATTATTTAGCTCATTAAAAACATGGCAAACTTCACTTGTTTTCCTCTTTTCTTTAATAGGTATATCGATACTTTGTTTAAAAAACACCGCATATTTAATTAATAGTTTTGCCCCTGTAATCTTGGGTGATAACTTGTTTAGCATGCTACTTCACCCTGCCCAATATTTTTTAGTCGATTACTTAATTGCTATTTGTGTTGCTTGTAATATTCTTTCATATACCTATATCGTAGAGGGCATAAAAAATTATATTAATTTATACGAAAAAACAATTAGATTTCTAGCTGGTTACACCTTTTCAGCCTACTTATACCATTTCCCTATTCTGTGCTTATACAGTATATTTTTTCCATTTAAAGAATTCCCTATTGCGTCAATATTTTTAACTTTAGTAGCAACACCATTAACTATTTGGTTATTAGGTCATTACACGGAAAAACACAAAAAACCATACAGAGTTACTCTAATAAAGCTCTTTAAAGTAAAAGACTAGTTTAAAAATATAACTCGGTATGAGTAAAGTTATTCTTTGCTTCATTCATATTAATGTTTCTTATTTCGATGACTTTGACTTTATAGTATGGAAGACAAATATATCACTTGCTCGATTATATACCCGTTACCAATCAAAGTGCAGGATTTCAGTGGGAATTAAAAATGCATTTTCTTAGCTAATGACAATGTTCTGCGCCATAATCGTGCTTTAATGCAAAGTATCGGGCCTAACTACTTCACTATATCCAGAAACAGTATTTCACTAAACTGTGTTGTTAAGCTCATACTCTCTTTTTGTTTGATATAACGACTGAGGGCCATAATGCAGTCAATTTTTTAAAAAGTGCCCTATTTATATGACACTAGCTGAGGAACGCTCAAGGTAAGTTTGTTATTCTTTCTGTTTATGTCCTTCCATCGTAACCCGATAACTTTTCCAGTCTGTTTTTCTAAACTTATGTACCAATGACTTTAGCTTATTCCCAAATAACGCCTTTACAAAACCTTCAAGGTGATATTTTAATAAGTATTTACGCACTATTTTGCTAAATATTTTGGCCACTTCAGGCTGATTAACTTCACGGGCGTGTAAGCTGAGATCTTGTATAAAAGGCAGACCTGCATGGCTAGTTAATCTTAGTGATTTTAATTCGTTAATATCACCTAAAGGTTGCAGGCTTTTACTCGTTAACTGGAATATATGCAAAGCGGCTCTTGTTCTTAAGCATTTAGAACACGTACCACAATTATTCGCAATATTTTTCCAACAGACTTGAAGGTTATCTAGTACAAACTGATTTCGTCCAATAAACCTAATTTTATCTGATCGGGACAGTTCAGCGCCATCATGTATGATTGTTCGAGCTTCAATACTCCATAGAGGATCTATAGATGGATGTGATCCCCATGGAAACAAATCAGTATAAGTGAAGGATGATGGAATATATACCTTTGATAAACCTAAAGTAATTGCAATACCCGCGAGCGTTAATCCATGCTGAAAATTATTGGAAATTTTACGATTATTAATAAACTGACGTAAATTATTATTAATGATGATTAAATCAATATTAAATTCAGCCAAAAACTGTTGTTGTTTTTCAACTAATTCTGGCCACTGATGCTGTTTAGTTATGGTATCAAAGCCTGCTAACGTGATTAAATGAGTAAGCTCTTGTTGATGCTTACAAAAGGTATAAGAGCCATCTACCCCACCAGAATAAAAACTACCAACACCTTGGCTAGGATTACTAGGAGCTTGGATATTACTCGCTTGCACTTCAACTTTGCTTAAGTCATTATTCCAACAGATGTAGATATCTTGTAACTCTTTAAGGGAGTGCAATAACGTTGGCGACACAGGAATATCATCATCAATCTTCATTGGTAAATTACTTATCATTGCCTCAAGTAATCCAGCAGCAATAAATAATTCGCCTCGTGGCTCGACATCAATATGATTAGGGAAATCAAACCATAATAACTCCCCGTCGACTTCAGCTGAGATCCGTTGCTGCCCTTCAACACTTGTTTTTGTTAAATGATTAATTGATACACTCGTTCTTTTCATGCTTTATTCCTTTAGCTAAAAAAGTACATATTTAAACTTTTGCTATATCTTCGTCAATCCCAAGATTGTTGCAGTCTCAATTTTTTATAAGTAAACAGAACACGCTAAGTTAAGGTAATCAAATGTATTAAAGTCTATTGAAACTAGCTTATTAAAGAATATGACTAATTATATAACGCACATACTTTATTCTATAAATAAAGTATGTGCGATTTTGAGTACATTATTTAAAGCTTGGATTAGGTTTTATGATGGCTGTTTTTCTACAAGCTTAAAAGGCCAACGTGCGAGTTTTTGCGGTGAAACCCCCATATCTTGTAGTACTTTTCTTAATTGATATAAACCACTAGTTTGTATATAAACAAGCCATAACAAATAAGTTAATATACCTACCGTTACCTCAACAATAAAGAGCATGAGTATATTAAAATAGTCTATTAACATCATTTTACTTAAGAATACAGCGCAAACCATTACTAGACTAGCTAGAAGTGGCGTAGTAAGTTGCAATAGATAAATTTTAATTTCCATTTTGATATGTTTTTTACACAGCAATAATAAAATAAACGTTAAAATGCTATAAGCAAGTAACGATAATATAGCAACGCCTTCTATACCTCGCCATAAAACCCCCACCAATACTGTTGAAGGTATAACAAAAGCACATAATGTTGTGTATTTTGCAGTTACGTGGGCTTTTCCTGAAAAAGTTAACGCTTGAGTTAATAACGGGCTCACCGTTCGAAGAAAGCCAGTAATACACATAATTTGCATTGGTAGGACAATAGCAAGCCATTGTGGACCCAGTAAAAGGGGCACTAGTTCAGTCGCACTAATCGCCATTCCTGCTAAAATGGGAAAGTTGATCATAGCAAGCCCTGTCGAAAAACCATTAAGTAATTTATTTAATTCGGCTAGATTATCTTGCAGTTTTGCGAACGCCGATGAAGTAACCTGCCCAACAAGCGAAGTAACATGGGTAGTAGGTAGGGTAGCTAAAGTACCTGCCATAGAATACAAACCTAATTGCTTTTCACCAGAAACTTTACCAATAATAAAAGTGGCGGCATTAGAGTAACAATACCAAGTTAATCTAGAATACGTTACGGTTAAACCAAACTTTATTAATGATAATGCTTCCTTAAATTCACCAAGTTTGGTTGGTATCCAACGCGCAACAAAGATAACAAAAATCATTCGAACCAGTTGAGAAACAACATAACCAAAAACTAAAGACCATGCTTTATAGCCCATTAAAGCAAAGCTTAATGTCGATAATGCTTGCACAACAATAGTAAGGAATTCAATACCAGCTAATGCTTTAAATTGCATGTTTTTTGAAATCAATGCGCTGGAAACCGTTGCTACTCCTCCAAAAATAAAAGATATAGCTAACCACTGTAACATTTCGCCAATTTGAGGATTATGGTAAAAAGCCCCTACAAACGGAGCAAATAAATACGTCAGGCCATAAAGTGAGATACTGGCAAGCAATGCAATGGAAAATGCTCCATTTAGTTGTTTATCGATCACTTGATTTTGTTGAATAATTGCACTACCTAAGCCTATTTCATTAAAGAAGGTTATAAACCCGCAGACTACCATCGCCATAGCCATAAGGCCGTAATCATCTGGTGACAAAATACGCGCCAAAACAATCGTATTGGCAAAAGAAATTAACCTGCCAATGCCTTTACCAACACCTAACGCCGCAACTCCTTTTACTGCTTTTTTTTGTAAATTCACCATGTTTTTATCATACGCTCAGCTTAAGTTTGTTATTCATTATTTCTGTTTATGCCCTTCCATCGTTACCCGATAACTTTTCCAGTCTGCTTTTTTAAATTTATATACCACTACTTTCAGCTTAGAGCCAAATAATGCCTTCACAAAACCTTCAAGGTGAAATTTCAATAAATATTTGCGTACCATTTTGCTAAATACCTTGGCGACTTCTGGTTCATTAGCTTCAAGGGCCTGTATGCTAAGGTCTTCTATAAAAGGCAGTCCAGCATGACTAGTTAAACTTAGTGATTTTAATTCGTCAACATCACCTAAAGGTTGTAGGCTTTTACTCGTTAACTGGAATATATGTAAAGCAGCCCTTGATCGCAAACACTTAGAACATATACCACAGTTATGCGCAATATTTTTCCAGCAAACCTGTAAGTTATCCAATACAAATTGGTTTTGTCCAATAAACTTCATTTTATTTGATCGTGACAGTTCAGTACCGTCATGAATGATTTTTCTATTTTCAATACTCCATAATGGATCTGTTGATGGGTGAGAACCACTAGGAAAGAGATCACTATAAGTATATGACGAGGCAACGTAAACTTTCTCAAAACCTAAGCTAATGGCAATACCACCTAAAGTTAAGCCGTATTGAAAGAAGTTACTAATTTTACGACTATTGATGAACTGGCGTAAGTTGTTATTAATAATCACGAGATCAACATTAAATTCGTCAGCAAACTTCTGCTGCTTTTCAACTAAGTCTGGCCATTGATGCTGTTTAGTGATGGTATCAAAACCAGCTAACGTGATTAAGTGCGTAATTTCTTCTTTGTGTTTACAAAAGGTATATGAGCCATCTACCCCGCCAGAATAAAAACTACCAACACCTTGGCTAGGATTAGTGGGAGCTTGTATATTACTTGCTTGAATCTCCACCTTGTTCAAGTCACTATTCCAACAGATGTAGATATCTTGTAGCTCATCTAGTGAATGTAATAAGGTGGGCGACACGGGAATATCATCATCAAGCTTCATTGGTAAATTACTTATCATTGCTTCAAGTAATCCGGCAGCAATAAATAACTCGCCTCGAGGCTCTATATCAATATTATTAGGGAAATCAAACCATAATAACTCGCCATCAACCTCAGCTGAAATACGTTGCAACCCCGCAACACTGGCTTTGGTTAAATTACTAATTGATACTGTTGTTCTTTTCATACTTTATTCCTTTGGTTAAACAAGTTCATGTTTAAATATTTACCCAAAAATAGGTGTTTCATCCATTTAAAACTATTATTTACAGCTTATTGTTTTAAAAACATCGACTAATTCTTGTGTCTTAACTTTTCGACTATATCGATTAACATCAGCACTACAATCAATATCTGTATCTAGTATCGCTTTTAAGCTTGTTGCAATTTCATCGTCTTTCCATGCACTCACACCAAACGACAGCTCTGCAATTAAATCTGCTGTTGCAGAATCTTTAGGTGTTATGGCTAAAATAGGTCGTTTAACACTTATGTAGTCATAAATTTTACCGGGTATTTGACGATGAAAAATTTCATCTTGAATCAATACCGTTGCTGAGGCTTGCTGCATTTCAGCAACAGCGCTATCAAATGATGTAGAAGGTAAGAATTCAACTAATTCAGATATATTTAACTCGGCGAGCAACCCTTGAAAGCTATCTGTTTTTCCTGGCCTGAAAGTTAGGATAAAATTGTCTTGTGAAATAATATTTTGCTTTTTCAATAATGATAAGGCGGAAAATAACGATTTAGGATCACGACCATTCGCATAAAGAGAACCACTATATAACAATTGAAATTTTTCTCGTTTCACTGGTTTTAATGAGGTTAAATCATCCCTTAAATAATAACCGTTTTCAATGGTAATGAATTTGCTAGGCTCTTCATGGGGATAAAGCTCTCGATATAGAGATGCAGCTCTTTGCGAGGTAAAGACAACTTTATCTGCATGCTTAATGACACTTTTTTCCATACGTTTTTTAAACCAGGCATAACGCTGTGCAGACTGGTCATAACGACACTGCAGTGGATCTCTAAAGTCTGCAACCCAAGGTATATTATATTTTTTTTGTAGCTTTCTTGCGATCCAATGTGCCGTTAACACTGGGTATGTAGACCAAATAACATCAGGATTTTCTTGTTCTATCACCTTGCTCGCTTGCTTAACTGCATCAAAATACCATGGCCAGTACCTGTCTGGTAGTGTCATCCACTGAAAATATCGCCCTTTAATTGCATACTTTTTAGCAGCATCGTCACATTTTGCCTTAACAACATGTTTTTCGACTTCAGGCAAAACAGCTAACGTATCATCACGACGGTCATAAATATTTTCCGTGGCAGTGATGATATGAGGCTGCCATAAGAAGCTCGTGAGGTACTCTGAAAATCTTAACGTTCTTTGTACTCCGGCACTTCGGCAAGGTGCAAATTCTAATGCGACCATTAGTACTTTTTTCATAGCTTTTCATATTCTCTTAAAGTAAATTAGCCGCGTCTTTGAGTAAGCTAGATCGAATCATCCCATTAGCTGCACCATTTTTATCTGGGCTAACATTCACCTCAATAATAAGTGGCCCTGTCGTGGTCATCGCTAAATCAAGTCCAATAAATTTGGTATAAGGCAATTTTTTCAACGTAGTCACAGCACAAACTAAAATATCATCCCAAAATGGTAATTTAACGCCATAAATTTGCGCTTGATGATCAGGGTGTTGCTCAAATTCATCCCTAAAAGGAGTTGAGGTAGTTAAACCTTTTTCTAACACCCCTGTTTCAAGATTAACGGGACACATAATACCACCACCACCACCATTATCAGTTAGGTTCCCTTCTCGACCAATGCGTATATAAGTTCCGATGACTTCAACTTCATCACCGGTTTGCAGTACCCAAACACGTAACGTATTAACACTTGACGGATTAAATTGTGCAAAGCTCTCGTGCTGTTCAATAAAAGATTCAAACAATAGACCTTCCGTTGCAATCACCTGACGGTAACGATCTAATACTTGAGAAATGGTTAATGCGTGCTCTTCATTTAATGCTTTAACTGTCACTATGCTGTCATCTGACAATACCGTACCTGCAAAAAAACCTTCACCACCAAAACCTTCAGGTATTTTGATACAAATAGTTTGCCCTACATAACGACCAAGTAAAGCAGACAACTGCTCTTCATTTGTCAAACTTTTACCATCGATATCAAAACCTTTAATCGGCTCTAAAAATCCAATGAATTTGGCACAAGGAATATGCGAAAACTGTAAAAAAGACTTTTCTGATAACTTATGCTGAGTGATTTTTCGATACGGACGAGGGTTTAATTTATCGAGTGCTGCATGGTAATCTTTATCACTAATATGTGAGCACTTATACTCCCAAGACATATTTTTATCTGCCATACCTGCTTGGAGATAATAGTTGGGTCCTATAGAATTTTTTAAGTATAAGCGCATCATTTCAATAATAATATCAACTGTGCTTCTTCCCTGTCTTTTCGACTCTAGCTTTATTAAGGACATAGTCCTCTGTAGTTTTGCCAAACCCGTTTTTTTAGTTGAGCTCATATAAATATGTCTTCTATTTTGGTATTAATTAATATAATTTTCTAAGGAAAGTAGCTAAGCCACAAAGTCCGGCTTCAAACTCTAATTGATGTACATCTGCACCATCTAAAAAACGCGGTATCTGCAAAGGTGCCGTATCTGGGGTTAACATCCCTGAAAAGACGGTTGTCGAGGTAACAACGCCACACTCTTCTAACCAAGGCAGTTGTGGTAGGTAATATTCACCACTAGGATAACAAAAATGCTGTAAAGTATTATTAAGTTCAATCTGCTGTAAATAATCTACATTTTGACTTATTTCTCGCTTAAAATCCTGCTCATTTTGTGGCGAGCAGTGTCGGTGAGTATGTAATTGAACATCAACATTACTATGTTGCAAATCAGTTAATTCCTCAGTATTCAGTGAACGGAACATTAACTGGCCATCAGAAAATAAACTCACTTGTAATTGATTAGCTATATCTAAGAGCACTCGCTGCCTAGTGGCAAAACATGTTACGCCATCTATCAGCTGGCACAGTTCATTAACAATGCTGACGGTATTTTCTTCGCTAATCAGGTATTCTTTTTGAATTGATAAGATGGGATCATCAATAACAAGTGTTTTGCCTGCTGATTTCCAAAGAATGTAAGCTAAAGCAACATTAATTACTGTGCCCTGCTTCTGAGCATAATAGCTAGTTACATAAAGCATTATTGGCAAGTTGTGCTCAGCCAAAGTGTCGCCAACAAGTTCTTTTGTTGCAGCCCAACCATCGTCCATCGTTAAGACAACAAGGTTGTCATTATGCTGATGATTGACCGCTTCAGATAAGCTAACAATTGTATACGGGCTATTCTGCAACCATGCCAGTCTTTTTGCAAAAGCCTCAGGACGCATAAATAGTTTAGGACGAAATTGATCTTCATCTTCATACGCAAAGCCGTGATAGCATAATACACAGGTATTACCTTCATTCAGTTTTCGCGCCAACCAGAAACCACCTAAGTACTTGATGATAAAAAGAATGGTTATTTTAATCGCTTTAAGCACGCGCTAGTAAACTCCTTAGTAAATGCCCATAAATTTATGAAATATAATTTTCTATCATTTGGGTAGAGTAAGTCTGCTTTAATCTTAGGGTTTAAAAATAAAAATAAAAACTCTACCGCGATCACAACTTTTTTTGGCTTAGTGATGATCGGGTCTTTTAATGAAGACAGCATGTAGCCAAAGTCTGCGGGTAAAGCATTCCTTACTTGAATATGGTCGACTAAACGTATTGGTGATTTAGGAGCTAACTTTTCAAAAAAATAATCAAGATGAATACAAGGAAAATGAATGCCCGCTAAGATATCTAAATTTAAAGCCGCCCAATAGCGAGAATTTAGTTCTATAAAATCAAACGATTTAGTTGCCTCATGCCACTTATACTCAACCATGGCTGGTCCGTTCCACTTGAGGAATTTCATTCGCGCAACGGCATCTTCATACATTTCTTGCTGCCACCAGCTATGCCTAAGAGAAGTTAAACCGCCAGTATGAGGATTTTCATGTGTTGCAACAGCCATAGACTCGGCTAATAATTTTCCGTCTTGAAAAAGCAGGTTAACGGTTGCTTTTACTCCTTCACTGCAATCTTGTACGATAGCTTTATTGTAAGATTGAAAAATATTAGTAACTGCTTGTTTCGCATCATGCTCAGTTTCCGCTTTAATAATGGTAGCGTCATCCCCTGAGCGCGCATAAAACCCATCACCTTTAATAAATAGTGGAAAGTTCCAACTGCTTGTCGCAGCCCAATCAACTTCTTCATCACTCGAAACAACTTGGGTATTAGAAATATTATCGGTTAATAATTTATCCCCACTTGTTAAGAAAGCATCGAAAACATCAACTTTGCATAAACACTGGTAGATAACGTCTTTGGTACTGCTTATAGGTAATAAATGTGAAAATTCATCAAAACAATCTTTTATCATTAAGTAAAAAGCTTCACTTGGAATAATCGCATGGATATTATTATCTCTTATATATGCTCTTAGCCAATCAAGGTAAGTATTATCATACTCAGGGCAGCAAACGGATATTGCAGCAAAATTCGAACGACAACCTAGTGCACCTTCTTTAGATGATGCAGCAAATACATTATAGCCATGTGAGCCTAATGAACGAATAACAGCAATAGCTCCCATAGAGTCAGCTTGAGGTACGAGCACGCTGTATTGGTTACGCCAATTTCTTTCCATTATATGTTTATCCATTTAACTATCTCTTCATGAGTCCAATCAATTAATTATAAAACTTCATTGTGCGTTTTATTGACAATAATTTAACACCAAGCGCAATACAAATTTAAATTCTGTTTCATCCCACGGAGTAAATCGCTTAACTTGAAACTCATCAGTTTGTTGGCTTTTCAATATACCTTTATCAGTGGACAGCGCGGCTAAAAAACCTGCTTTTTGTACCATTTCAATATGGCTAACATCAAAGTCTAATCCAAATTTTCCATTAGGATAAGCAAAATACTCTATTGGATTTTTAATAATATCTTCAAGAATAGTTTTGCTCTGTTTTATTTCATATAAGGCAACATCTTCATTCTCCTTTAGAAGAATAGGGTGTGTATGTGTATGTGCGCCAATACCCATTCCTGATTTATGTAACTCTATAACTTGTTCTTTCGTTAGAAACTGTTGTGGTGTTGCTTTTTGTTGACTTTGTATGACTAGTTGTTCAATTAACGCATCACGCTCGGTAATGGTTTTATATTTTATTTTTGAAAGGCATTCAGTTAAACAAGCTATTCTTTCGCTGTTACTCAGTAAAGAGTAACTTTGGTTATTAAAGGAAAGTTTTGTCACTTCAGTTGTCATGATTATGAAGGCCACTAACTCATCCCATAAATACCCCTTTTCAAAACCAATGGTACTGATAAAAAATGTCGCTGTGAGATTGTGTTTTTTTAGCAAAGGAAAAACGGTACTGTAGCTATCAGCATAGCCATCATCAACGGTAATAGCCACGGCACCACGCGGTAAAGTACCTTCAGCTTGTAATGCTAAACCTTCGGCTAAACTGATTGGTCTAAGGTAGCGCTTAATCCAGATTAGATGTCGTTCAAATAGTGCTTCGTCCATAGCAAGCGCATCGCCAGAGTCTCCCACTCGGTGGTAAGTCAAAATGCTGAGTTTATTTTTACCAAACAACCAAAGGAAAGAGTCAACTAACGCTTTAATAAATAATGTAATCACCTAGCCCTCCCCTGAACTTTATAACCAGTTAAATTGGTGCCAATTTGTTCTTTATTATTTTTAGATCGTTTAATTACTTCGCATAAAATATGGGTTAAGGCAAATATAGCAAATGACAAATCAAAATAAGGTAAGCTAAGTGCGGCTCCTCCTGCTAAATAAGCAACTAAGGATACTTTCAGCATTCGCGCTAACCCTATAACCCACTCATCATCTGTGTTTTTAGTAGCCCAAGATAACTTTCGATAAGTAATTAACAGAATAGTAAGAAAAATGAACAAACCAGCGAAACCCTGATCACCTAAAACTTGAAAATAAATACTATGGGCCGCTTTTGGTCTATCAACTTTATAATCACCCGTATCAATAATAAAATTCAAACGGTGAAAATCAGCTTCATATAAGTACCAAACACTTGGGTTTTGCCCTGCCTTAAACCCCCCACCAAATATAGGATGATCGGCCGCCATTAATACAGCTTGTTTCCAAGCCACAACTCGCCCAAGAAATGAGTTATCTTGTTCCATGGTGTTAATTGTATCCATACGATTTGTCCATTTATCAGAAACAAACGAACTACCAACAGCAACACTTAAAATCAAAACGATTGATACCAATACTTTCCGCTTACTTTGCAAGAAGAAATAACCGCCAATCACGATCAATCCTAATAATCCTCCCCGTGAAAAGGATCCAACAATTGCCACCACATTAAAAATAACAGCCCCTATCAAAGCTATTTTTAACCATTTATATTTTGTTTGTGATAATAAAAAAACAATCAACGGTAAAGTCATATTAACAGCAAGTGCTAATTCATTTCTATCACTCAAGCGGCTACCTGGAATACCGGCAACGGTATGTCCTCCTAACGTTACAATATACTTTAATCCTTCTGCGGCACCGAAATACGCAGCTGACAAGGTAATCGCCCATATAAAAATATTAATATGGTGTTTTGTCTTAATTGTTAAAATACATAAAATATAAAAAATAGTTATTTTTAAAAATATACCCCACTCAAACCAAACAAAATCAGGATTGGAAATGGTGAAAGTACTAGAGATAGTAGTCCACATAAAAAAGAACAGAATTAAGGTCGTTAAAGCCGATCCCTCTGTTTTTATTTTATTCTTTTGAAAGACATAAGAAATGATTGTAGCTAATGCTATCAACAAGTTATAACGAAATGATGAAGCAAAACCCCAAACCCAGCCATTAGGAAAAAACATTGCACTCCATATCCAAAGAGATACACCAATATAAGGCCGCTTAATGATAAAATATAATAGAAAAGGAAAAACTAATACCAACAATATATCGCGCATTACTCGTCATCCTTTCCATTTTTAACAGCCCAATAACATAAAAAGGCAATAGATATTAGATTTACAGCAAAGAGAATACTATCCATTTATTTTTTCACCTTTATATTATTAACAATAACTGCATTTAAAGAGTTAAATTGTTTCTCTGTTATTTTTCCCCAGCTCAATTGTTGAGAAAATAATCGAATACTTTCGGAAGTGCATTCTTGTGAAAAAATAGTTTTTAATGCATTAACAATACTTTTAGCACTTCGCTCATTCAATAATTGACCAACTCTGTTCTGAGTAATAACTTCTGAGCTACCACCAACATTAGTTGCTACAACTGGTGTTCCACAAGCTAAAGACTCAAGTAATACATTTGGCATACCTTCTCGACTTGAGGCTAAAACCAATGCATCAGCTGTGGCATAATAACCAGGTAAATCAGCCTGCATTATATTCCCTGTAAAAAAAACTCTATCTGTTAGTAATAAATCTTCTACTAGTTTTTGTAAGGTAGGTTTTTGCTCCCCTTCACCAATAATAATTAATTTCACTTTATCTAATGAACTCAGTGCTTCAATTACTAAATGATGCCCTTTTAGCTCAACAAGATTGCCTATACTTAAAATTAACTTCTCATCACTTTCAATAGTAAAAGGTAATTGAGGTTTAGTCGCATTAGGATGAAAAAAATCTAAATCCACTCCATTTCTTAACACGATCGGAGGCTTAGCTAAAGGAGCTAACTTTACCATTTCATCAGCTAATGCTTGCGATACAGCAGCACTAGCTTGCACATTCATTAGCGATTTAACAATACGCTTTTTGGCAATCTTATTCTCAGGAATAACATTTATATCACTACCACGTGCGGTAACTATAACAGGGATGTTAAGGTTTTTTCCTATCCAGCTTGCTACAACGCCATCAGGATAAAAGTAGTGAGAATCAATAACGTCAATTGAAAAACCTTCATCCTGAATTCTATCAATACTAGTTAGGCATGATCTATATAAGAAGTACGGTGTTATATTCATACCTATTTTAGGAATTACTAAATATTTAGGATGAAAAACATCTATTCCTGAGCGTACTTCTTGTTGTGACACATCACTGTACTGCTTATACCCGTTAATAGGTAACCAAGAAGGAAAATAAGGTACTGGCGCAACGACCTTTACCTTAGCGTCGGGATAACGTTTTACTAACTCTTTCACTCTATTTTCAATGAAGATACCATGCCTATGCTGGACATTATTAGGGTAAAGAGTTGTTAACACTAGAATATTCACTAGCTTTTTATTTCTGTTATTTGTTGATATAGCGGCAAGTAATTATTGACACTATTTCGCCAATTACGAACATTTTCTACATAAATCCGGCCATTTGATAAAACACTATTAAGCTTATTTTCATCGGCCAACAATTCAATCAATCGTTCAGCAAGTACAACACTATCGC
>OJAZ01000474.1_pt1 | contig 17606 bp, 8 predicted proteins | sample 1589851 | NCBI WGS metagenome assembly OJAZ01 (sample SAMN05416792, study PRJEB24817) | seawater metagenome | isolation source: Sea water | place: Canada:Atlantic | collected 2013-07 | reverse complement strand
GTGTATAAGAGACAGCTCCTACATTTCGGCGATCTTGATTACGCTTTTGATATTCTAATTGCATTTTGTTTCTGAGTAACATGTATGGGTCATCAGTTACTTTATTCAATAATTGCTGATGTTTTTGTTCGGTTTCTTTGGCTAGTTGCTCAGCCAATTGTTGCGCTTCAGCGCTTTGTTCTTCGTTAGATGATTCAGCTTCTTCGGCTTGTTGCGCCTTGTTAGCTTCTTGTTCTTGCTGCTCGCTGTTATTTTGTTCTTGCTGTTTTTGCTCTTCAGAGTTTTCTTGTTCAGCAGACTCATCTTGCTCCGATTGATCTTTGGGCTCTGAGTTTTGCTGACCTTGTTGATCATTTTGTTGCTGTTCGCCTTTTTTACTTTCATCGCTTTGACTTTGGTTTTCTTGATTGTCACCTTCTTGACTATCACCATCTTGATCTTGTTGCTCTTGATCTTTGTCTTGTTGTTGATCGTCACCTGATTGTTGTTCTTGATTCTCTTGCTGTTTTTTTAATTGCTCGAGAATAGCTTTATTACTTTTTGCATCTTCTAAATTTGGATCCTGCTGTAATGCTTTATCATAAGCCGCTATTGCTTCGTCAATTTTTTGTAATTTTGCTAAAGTATTACCTTGGTTGTATAGCGCATCTGCGGTGTTTTCTTGTTGAAATGCCGATAAGGCTTGTTCGTAATTACCTGCTTTGTAGTGTGCGCTGCCTTGCCACAAAGGATTTTTAAATTCTTCTGCTGCTTGTTGATATTGCTCGCTATTAAAATGCGCTTGTCCTTGCTGGTCTTTAGTTTTGAATAGATCTTGCCAAATATCGGCATACGCATTGTTATTAGGTATTAACATTAGGGCAAACGGTAATGTAACCATCAAGGCACCGCGTCGAAAGTAGCCTAATAGCAGTGGCAAAATTAACAAGAGTAAATAGGGGCCGAACTCTTGCCATTGATCACCAGTATTTTCACTTTCTTTAGTGTTGTCGGTGTCATTAACGAGAGGCTTGTAGGTAAGTCGCTCAATATCTTTATTGTCATGGGTAAGGGTGGTGTAGTTTCCTCTGCCTCGCTTTGCCAAACCTCGTAATGCTTGTACCGTTAATTTAGGTACAATTATCGCGCCATTGTCGTCTTTCATTAACTCGCCATTGCTGAGTTTAATTGGCGCACCAGTTTTTGTACCCACGCCAAGAATATTGAGGCGGTAAGGGTGTTCACGCGACCATTGGGTTATATCTTGAATATCTATATTATCGATACCATCAGTAAACCAATATATATCTCCATCGTTATGGCCTGCATTAATTAGCATTTCATTAGCCAACGATAGTGCTGCAAAAGGGTTGCTACCAAGCACCGGCATTAACTCTGGGCTTAAAGACGGTAAAAGTAATTTTATATTATTGCTATCGTCAGTTAATGGGCTAATGCTAAAAGCATCGCCAGCATAAGCGATAAGTCCTATTTCACCTTCTTTAATGTTATCGAGTAAATCTATAGCTTTGTAGCGCGCACGTGTTAATCGGTTGGGCACAACGTCGGTTGAATACATAGAATACGACATGTCCATGATTAACACTGAGCCTTGTGCTACTTGATAAACCGGCTGAGGTAATTTTTGCCAACTCGGCCCCGCCATGGCTAATATTGAGAGTAAACCAATAATAAAAGGGAGTGCTAATGAGCTCGATTTTGCTTTACTGTTACCTTGCACAAGTACTTTCGATAGATGTGCGGGTAAAAGTTGTTGCCAGCCCGATTGTTTGACACGTAGTTTTTTGAGCAAGAACAACATGAAAAATAAGACAATAATGGCGAGTAGCCAGAACGGACGAATAAAATGAAAGTCAGCCATATTAATGCTTACCTCCTGAAAGTTCTTTTTTTCGAACAAATAATTGGGTATTAGATAAACTTTTAACTAACAAGGTTAATAAACTTATCAATAATGCTAAACCTAAAGGCCAGTAAAACAATGCGCTGAGCGGGCGCATTTGTTGTTGTTCTTGTTCTACAGGCTCTAAGTCATCTAATAACTTATAAATTTTACTCATGTCTTCGCTAGCCCTAGCTCTGAAATAATAACCGCCGGTTTCGTCAGCAAGGCGTTGTAAAGATTCTTCATCAAGTTCACTAGAGGGGTTAACACGACGAGAGCCAAATAATGAATTTTGGATCATGACATCAGCGCCAATACCGATAGAGTAAATGGTAATGTCTTTGGCAACCGCTAGTTCAAGTGCTTGTTCGGGTGTGATTTTACCTGCGGTATTTTGGCCGTCAGTTAATAACAATAATACGCGGTTAGAATCTTTCTTTTCGTCAAAACGTTTAACGGCTAGAGCAATAGCATCACCAATAGCGGTTTGTTTACCCACAAGACCTAATACTGTTTCATCGAGCATTTGTTGCACAGTTTTACGGTCAAAGGTCATAGGTGTTTGCATATAGGCATCGTCACCAAATAAAATCAGACCTAGTCTATCGCCACTGCGGCGTTCTATAAACTCACCGAGTAATACTTTTAACATATCTAGGCGATTGACACTGCGACCATTCAAACTCATATCTTCAACTTGCATACTGCCAGATAGATCGACAGCGATCATCATTTCACGGCCTTCAGTCGGCACATTAACGGCTTCGCCAAGCCATTGAGGTTGAGTGCTAGCCAATACAACTAACAACCAAATAAGACTGAGTATTAACAGTGAGCCTTTTTTCTTTTCTGGCGCAAACTCTTGTGTTTGCATACCTTTAATGATGGTTGGCATTCTCAGTGGTGCAGCTTGAACTTGTTTTTTTGCCGGTAGCCAATAAATGAGTAATGGTAACGGCAGGGCGATTAATGCCCAAAGGAAGTCAAAATGGATCATGCTTTGACTCCACTTTTGTCTGTAGTAATGTCGACTGATTCATTTTCAACTTCTGTACTGCTAACACTCTGCACTGAAACGTATTCATCTTTAATTTTAGAATTGCTTAAGATCGAGAGGTCTTGTTTTGGCGGTAGAGCATGTTTGAGCCACAATTTTGCCGCAGAAGAAAAATCGCTAGATATTTGGCTAGCGGAATCGTTGTGGTAGACAGAAATAAAATGCTCGCCACTCAACTCAAAAAAATTGCTTTGGTGTTTAACGGGTAAGGTGCTTTTTAAGAACACTTTAAATGCTTCACCCGATAAGTGAGCTACTTGTTCTCGTGGGAAATATTGTAAAGCTGCCCATTTCAGAATGGTGACCATAGTACTTATTTCAGTTGTTGCCGCTAATTGCTTTAATGCTAATTTTTGTACTTTACGTTTACTATAATATTGACGAATTTTTATTACACCGTAAATCATAAACGCCAGAACAATAACGGCGATTAACCACCAACCTGGCGCAATAGGGTAGTTATGTACATTATTAGGTAAGTGAATATCGCTAAGTTGTGCTAACGGATCCATGATGCTACTCCGCGATGTAATTGGGTTTCGAGTGCTTCGCTGGCGCAAAAATGAAGTAAACGTGCGCCTGCCTTAGTTAATTGCTGTTCTAAGGTTTCGTTTAAGCTCATTGCTTGTTGATGATACTTTTCAGCAAGATCTTTATCACCCAGTATAAATTGTTGTCGCTCATTGCTATCACCATTAGTAATAGCAACGCTAATTTTATTAATGCTTTCAGGGAGTTGTTGTTCGAGTGGATCGCTAATCAAGCAAACGACTAATTCACAGTGTCGACTAATATTAGCCAAATGACGCACCGCTTCATCTGAAAGGTTAAATGCATCAGTAATTAAATAAACTAAACTGCCTGGTTTTGAAAGTTGACGTAAACGCGCGCAATTTTGCTCAAAGGCTAACCGTGCTTGTTCTCGATCTAAGGTTTCGCTAGCCTGTAAAGAGTCAGCATGGCATTTGACTAAAGCATGCAAGTAATGCAGCACGCCTTGTTGTCGGCTGCGCGGTTTTAATTCAGTGTGGCTATGTTGATTAAACACGACACCACCAACGCGATCACCACGCGACTTAGCATGCCAAGCGACTAAAGATGCTACATGTGCTGCTTGTACCGATTTAAAAAGTAAACGGCTGCCAAATAGCATACTGGTACTTAAGTCAGTGGCGATTAGTACTGGGCGTTCAACTTCTTCACGAAATAATTTTGTGTGTGTTTTACCTGTACGCGCCGTGACTCGCCAATCTATTGCACGAATATCGTCACCGTTTTGATAATGACGTACTTCGTCGAATTCCATCCCTCTGCCTTTACTGCGAGCGAGATAGTTTCCTGACATTTTACCGTGTGAGCTTTTAGCGGCGGCTAAATTAATTAGTGAACTTTTCGTTTGATAACGTATAAGTTCATCTATGTTTAATTCAATACCGTTACTGACAAGTTCATCAAGCAAAGTTTGCGGATTGTTTTGCTCAGTTAATTTTTTTTGATTAAACCACATAAGGGTAACTTGCGCCTAGGCAACTGCCACTAAACTGAGTAAATGATCAAGTAGTTGATTACTACTGATACCTTCGGCCTCAGCTTGATAAGTCATGATTATGCGATGACGCAATACATTATGAAAAACCGCCTGTACGTCTTCAGGGCTAACAAAGTCTCGGTTATTTAGCCAAGCTCTTGCTCGTGCGCAACGATCTAATGCGATAGTGGCACGAGGACTAGCACCATATGCAAGCCACTGTTTTAATTTGTCATCATATTTTTCTGGCTGACGAGTGGCCATAATTAAATCGACGATATAAGTTTCTACCGCAGGTGCCATGTGAATTTTCATCACTTGTTCACGTGCTGCAAAAATATCGGCTTGAGTGATTTCTTTAACGGATTTTTGTTCTGTTTTTAATGCTTCACCACGATTAAGTTTTAAAATTTCCAACTCGCTCGCCGCATCAGGGTAGCCAATTTCAACATGCATTAAAAAGCGATCGAGCTGTGCTTCAGGTAAAGGGTAAGTACCTTCTTGCTCTATCGGGTTTTGTGTTGCCATCACTAAAAATAATTCGGGTAGTGGGTAAGTATTGCGACCAACAGTAATCTGGCCCTCAGCCATCGCTTCTAATAAAGCCGATTGTACTTTTGCTGGCGCACGGTTTATTTCATCAGCCAAGACTAAATTACGAAACAGTGGTCCTGGTTGAAAAACAAAGGTGCCATCTTCTGGGCGATAGATATCGGTGCCCGTTAAATCTGCTGGTAATAAATCAGGGGTAAATTGAACTCGATGAAAGTCTGCCTCTAACCCTTGAGCTAACGCATTAACAGCTCGAGTTTTTGCTAAACCCGGAGGACCTTCTACAATAAGGTGACCATTAGCTAAAAGTGCAATGAGTAAGTTTTCAACCAGCGCGTGCTGTCCGATAATTTGTGAAGATAAATGTTCTTTTAATGAGGAAAAATGTTCAATAGCCATAGTTTATCGTTCTTATTGATTAAAAAAGTTTACGTCAGCACTTCTGACCCACAGATAGATATAAGGTTCAGGTTTAAAAAAAACAAGCATAATGATAAAAATTTTAAGATTTTTTATTAGCTTTTTTAATGCCTTGGTATTAATTTTACTAAGTTTTGTGAGCTAATCATTGAATTATTTCTATATATGTTTAGAATTATAATAAATCCAAAGAGGTCTGACCTCTTAAGTGTTGCAATAAGATGGAATTAAAAATGACAAAATCAAAATTAGTAACCGGTAGTGGAGAGCGCATAGCAATAGTTGCTGGTTTGCGTACACCTTTCGCAAAACAGGCGACTGCGTTTCATGGTATTCCTGCGGTCGACTTAGGCAAAATTGTTGTTAATGAGTTACTGCAAAAGCATGACGTTGATCCTAAAATTATTGATCAGTTAGTTTTTGGTCAAGTTGTGCAAATGCCAGAAGCACCAAATATTGCACGTGAAATTGTTTTAGGCACAGGAATGAATGTTCATACTGATGCCTACAGTGTATCACGCGCTTGTGCGACTAGCTTTCAATCAACGGTTAATGTAGCTGAGTCAATTATGGCCGGTTTTGTTGATGTTGGTGTTGCTGGTGGTGCTGACTCATCTTCTGTTGCACCCATTGGAGTATCGAAAAAGTTCGCACGTACTTTACTTGATTTAAGTAAAGCTCGTTCATTTGGTGCGAAAATGGCACTTATTCGTAAACTTAATTTTAAAGATATATTACCGGTTCCGCCTGCGGTTGCTGAATACTCTACTGGTTTGTCAATGGGGCATACTGCTGAGCAAATGGCAAAAACTCACGGTATTACTCGTGAGGCGCAAGACGCGTTAGCTCATCGTTCTCACACTTTAGCAACAAAAAGCTGGCAAGAAGGTAAGTTAGCTGGCGAAGTAATGACCGCACACAGCGAACCTTACAAATCATTTATTGAAAAAGATAACTGTATTCGTGAAAACTCTGAATTAGCCAGTTATGCGAAATTACGTCCTGTTTTTGATCGAAAACACGGTACAGTTACCGCTGCAACAAGTACACCGCTAACCGATGGTGCTTCAGCAATTTTAATGATGCGTGAAGGTCGAGCAAAAGAACTAGGCTATAAACCACTAGGTTATATCCGCAGTTATGGCTTTGCTGCCATAGATGTTTGGGAAGACATGTTGATGGGTCCAAGCTATGCCTCACCAATAGCCTTACAGCGTGCAGGGATGAATTTAGCCGACTTAGATCTTATTGAGATGCACGAAGCGTTTGCAGCTCAAGCATTGGCTAATGTGAAAATGTTTGCCAGCAATAAGTTTGCACAAACACACTTAGGTCGCGATAAGGCCATAGGCGAAATTGATATGGACAAGTTTAATGTTATGGGTGGATCTTTAGCTTATGGACATCCATTTGCTGCAACAGGTACACGCTTGATTGTACAAACATTGAATGAACTTAACCGTCGTGGCGGCGGTGTAGGCTTAACCACCGCTTGTGCAGCGGGTGGATTAGGTGCGGCTATGATCGTGGAGACAGACTAATGACTGATGTAAAAATTACAGAACAAGAAAATAACAAGACCTTTAGCTTAGCGCGCCAAGAAAATGGCATTGCACATTTAATTATGGATGTTAAAGGCGACTCCATGAATACGTTAAAAGCTGAGTTTGGCGATGAAATTTCAGAAATATTAAAAGAGATACGTCAAGATCAAACAATTGCAGGCATTGTTTTAGTCAGTGGTAAAACCGATTCTTTTGTCGCAGGTGCTGACGTACACATGTTAGCGAACTGTACTTCTGCTTCGGAAGCCACGGCTTTATCTCGCCAAGGTCAAATGATTTTTGATCAACTAGAGAACTTATCTATTCCGGTTGTAGCAGCCGTTCATGGTGCTTGTTTAGGCGGTGGATTAGAACTTGCTATGGCGTGTCATGCCATAGTGTGTAGTGATAGTCCTAAAACAGCGTTAGGCTTGCCGGAAGTACAATTAGGTTTGCTGCCTGGCGGCGGCGGTACACAAAGACTACCCAAGCGAGTTGGTATTCAAAAAGCATTAGATATGATGCTAACCGGTAAACAGCTTCGTGCTAAGCAAGCATTAAAGGCTGGCTTAGTTAGTGATGTAGTGCCGAATAGTGTTTTGCTTCAAACAGCAGAAAAATTAGCGTTGTCTGGTAAGGTAAAACCTAAAGCTCGTAAATTATCAATGATGGATAAGTTGCTTGAAGGCAACGGTTTAGGTCGAAGCGTTTTATTTAGTAAAGCAACCAAAATGGTGTTAAGCCAAACTAAAGGAAATTACCCTGCACCTTTAAAAATAATTGAATGCATTAGAGCAAGTGTAGAGCAAGCGCCTTCAAAAGGTTATCAAGTGGAAGCCGACCATTTTGGTCAGTTAGTGATGTCAGATGTTTCAGCGCAGCTTAGACAACTATTTTTTGCAACAACTGATATGAAGAAAGAGCAAGGAGTAGCAGGTGTTGCTCCAGAAAAAATTACAAAAGCCGCGGTACTTGGTGGTGGGTTAATGGGCGGTGGTATTGCTTTTGTTACGGCAACAAAAGCTAAATTACCCGTGCGTATTAAAGATATTTCACATCAAGGAATTAGTTATGCCTTGAAGTATGGTTATGACTTGTTAAATAAAAAAGTTAAACGCCGTTTTATGCGCCATAGCGAAATGCAAAGTCAGCTAGCGTTAATTACAGGCACTACTGATTATACGGGCTTTAATGACGTAGATATTGTTGTTGAAGCGGTATTTGAAGATCTAACATTAAAACAAAAGATGGTTGCAGACATTGAAAGCCATTGTAAAGAAGAAACTATTTTTGCCAGTAATACTTCAAGTTTGCCTATTGGCCAAATAGCAGAGAAAGCTTTACGTCCTGAAAATGTTATTGGACTACATTATTTTTCGCCTGTTGATAAAATGCCGTTAGCTGAGATCATTGCTCATGAGAAGACCTCAGATCAAACCATTTCTACAACCGTTGCGTTTGCTAAACAACAAGGTAAAACACCGATTGTTGTTAAAGACAAAGCAGGATTTTATGTCAATAGAATTTTAGCGCCTTACATGAATGAGGCGGCTATTTTATTATTGGAAGGTTGCTCAATTGAAGCACTTGATAAAGCCATGGTTAAATTTGGTTTTCCTGTTGGACCTATGCAGTTATTAGATGAAGTGGGTATTGATGTAGGTGCTAAAATTGGTCCTATTTTACAAGCAGAGCTAGGTGAGCGATTTGCACCACCTGCCGCATTTTCTAAATTAATTGATGACGGCCGTTTAGGTAAAAAAGTTAAAAAAGGCTTTTATCAATACAATACCAAGAGTAAGGAGAAATTAGTTGATGATAGTGTATATACCCTATTAGGTCTGCAAGTTAGTAATACAACCGTAACAGATGCGCAAGCTGAGCGTTGTATTTATATGATGCTTAATGAAGCGGCTCGTTGCCTTGATGAAGGAATAGTTCGAAATGCGCGAGACGGAGATATTGGCGCTATATTTGGGATCGGCTTCCCTCCATTCCTTGGTGGACCATTCCAATATATGGATAAAATAGGTGCTACAACGTTAGTAAGTAAACTCAGCCAATGGCAAGCTGAATTCGGTGAGCGATTTACACCTTGTGATGCATTAATAAAAATGGCTGAGCAAGGCGAGAGCTATTATAACTAGCATACCAAACATCATATTGTGCTAACGGCACATAGTTGCCGAAATAGCGGCAATAATTGACTAAAAAAGAGGCAGTAAACTGCCTCTTTTTTTTATGCTTTTTAAAAATCATATATGGCTGGTTCAATAAATTAATCACTAATCAAGGGGAAATAGTTTTTGAATATTTACTCTAAACTTGCTAAAATTTGCGCGTTTATTGGACTTCTCTTTTGTAAGTAGATATTTTTTCGAAGTGAGTAGAGCATGATTATATTATTAAGTGTGATATTGAGCGTTGTTTTTTCTGTATTTTTTTATTGTCAGGCAATAAGTAGTGGTTTGGGTGTAAAGCGATGGGCAACTGCGGGTTTGATGTTTGGGCCCTTTGTTTGGCCAATGTTCTGTATGAAAAAACGTTTAAAGACTTATCAGCGTTTTGGTTTTGATTGTTTATTGTTTTCAGCATAATCCGTTAACTATTTGGTGTTTATAAATAGCTTGAGCTTATTGTAAACACGCTACCTTCCTTGTAGCTAATGTCTAATACACTTTTATAGCCTAATGTTAGACTAAAAGTGCTTAATTCCACCATGTACTAGCTGGCATCTCTTTAATTTCGATACCTGCAGCAATAGTATTTTCAGTTCTTTCAGTAACAAATAATGATTTAATTAAACGAATCATAAAGCCTCCTAAATGCGAACTTGACTGCGCTTTGTGCCAATACGAACTTGACTGCGTTTCGTACCGATCTCTTCACTTAATAATTCTTGATTATTTATGCGAACTTGACTGCGCTTTGTACCAATGCGGACTTGACTACGCTTTGTACCGATTTCTTCAATTAATAACACTTGATTATTTATACGCACTTGACTACGTTTTGTACCGATACGCACTTGACTACGTTTTGTACCCACTTCTTGAACATTTATAGTGTTTACTGCAGCTGTTACGGGTGTACCAGACATTACTAAAGATAAAATTAATGAACTAAGCATACTATTTCCTATTTAAGTTATTATTATATTCAATAATAGATAAGCTAGAAACGTGCCAAAAGTTCAAGCCCTTTATTTATAAGGCTTTGAACTTAATATTGAACAAGGTAAACTTAAGTGTCAGAAAATCGACGCTAAAGAGTTAAAGTTTATTTGAACCAAAGGATGTGGATTTATTTGTAATTTGAAAGGAGAGTAAATATTTTTGAAAATCATTTTCAGGGAGCGGTTTACTGTATAAGTAACCTTGTAATTGCTCACAACGTAAGCCTGATAAAAAACTCAGCTGTTGGTTTGTTTCAACGCCCTCTGCCACAACTTGCATCCCTAGGTTGTGAGCTATAGTGACTATCGTAGCAACCATATTTCTACCTTGCTCAGAGGTTTCAATATCATCAACAAAGGCTTTGTCTATTTTAAGCGTATTTAATGGGAATTTTTTTAAGTATGCAAGCGAAGAGTAACCCGTGCCGAAATCATCTAACGATAAGTGAATCCCCATCGCGCGAATTTGCAGCATAGTATCAATTGCTTTTTGAGGTGAGTCCATCACGGTACCCTCAGTTATCTCCAACTCTAAATACTTTGCAGGTAAGCGACTTTCTTTTAACGCATCTGCAATCATTGCGACTAAATTTGGCTGAGTAAACTGCACAGCTGATAGATTCACTGCAACTCGACCATCAAAAAGACCAGAATCTACCCATTTTTTGGTAGCAATACAGGCCTTTCGTAGTACGACTTCACCTATATCAATTATTTGTCCTGTCTCTTCAGAAACAGGTATAAATACCACTGGACTTATGATGCCTTTTTTAGGAGTCTCAAAGCGAACTAACGCTTCCATACCGGCTATTTTTCCGGTAGTAATTTCGATTTTTGGCTGATAAAAAACCGAAAACAAATCCTCTTTTAAACCGTGTCGAATTAAGCTCTCTATTTGCAGACGTTTAACGGCGGTTTTATTCATCGAGTCACTGAAAAATTGGTATTTATTACCACCGATATTTTTAGCATGGTACATAGCGGTATCAGCATTTTTTAGCAATTCTTGTGGGGTTTTTCCATCCTCAGGGTAAAGCACGATACCAATACTACTATAAAGTACAATTTCTTGGCTTTTGAGTCTAAGTGGCAAAGCAATAGATTTTAAAATCTCTTTCCCAATAGTTGTGATCGTGTGAATATCATTCGTGTTTTCAATAATTAAACTAAACTCATCACCACCTAAACGATAAACAGTATCAAGGTTTCTTCCTAGGCTTTTTATACGCTCAGCAACTTTACACAACAATACATCGCCAACTTCATGACCTAATGAGTCATTTACTTTTTTAAAGTTGTCTAAATCGAATACTAGCAGCGCGTGTGGGACTTTACTCTTAACCAATTTCTGCTGGTTTGCTTGGAAATAAGCGCGATTAGGCAGGCCTGTTAGAGTGTCGGTATTTGCAAGTTTTCTTAACTCTGCTTCTGTTTGTTTGCGCTTGGTTATATCAGAGAAAACACCAACAAAGTGTGAAACATTACCACTTTCATCACGAATAATATCAATATTTAAATCGGTTAAGTAAAGGTCACCGTTATCGCGGGTATTCTCGATTTCACCATGCCAGCTGCCTTTGGTAATTAAGTGTTTTTTTACATTTTGATTAAAACTGTCAGGATAGCGCTCAAATTTAAGTAAGGTGCCTCGCATTTGTAACTTACTTCTACCTGTAATTCTTTGAAAGGCTTTGTTAACATCGACGACGGTAAATTGACGGTCGTAAATAACAATAGCATCAGAGATGTTTTCTATACATTTAGCAAAAAGCTTTAAGCGTTCATCAGCACGTTTTATTTGACTAATATCTTTTAACGTACCTGTCATTCGGCTGGGGTTGTTCTTTTCGTCACGTTCAACAATCTTGCCGCGATCGAGCACCCATATCCATTTATCATCTTTATCTTTTACGCGATATGTCGCTTCAAAATGTTTACTGCTGTCTTCAAAGTGCTGGTCTAATGCTTCTCTAACACGAGGGATATCATGTTGATGGATATTAGTTTGATCAGCGCCTACATTACGTTTACCATCTTGTGGAAACTCTAATATCCCCCAGATGTTTGAACGAAATATTTTACCGCTTTTAATATTCCAATCCCACATTTCATCACCGCTCCCCCAAAGTGATAATTTAAGGCGTTCTTCACTTAGCTTTATTTGTAGATGATACAAACGCTTATGACGGACTTGTTGCAGTATATAAGCGATGATTAGAAGCGTGAAAAGGCTATAAACTAATAGTGCACTGCGAGATAGCCACCAAGGTGGCATTACAGTAATGTCCAATGATTTTATTGAGCTTTCTTTTTCGCTTTGTAAGTCATAGGCTTGGACTTCAAAGGTATAATCACCTGAGCTTAAGTTAGTATAAGTCGCGCGAAGGTTGTTTTTTCCTGCGTCAATCCAATCTTCCTCTAGACCTATTAGACGATATCTGTATTTTAAATGGCTTAACAACTTCACGTTAGGTGATATGAACTCAATGCTAAAAGGCGATTGATTATAAGCTAAGTTTAGCTCTTTTAAAGTGCTAGGTGAGCTAGCCAGTGTGAAAGGCTTTTCAGATGGAGTTAAACCTGAACTTGAAATGTGAAGTTCTTTGTTAGCGACTAAAATATCAGTGAGGTAAGGAGCTGAAAGAACTTGTTTAATATTCTGTAATTCGTGTGGTACAAATGAGTGATATCCATTAATTCCACCAAAATAAATGGTATCATTACTTGTCAAAATAGCGCTATCACTAATGAATTCATTATTGTCTAATAGTAAATCTTTGTTAAAGGATTTAACAACATTACTGTTGGGATCTACCAAATTTATTCCTCTATTGGTTGACACCCAAGCGACTTGTTGATTATCTAGAATAATATCAGCTATAAAGTTATTACTTAGTTGATTATTTTCGTTTATCAGGGTTAGTGATTTAGAGCTTCTATTATAAATGGCAATACCTTGGCCTCTAGATCCTAACCATATCCAGTCTCGCGATATAGCTATATTAGATATATTTCCAAATTTTGTACTAGGTGGGATATTGGTAATTACATCAGAATAAATACCTTCAGATATACTATAAAATAAAACTTTGTTATCTGTTGTTACTAACCATAACTTGTCATCATTATCATAATTAATTGCAGTAAAATTAGTTTCTTGTTCTGTTGATATCTTTTCTAATTTATTTGATAAGAGATTGAAAGATGCGAAACTCTTGGTCTCATCTATAAACCATAAATGCTCATTTGCAAAAATTAAATTGCCAAAATCATTATATGTTGATTCTATTTGCCACTTAGGATTTTCGGTTAAAGTACTTGTTTCGGTCTGGTAATAATATAATTTTCCAGGTTCAGAAGGGGTGATAGGTTCGGTTTTTAACCATAAGTTATCTTTTTCATCTACAAGTAAATGAGAAATAGGACGGTCATTGTCTATTTGTGCTTGGTAAATATCACCTTGACTATCGATTTTGTTTAGTTGGCCGTTATCTGTTGTGAACCAAACCGTTCCGTCTGAGGCCTCTGCGAATCCGTATACAGCTTGAGTTGGGGTGCTGTAGTCGAATAAGCCATGATTAATTTTTAATTGCAAAGAATTGAATGTGTTTATACCACCACCGTTAGTTCCTAACCACATTTTATCTGAGTGGTCCTTAAATACCTTTAGAATTATATCAAAAGATAAAGAATTCTCATGAGGGGTACTTTGGTAAGCGTTAATAGCTCCAGTAAGCAAGTTTATGCTGTTTAACCCATTGAGTGTTCCAAGCCAAATAGTTGAATCATCGAGCTGAGAGATGGAACGAACTTTATTAGAAAGAATTCCTGTTTCACTAGTAGATGCTTTGTCTGTGTATCTTTTAATAATTTTGTAATCTTGTGAAACAATAAAAAGACCATTATTAGTCGCTAACCAGTACTGGTTATCGATAAACTTTAGGTCGTAAAGTGCATTGGCGTCGAGTTTTAAGTTCCATTTATTGTTTTCACTTAAAGAAATTGCAAAGGTTAGTGTATTGTTGGCTAAATATATCCCTTTATCATAAGTACCAAGCCAATAGTTCCCTTTTTCATCTTGGAAAATGGTTTTAATCTCTTTTAAAGCAGTATCAAAACCACGAATTCTTATTCGTGAGAAATTTTTATTTTCTGGATCGAATTTATGTAGACCTTCTTTGGTGGAGACCCAAATGTTATTATTGGGATCTTGGTAAATATCCCAGATTTCGTTGTCTTTTAGTGAGTTACTGTCATTTTTTTGATGAAGAAAATTGTCAAAATTATCTAATGATTCGTTATATCGGCTTAGGCCTTCATTTGTACCAACCCAGAGAACATTTTTGCTATCTATAAATATTTTTCTAATAAAGTTATCTGCAATTGATTTTTTATCTGTACTGTCGTGACGATAATAAACGAAGTTCTTACCATCATATCGATTTAAGCCGTCTTGGGTGGCTATCCATATAAAGCCATTTTGATCTTGAGTAATATCGTAAACATAGCTTTGAGATAGGCCTTGAGCTATCGAGATTCGTTCAAATTTTAAGGGATTTTGGTTAATGTTGTGATCTGAAGCTAGGGCCTTGGTATGAGGGAATAGTAAAACGATCAAAGTCAACAGAGCGACCATCGAATAGCATTGGGGAATTAATTTATTTCTTAAAAGAAGCAAAAGCACAAATACAACCTTTTGGTAGTGAAACCCATATCTAATTAATTTAACTTACTTAGATATGCCATATATTTTTATTATTTTTGGATGTCACACCCCATTTAAAATGATGTCGAGGGGTAAGTCAATCTTTGGCGCTTTATGACGGGTTTTGAAGTAATTTAATCGTCATAAAGGCAATATAGTTATGTATCGGCTAGATTAATATTTTCTTTGACATTTTTTCAATAAAGTTTCTTCATCGTCCTTAATGGTTAAACCTTTCGTCATTAATGCAAATTGTTCGTTGTTTTCGTAACTCAGTAATGACAAGCAATCTGTATTATCGGCGTGCTGAAAGTAAGCTTTGATAAATTCTGCTACATCTTTTATGGATAGTTTTTCGATAATTGAAATGAGCTTTTGCTTTTGGTCGAATGACGCTTCTTTATTACAAATAGCAGCCCAGTATCGTTGACTCTTAATTCTTAAATTTGAGTCTTTTTCTTGTAACTGACTAGCGAGACCAAATTGTAAATGTTGCCAATGTTCAGCAGGTAATTGATTAATAAAATCACCAGAACGCGCTATAAAATCGTTCATTGCCGCTGTTAATGTGACAGAGTCTGTATGAGGTGACTGTATATAAAATGCTATACCAGGGTAGCGATTAATTGGAATAAAGCCAACACCGACTAAATAACCATATTGCTTTTCTGTGCGCATTTCTTGGAAAAAAATAGGAGACAATAACTGGTTGGTTAACATGGTCAATGCGACTGTGCGTAGATCTTTATTTGGCATGGGATAATACAGAACAGCAGCATGATCATGAGCGGGTAAAGCCATTGGTAGCGTTAAAGTGCCTTTTCCTTGAATATCATTACAGGGGATTTTAACTTGATTACTATCCGACAATTTATTAACGAATACTTTTTTAATATCTGAAATAATTTTATTTGCCGAATGCTTCGACCAATTTCCGTGTATTAGAACGTCTACTGCGGTATTTTCAAAAATCTTAGGGAGAAAACTTTTAAACTGATTAAATTCTATTTTTTCAAGGGCACTAATTAACGTTTTGCTACTTGGGCTAGTCGGTTGCATTGAAGCGCTAAGTTTAGCAAACAGCTGTGATATAGACTTACTACTTTCTGCATTTTGCCAATGACTGAGAAGTTGTTGTTTAAATAATTCGAATTTATTAGCACAAAACTTACCTTGCATTAAGCTGGCTAATAAGCGCGGCAATAATTGTTCTTGTTTAGTACTAATACCTGATAATTGCAGTGTTAGCCCACTTTGGTGAGAATATAAATGATAGTGAATGCCCGCTAACTCAGCATCGTAATGTTCTTCAATGACAGCGTCACTATATAAATCAATAAAAAGCCTTGTCATTGCAATAGTGCTAGCATTTTCTATAACTGCAGGTGAGTCTACAGATAGGTATATATAACCTTTTGGCGTGTTGAAGCTGGTATCATGTTTAAACCAAGCATTTAATCCATTTTGCTGATAAATATTTTCTGGTGGTTTTTGCGGTGTATTGTCTTCATCATCATCTTTAACCAGTTTTGGTTGTGCGACTATGTATGGATTTTTTTTAGGTAATGCTAGTGTGTTTAAAGTCGCTGCTTGTTGCCAATTTTCGATGGTATGCTGATCAATATCTTGAATAGAATAAGGTACTTGATACCATTTACTCATATTATTGTGGGGTTGGCCGGCGTTATTCTTATCGATAGAAATAATACGCATATTGCTAGCAACTAAATACCCGAGTAGGTTAGTTAGCGTTTCTTGTTTTTGGCCTTCCATAACATAGTCGCCAAAAATATAATCGTGCTCTGGGTAGTGCTGCATGTTAATGACGAGTTGGCTAACAGAGTCAAGCGGCGATAGCTTTTCTTGATAACAAAATGATAATACTGCTAATGCTTTCTTCTCTTGGTAATATTGTTCATTAAGTGGTGCATTTTTTAGTAAATTTAGATATGAAAATACAGTACTTATAATCTCATTGGTATTTTTCGCACCTAGTTCTGAAAGTGAGATACTAATATTAAAATCTTTAAAGTTAGAGCCATTTATACCAGAGCCGGCCGTTAAGCCCAGAGCCCATTGCTTACTTTTTAATAATGACAATATGCTACCTGGGCCTTCATGCCCAATTAAGTAAGCTAATATCGATTCAGGTTTTTGGCGATAATATTTATCTATGCTCGGCATAGCAAAACTAATAATGAGTTGTTGATCGTTCCTAACCGGCTGTACTGATATCCATTTTTGTTGATGCTGCGGATAATAAAGAGGTTGGCTAATTTGAATTTTTTCAAGTCCATTTGATTGAATTTTAGAGAAATGGTTATTCGCTAAATCTTCAAGTTCATTAATGGTTTGCGGACCTTCCAATACTAAAGTCATGAAATGTGCTTGGTAGTTTTTTTCAAAAAAATTGCACAACTCTTCGCGTAAATTATATCCTGCTTTATCAGCTAAAGTTTCACTACTGCCTACTGAAAACTTAGCAAAAGGATGAGCTTGGTTGATTGTTTCTTTATGAACATCGTAAAGGCGGCGGATGTCATCTTTAAGTTTGAGTTTAAACTCTGCATCAATATTTTTTCGTTCTTTATTTACAAATTCTTCAGACAGTAGGGGGGCTGTAAAAAACTCACCAAATCGTTCTATTGCAGAGCCAAAGTGCTGATGGCCAATGTCGAAGAAAAAACAAGTGTGCTCTGTGGCTGTCCAAGCATTATTACTGCCACCATGCTGTCTCTTA
>OJAZ01000467.1_pt1 | contig 17861 bp, 13 predicted proteins | sample 1589851 | NCBI WGS metagenome assembly OJAZ01 (sample SAMN05416792, study PRJEB24817) | seawater metagenome | isolation source: Sea water | place: Canada:Atlantic | collected 2013-07 | reverse complement strand
TCTTTTATTTGTTGATAAAGATACTGACCGAGGTGTTGCGGGATGTTTTTAATATTTGGTTGCATGTGCTTTCCTTAGCGTTTTATTTATGACAAATCATCATCAAGTGATTCATCGGGTTTTAAATAATTGAGGAGTTCTTGCTCATCAATAGGGCCTGTGATTTCTTCATCTAAGATTTCGTCGTCATCCCAATAACCTGAAATGGTGTAGTCGATATTCGAGCCAATAGTCTCAGTTTCCATGTATGTTGTGTAAAATTTATCCCAGTATTTATTATCTATTTCATGCCACCACTCACCAAAACCACCTATGTTATCAACATCGCGAGATAAGCCTCTTAAGTTGCCAGCAGAGCTTGCAATTCCTGTAAGGTGGTCTTTTTTAGCTTTTTCAAAGTGTTCAAGCGCATTCTGAGCGCCGCGTTTTATATTGGGAGCACCTCGAAGTTGCCATTGCTTAAAGTTGTCTATGTTTAAAGTCGGATTTTTTTGCAACTGAAGTTCAAACTCATTCATTCCGGCTTCAAGTGTTTCAACAATTTCCTGATAACTATCCACGTAAAGTTTGATGTAGTCTATTGAAGTGAACTTCCTCTCGAGAAGTGTTTTTTTTGAATTTTTTTTCATTATATTGCATCTGGCCAATTAGTTAGTTTTGGTTGTATTTTGTCACCAGTGATTAAACCAGGTTTGATAAATATCTGTGTTTCAGCTCCTTTTAAATAAAAGTTACTACCTTCAAACTCTTCATATTTCTGCCCAGCTACACCGCCAACCCATACTTTTTCATCTTGCTCTAGTACGTGCTCAATATAGTGACCATTGTCATTCCATGAATCTTTAACTGCATAATTTTCTCGCCACTGCGCTTTTGACGTAGGTAACTCAAAGGCCCAGTAGGCGCCAGAGCTTTGACGAGTTGCTTCAGATGTGCCTTCGTCAATAATACGATAAATCTTTGTTCCTTTGGGAAGTGTGTCCGCTTTTAAATCGGTGAAGTTTTCAAAATTGTCACCATATCTTAAATCCGGCCATCCTTCATCTATTTTACCCAAGCTCTTTTCATCTAGTTTCTTTAATCCTTTAAAGTCATCAGGCATTATTCCCTCATTTGCCCCAAGAGGCCTTCCGTTTGGCGTTAGTGTATAGCTATCGGGCCACTCGCCATTTTGCTGGCCATGGGGATGATGGCGTTTAAAAATAATGGGGGAGCTGCCAATTGCTTTTACACCTTCTTTAATTTTATAAGGTAGCTCTATGTCACTGGCATCTAACTCTGTAGTTTTGGCTTTTACGGGCTGGCCGGTATTACCTCTTACAACACGACCTTTGGCATTACTTAATAACGCTTCGTCAACGTAGCCTTTAATACGATTAATGCCTTGCTGTATTCCTGAGTCTATTTTGGTTTCAAACTGTTTTAATTTAGTTAAGCTATTTTCAATAGACTTAATGGCGTGATTATCTAGCATTTTACGAATTAACCAAGAGTCTAAGATAGACTCAAGTGCTTCTTTAATTGTGCTAATTTGATTTTTAACAGCTTTTGTTGAATCTTGAGTGAGTTTTGACCAGTCCAGATTTTTGAGAAACGCGTGTGGATCGCCTTTACCCAGTTTTCGCAATACAGCAAAGGCTGCATCGAGTGTTGCCCCAATATTTTTTATAATGACTTTTAGAGTGCCTTTTAATGCACTACCAAGAATAGGAACTAAGCCAATAGCTGTTAAAGAAAGTGCTAGCCAGCCGTCACTGTCATTGCTTTCGTCATCATCACTTAAGACCATAATATTTGCACAGATATCACGACAATCCATTAACTGATCAATAACTGGGATCATAGATATAACACTACCCACTACTATTTGGGAGGTACTTGGGTTTCTATTAAAATCGCCTTGCAGCGCTCCCCAAAGCCAATTACCTGATGTTGCGGCTACGTTATTAGCCTCATCAAGTAAAGCAGTGTTGTTAGTTTCAATCATTTTTACCGCTTGTTGCGGTGTTATTTTTCCATAAAGCGGGTTTGGTGTGGTGTTATCTTGAGGCTTATACTCGCGCGTATCTTCCCCATATTGAACAGTGAACTGACCATTTGGTACATCGGTTAATTGCGCTATACCGTCTTCATCTAGCTGGCCTGTACTTTGTGTTCCATCATCAAATTTAATGGTGTAAGGCGCATTTTTAACTGGGCTACCATCTTGATAAACGTATTCTAAATCAACAACGCTTGGTGTTGTTGATGCTACACCAGCATCACTTATGTTTATATTATTAACACGACTAATGTTGGCAGGGCTTGCGTTGCTTGGTGCGCGCGCGGTTTGTGGGCTGGTTATGTCGTAATCAACCGGGCCATCAAAGGTTATAAATGTGCCATCGAGTGTGAGTACATTTGTTGCAGTAATGTCAACATTACCTTGGCTGTCGAGTTTTATCTCGCCGCCTGCGTTGTGAATAATTAAATCGCCTTGGCCGGAGCCGGTAATATCAATACTGTTATTGGTTTGTAAAAATGTAGAGCCATTAGGCACATTAAGCTTTAAATCGCTATTATCAGTTTTAAGAAGTATGTCGCTTTGGATATTTACTTTTATAGCGCGACCAGCAAGTAAAGACAGCTCTTGATCGCTTTCAACACGTGTGTTTTTACTACTGAAAGATTGATTACCTGCGCTTTGATAATTTATGTGGCTGTTATTGGTAGTTTGCTCAATGTTATTTTTTACATCAATAAATTGATTGTTTTTAATAACAAATTGCACATTACTTTGTTCGGTTTCAAGGCATAGGTCGCGTCCAGCGTGTAAATTAATAGTACCGAGTTGGCTTATCCATTCAATAAACTGTCGGCCAGATTGTTTAGCGTTGAGCTCTATGTAATGTTCACTTGCGAGCGTTTGTAAAATGACTTTAGGCTCGTTTTGCTCGTCGTCAAATAAAAGCTCGTTTTGGGCTGCGCTTAAAAGGCGATTATGTGTTGGGTTAGCTGCTGTTACTACACTTGGCTGATCAGCGTTAAGTGCAAAACCCATTATAAATGCGTTGTTGGGGTCGTTATTAATACACCCAATAAGTACCTCTGAGCCACCGACCAGTGGGAAGTGCCAGCCAGTGGCTTGAGGTTGGTTTTGACATGCATATAGCGCCAATTTTTTTAATGCAGGGCTTGACTGAGTTAATGGCCGTGCTGTTTTGTCAAAGTCGGTACGTGTTCTATATTCGCCATGTTCATCTACAAATGCGTTACCCGTTAATGATTCAACTTTTGCTGCAAAAACCATTGGTTTAGCTGTGTGCTCCACAGGCATTGGTTTAAAGGGCGTACCGCGCTCAATAAATTGTGCAACACAATGATAATGTGTTTCGCCGTTATGGCTGCTTTCGTCATTTGCTTGATTTAGCGTGTGTTCTACTTTTATACAAAGCAAATCGCCGCTGGCAAACCCCATTTGATCGTCAAGTGATATTGAGCATCCTGCAAATACATCTGATACGTTACCTGTTAAGGTAATTACCTTGTTATGTGTACCTAATGCGTTACTAAAATTTTGTGCTTGTAATGCAGCTTGGCTAGGTGTTTCCGCTACGGGCTCAAAAAACGATTGGCTATTGCTGGCTACTTTTTGAAATTGCCCATGTGCATTACTTATTGCTGCATTATTAGATATGCTTTGTTTTACTTCACTGTGCATAAATCCAAAAAAACTATTGTTGTAAAGCGCGTTCATGCCAGCCGTTGCTTTGACCTCGAGTACACCTGTATTTAAGTAGGGACTATTTAAATTACTGTCACTTATTATTAGTGTTTCGGTGTTTGTATCGCTTTCAATCCAATAAAAAAGGCCATGTTGAGATGTGAGCCTATTAAAAAATGACCAGTCACTTTCCATTGCTTGAACACATTGCGCTACCTGAGGTAAAGCTGAACTTGTTCTAAATACAATTTGCCCTGCTGAATAGCCTGCCTTGTATGCTAAGTGAGTCAGTACGTCTTGTATGTTAACTGATATAAACACTTTGCTATTGGCCGTGTTTTTTAATGTTGAGAGCCGGTCTTGTACGGAAATAGCAAAACGATAAACTTTATTAAATGCACCTAAGTTGGTAACAGATGTAATTAGCCCTGCTTGTTGTCGGTATTGATTTTTTTTATTTACAAAGATGACATTAGCGTTAGCTAATAAATTATCAGATTGGAGATTTTCTGAGGACTCTACGGTTATTGAGTAATAAAAACCTTGATTAAGTGTTTCGTGGCCTTGTAGGTGTGTAACGTTAAGGTTTTTATCGTTAACCTTTAAAAAAAAACTAGCCTTACTCACAACGTTGCAATCCTTGCTCAGTAAAAATATCCGCTAAACATACCTGTTTGAAAACTTTTGATCAATAAAATAATAATATATATGTGTATTTTATTATCCCTATTTTTCGGATTGTTTCAAAAATAGGGATTGTTGTTTATTGTTGCAAAATATTGATTAGTTTTTGTTTTTAGAGTTTTTATTCTATTTATTTTAAGTTTTTATTAATGTTATTTATTAGGGTTTATATAGGTTGACAATGCCTGTTTGGAGTTTGTATTATTGCGTTTATTAAATGGACAGAATGCTAACCTTGTACTACGAGGTTAAATAAAATTGATGACAAGGAGCTTGTTATGAATAGAAAAGAGTTTATAAATCAAATAAATAGCTTGTACTCTTTGGCTTGGTCAATGACTACAAGTGTATCCTCCTTACTTGATCAAGTGGGTATTCCTGCCCATCGTGTTTTTTCAGAAAAGTCCATAGAGCATTTTTTCTTTTTTTTAAATAATCCCCCAATTGATAATGAAAAAGTTACTTTGATTAATGGTGATGTATCTATTTATATTAAAGAGCTTTCTTTAATAAATACTAAATTGATTACATCTATAGACGATGTGGTTACTCAGTCTTTATTAGTTGAATCGCAAGAGAAAAGTAAATCAAAACGTTTTTTAGGGTTGTTTAAAAGTGACAAGTGGTCTGATTGTGCGAACGATAGATTTAATAAAGTAATTTGCCCAGTTTACGAAGCTAATCTGTGCAGAAACTAATTTTAATTTAAATAAAAATAATTATGAGGTAAATATGCGCTTTATTACAAAGGTTATAACGAGCTTTTCATTGTGTTTTATTTTAGCCGGTTGTATGAGTACTAACGTAAGTTTAGATGTTAAAGCAACAGATAATTTAAACTTAAACCAGTTTGATGAGGCTTTACCTGTTGTATTAAAAGTTTATCAATTGTCTGATATACAAACATTTAAAACAGCCACGTTTGAAGAGTTGTGGAAGTCTGATAAATCAGTATTAGCAAATAGTTTAATTACATTAGAAGAGCGCACTATTCACCCTTCAGAAAAGTCTGAAATTAAGTTTGAACAGGCCGAAAATGCCAAGTTTGTAGCGATTGTTGCATTATTTAGAGACCGCAATGGGGATAATTGGAAAGCATATTATCCGCTAGCAGATGGACCGGTTAAGTTATCTACCTCATTAGATGTGTTAGTAACTAACAATGAAGTGCAACTACCTGGTGTGGATAAGGCCGAGTAATGAACTTAAAAGCTCCCGCTAAGCCTGTATGGGCTGAAGGTGTATTGCTGGCTCAGCAACATTTTCAGTTATTTGATGATTACCACGATCAGAGTCAAATAGTACGCCATGCACTTACATCACCTTTAGCTTTTGGCTTAGAGCATTTTTCTATTGACGAATCGTCTCTTGCCAGAGGTATTTTAAAAGTAATTAGCTTTAAACTCCTGCTTGAAAATGGCCGTTTATTAGATTTTGATCGCCAACAGCACGAAGAGCTAAAGCTGGAGCTCGATAATACGCATGAAGAGAGTGTTATTTATATTGCTATTGCTGCAAATAAAACAGTAAGCAATATAGAGGGCTATGCAGCTAGTGGCCAATTAAGTGCCTACGAAGCAGATTATATTGATTTAGAAGATAACCACGATGCGTCACGTAGTCGCGAAGTATTAATTGCGAAACCTAAATTTATACTGTTGTCTGATTCTGACGTTAAAACCTATTTTGATACGGTTGCCTGTTTAAAAATAGCGCGCGCAGATGATGGGTCATTTATTTTAAATAAGCAGTTTGTGCCGCCTTTATTAAATATAACAGCTTCGTCTTATTTAACTGAATTATTAAATAGAACGGCAAATTTGGTTAATGCAAAAGTAAACGTGCTTTTAAGCAGACGAAAAAATTATGGCTCGGTGACCGACTTTGGCCCAAATGAAATGAACACATTTTTATTGCTTAATGCCATGGCGCCGTCGGCTAAGCGGTTAGATCATCTTAAAAACCTTTCTTTAGTTCATCCTGAACGCTTGTATTGCGAATTGGTTGATTTAATTAGTTCAGTTTCAATGTTTGAGCACAGTGATTTAGTTAATCAGGTTCCTCCTTATCAGCATAAGCATTTAAGTAATGTATTTGGCCAATTAGATGAGTTGTTAACGCGTTTACTTGAGGGTGTAGTACCTAAGAAAATGGTGGGGCTTAAACTCGAAAAAACATCGAATGCAATTTACCAAGTGGCAACCATTGATTCTGCAACCTTTACAAATAACGACTTTTATCTCGCGGTGTATTTTGAATCAGAAGACACAAAATGGATTGAAACCTTTAGTGAACAGGTGAAAGTAGGCGCAAGCGAAAAACTCGATATTATGATTTCGTCGGCATTGGCTGGTGTTCAGCTAACACATTGCCAGCGCCCTCCTAATAAGCTGGCTATAAAAAGTGGTTATGAATACTTTAGGCTTGAATCACATGGGTTTATTTGGCAACAAATTATTGAAGAGCAGTCATTAAGTTTATTTGTGCCATTTGGATTACAAAGTGCACAAATAGAAATTGTGACCGTTGCACGCAGTTAACTTTGAGTTGAAATTATGCAAGAAAAACAACAAGAACAAGATTTAGTCGCGTGCATCTCTCCGGTGATCAATGCGCTCACTCCTTTAAAACTTAAGCAGTCTACTACTGTTGAGCTAGAAGAATTTAGAGAAAGCTTATTAGCTAGCTTTGACGAATACGAACGTAATTGCTATTCGCAGCAAGTGACAACCAGTTTAATGCAAGAAGTTAAATTTGCATTAACAGCAATGTGCGATGAGTTTGTAATGAGCTCGGGTGCACATTTTAGAATGGATTGGATGTCGCGACCTCTGCAGCTTGAATTTTTTGGTAATAACCGGGCAGGCGAGGAGTTTTTTGAGCGCTTAAGTAAGTTAAGAACAGGGGGAGAGCAAAAACTCGCTGCCTTAGAAGTTTACTATATTTGCTTGCAACTTGGTTTTGAAGGTATTTACAAAGTTAAGGGTATCGAGCAATTAAAAGCGTTAATTGTTGATGTTAGAGCACAAATTGAAGACATAAAAGGCACTCCCAGCGCTCAGCTTTCTGAAAACGGTGTACCTGCAGAAGGGTTTGCAATGAAGGTGGGCCGCAATATTCCTTATTGGGTTATTTTATCAATTTGTCTGGGATCGATTGCCTCTTTATTTGCTGGGTTTCATTACGTTATCAGTAAGCAAGCGACCCAAAGTACACAAACAATAAATAACCAAATTGAAGTGCTGACTCAGCTCAACAAAACCAACGAAACACGATAGGTAATACAATGCAGGGAAGAGTTAATAAAAGCGGTTTAGTCCATTTTTTACTGGGCTTAGTATCATCGCGTGCAACGGGTCAGTTAATTGGGTTAATTGCCGTTTTAAGTATTGTGTGGTTTGCCGGTCGTATGGTGGGTTTAGACACCACTGACAAAAAGCTTATTGCTATGGGTGCCGTTACCGCTGTTTTTATACTGTTTATTTTTATTCGTTGGTTATGGACTAAACGTTCTGGTGATAAATTAGCGTCTGAGCTTGCTAGTCATAATGCGGGTTCTAGCGCTGAACTTGATGAAATAAAAGATAAAATGCAAGAAGCATTGGGGTCTTTAAAAGCGTCTCATTTAGGAGCTGGTTACAGAGGTAACACAGCATTATATGCATTACCTTGGTATATGATCATTGGCCCTTCTGCGGCGGGTAAAAGTACTTTATTTGCAAACTCAGGGTTGCATTTTCCTTATTCTAACTCAAGCGAACTGCATATTCAGGGCTTTGGTGGTACACGTAATTGTGATTGGTGGTTTTCAGATCAGGCCATTTTAATTGACACCGCAGGTCGTTACACCACAGAGCAATCTGAAAACAAAGAGTGGTTATCTTTTTTATCTTTACTTAAAAAATACCGTCCTAAATTACCTATTAATGGTGTGATGGTCGCCATTAGTGTGGCAGATGTTTTAACGTCAGATAGCGAAGAAATTCGTCAACATGTGAAGCTTGTACGCGAGCGTATTGAAGAGTTAATTACACAGCTAGGTGTTATTTTTCCTGTGTATATTACCTTCACAAAAACCGATTTAATTAGTGGTTTTGAACCCTTCTTTAGTGACCTGTCTGAACAAGAACGCGAGCAAGTGTTTGGTGCCTATTTACTTGATATTAGTGAAGATCAAAAAAATGATCCGGCTGAAATGTTTGAAGTTCGTATGCAAGACCTGTACGAACGCTTATGTGAACAACGTTTAAGTAAAGTTGCACGCGAAAGAAATGAACATCGTAAGCAACTTATTTTAGATTTTCCTAATCAATTTAAATCAGCGTCCACCAAGCTTACAGAATTTGTAAACTTATTATTTAAATCTAACCCGTATCAAGAGGTTCCTTGGTTTGCAGGTGTTTACTTTACATCAGGCACACAAGAGGGAACGCCAATAGAGCGTATAACCAACGGAGTCAGAGACCAATTTGGTGCTGTAATTGTTGAGCAAAAACAAGAAAGCATTACGCAAAGTTACTTTATTAACCGCGTTTTTAACGATGTTATTTTTAAACTGCAAGATTTAACTCGTGGAAATAGAAAAAAACGTCTTGTTGGGCGTTGGTTAAAAGGGTTAACCGTTACATCAGGGTTAGCATCTATTGCAGCAATTACGGCTTTATTAATTACGTCTTACACAAGTAATCAGTTACTGCTAAATCAAGGTGAAGCGCGTGTTAAAGCCGTTGTTGAAGCCAGTGTAAATAAAGCAAAAGATGAGCAAAAGTTAGCAGCTACGCTCGCATTGTTCGATCATTATGGTCAATTGCGCAGTTACGAAGATTCTCTACCTTGGTATTTTATTTTTGGCATTTATGAAGGCGACGAAACACTTGATAGTGTAGCTAATGTTTTGTTTAACCAAATGAACCAGCTTATTACTTACCCGGGTGAAGAGCGTTTACTTACTCAAATTAAACAATACGAAACTCAGTGGTTAGAAGATGAAGATGAGGCAAAAGCAACCATACGCCAAGCCTACTATGATGCGTTAAAAATGCATTTAATGATGAGTACTAACCCTGAAAATATGTCACCTGAATTTGCAAAAGAGCAGTTACTTACCTTCATTGCTGAGCACTTTAATATTGACATAAACGCCGAAGAGCAAGCACCTATTTATACTCAACTAAGTAGTTTAGTTGATATGTATTTAGAAAATATGGGCAATGATATTGAGCAACCAGGTAACATTGTTTTTTGGCAATCTAACGAAACCTCTATCGCGTTAGCGCGTGAAAACCTAAACACCCAGCCTGAGGCGTTTCCGCTATATCAACAAGTTATTACAAGCTTTGCTGAGCGTAAAAAGCCACTACTTTTAAATAACTTTATGGCTTCTAAAAATCGTGATGTATTCAAAAGTAAATACAAAATACCTTACGTGTACACAAATTTAGGCTGGGAAGAATATGTTTTTCCAGAAATTAAACGTATTTCTCGTTTAGTGTTTTCTGGCGATTGGGTTATGGGAACAAGTAATGACTCGGGCCAAAATGTGGTAGATGAAGCACAAGCTGAAACGCTAGCTAAAGCAATGCGCGCCTATTACTTTAAAGATTATGGCAACACGTGGTTTGAGTTTCTTGATAGCGTGAAAATGCCAGCTTTTAGAGATTTAAATGACGCCAGCATTGATTTTGCGCGCCTTTCGTCAATGGATGGCCCTTTTAATGACCTAATGAAATTAGTGAGTGACAATATTACGCCGGCAGATGCGCCACTTAAAAGCCAAGCATCAATCGGTAAAACAGCGTCAGATGTTGCTAATAAATTAGCGCTAAACACACCAACAATTACGCAGATCAGTACTGTTAGAGCACCAGAACTTGAAAGCCGCTTTGCTGATTTAAGACGTTTTGCACAGGCAAACGCTCAAGAAAACTCATCAGACTACTTAAGGCAATATATTAGTTCGTTAAGCAGTATTCATTCTGATATTAAGGCAATGGCCGCCAGCAATGAAGATGACGCGCAAGCGATGATTTTTGCTCAAGAGCTACTCTCTGGTAATAGCCAAAGTAATGCATTGCAGTCGTCGTGGATTATTATTGAAAGCCAAACTCGCGCGCTTGACCCGCAAACTAAAGAAACGTTAGATGCCTTGTTTAAAGCGCCGCTTCATGCGGGTATTGCAACGATTATGGCCAAAGCCCGGACTCAGTTAAATCAAGAGTGGGAAAACCAAGTTTACACTATGTATAACAGCAGTTTAGCTGGAAAGTATCCGTTTAATTTAACGGGGCCTGATGCGGCAATTGCTGATGTTTCAGAATTTTTAAACGCTGAAACGGGCATTTTATGGGGCTTTATAAATACGCAACTTAAACCGTTTATGAAAGTTCGCCGTGGTGTTTGGGAAGAAAAGCAATGGAATGGTGTTGGCATTGGTTTTAGCCCTCAATTATTAGATGGGTTAACTAAGGCAACTAAAGTAACGCGTTCGTTATTTGTAAATGGAGCGGATAGCGCAGGGTTTACATTCCAAATGATGCCTGTGCCAGTTAGAGGTATTCGTGAAACTTACTTAGGCTTTAGCGAGCAGGGATACCGTTACCGAAATGAACCAGAAGAGTGGCGTAACTTTTCATGGCCAGGGCGCGGTGCTGCAGAAAAAGCAGTGTTGTATGGCCTTGATAATAAAGGGCGCAGAATCTCAATTGCACAAGATGGCCCATGGGCGTTATTAAAAGTACTTAACTCAGCCAATGTTAAATGGATTAAAGGTACTGAATTTTTAGCAACATGGGAGTTAAAAGATAAATCTGAAGAGCCGCTTACGGTGCAGTTTTCTCTTAAATCAGGACGCAACAGCGGTATATTTTCTAAGTACATGCTTACGTCGTTTGCGCTTCCTAGCAACTTGTTCTCACAAACGCCAACGTTGGCTCAATCGCAGTCGCGAACGATGCAATAGGCGGCTGACCAATGTTTAATTTATTTACTAAAAAGAAAACACCGACCCTAGTAAAGCAACATGCATTTGGTTTTATGGGTAAGACACCCATTAGGCCAGATTTTGTAAAGCTTAATATTTCATCGCGTGAGTCGGTCTCTTTTGATCATTGGCTACAAGAAGGGTTTGCGCATTTAAATAGAGGTCGAAAAGCAAGCGATACTCATCATTTAAATGGATGTAAATCGTTGTTTTTTATATCGGGTAATGCAGACGATGGTGGTTTACTCGGGGTGCTACAACCGAGTACTGACAGCAGCGGTCGTTTTTACCCATTTAGCTCATTTGTGCACAGCGGTTTAGAAACGTATAAACGTCATCCTGCTTTTTTGTTTTTATTTGCAAGCCAAGTAATTGAACACCTATTGGGTGTGAATGAAAATATTAAAAATGCGTCAAATATTAATGAGATGGAGCAAAAGGCTCAGGGTTATAACTTGGTAGCTAATTCGCTTAAACAGCAACCAAATTTAACTCAAGAGTTAGACAAACTCAGAACAATTCCGATGAGTGTTTTTTGGGATCATTTAGAAATAAATGATATTGCTAAACGCGCAATTCTTATTGAAGAGCTTTCAATCGTTTTAAAATCTATTGCCAATAGAGGCTGCTTAAGAAGCCAATTTGGTATTCGTTTACCTATGCCTCGCTTTACGCACGAAAGTGCATTAGTAGCTGGTTTTTGGTTGCACTTAGTCGCCTCAATGGTGGCAGATCATAATTGGCAACCTTGGTTTTTTTATCAATTAGGTGATGAAAACCAATCTCCTAGCTTAACTATTTTTTGTAGGCCTATTCCAGCCTCGTACTTTAATAGTGTGTGGGAGTGCGATAAAAAATCGAACGATATTATTGATTTATGTAACCTAAAAGTCGAAAAACAACCATCATCACAAACACTTAATTTTGCTGATATGGATAATGTAAGTGTATATGACGCGCTTCGCCGTTGGTGTAAATCATGAGTTTAAAAGCACCGCATACGCACACCACATGGATTGAATGGCTTGAGGCTTTGAGTTCGCCACTTTTAGGAAACAAATGTGGTGAAGATTTAAAGTACGAAGAAACATTTAAAGCATTAAAAGCCTCTTCCTCTGGAGTGGGTGAAGTTGACTTTAAAATGATGTTTATTCAAGCAACCGATCTTATTAATACGCAAAGTAAAGATCTGCGTATTGTGAGTTATTTGGCACTTGCGGCAACCAGTGAGTTTGGTGTGACTGGCCTCACTCATACGCTTTTATTGTTTAATCGTTTATTAACCACCTTTCCAGACGAAGTGCACCCGCTTAAAGCAAGAATGCGAAGTGCGGTAAATACCTGGTTTTTACAGCAGCAAGAGCGTTTAAAAGGTGTTGCCCAAGGACACAATACTAACCCAGAGCAATGGCCTGAACTTGTTGCTGCATTAAAACAATATAACGAGCAATGTGTTGCTGTGCTTGATAGTGAGTCAGGCCCATTATCAACATTAAACGATTGGGCTCACGAGCAAGAAAAACGCAATCCGGTACCCGTTGTTGAGCCTGAAAAAGTTGAGCCAGTAAAAGAGCTCGAACAAACGACAGTTAATAATGCTGTGCAAAGTGCGCCTAAGGCTGATGAGCCAAGTACAAATGCGGCACCCGCGCGTTCTCAAGTTACTGTAAATACTAACGATATAGCATCAGATACCGCATATTTAGCGGCTATCAGGCAGTTATTAAACTTTGACAAAGAACAAAATAACATTGAACGCGTAGTGAAATTATCACGCGCAGCACGGTGGACTAAATTATCTTTACCTGCAAATGAAAATGGTAAAACACGCCTCCCAGCTCCGCGTGCAGCCGCATTCGCCCCTATTGAAAATGCCTTGGCGAGCGACCAACCAGAGCAAGCCTTAAATTTAGCTGAAGGCTTATTTATGGAAGGTGCTATGCAATTTAATTTAAATCTGCAAATTCTTACATTAAATGCTTTAAAAAAACTAAACAAAGGACACCTTGTTCATTGGTTAGAGCAACAGCTTGTTAATTTAAACGAGCAGTTTCCAGCTTTAACATCACTGCAGTACGACGATAGCAGTGCGCTTTGTTCACCCGTTAATAAAGAATTTATAAGAGAGCTTGCTAATTCATTCAATACTGACTCCACCAGTGCACAAAGTAACTTATTTGATGAGCAATACGTTGAGTTAGTCGAGGAAGTTGAAAAAGGTCAGTTGTCGAGTGCGTTAAAAAAAGTAGATGAAATAACCATTTTAAATGCTTTTGATAAAGCGCAAGCACAGTTATTGAAGGCGAAGTTATTAATAAAGGCTGAGCACTATGAACATGCTTTGTCTTTATTAAATGTATTACTTGAACAAATAAACGCGCACGATTTAGCGCAATGGCAACAATGTTTTTGCATGGAAGTATGGCGATTCTCCAAGCAGTGTTATGCAAGTTTGTCACAAACGCCAGAAGATGAAATGAGTTTAGCTGCTAAACATATTAGTCAGCAAATGATGGTAACTGATCCCGCACAAGCATTAAGTTGGGTTTAGTTACAAGGGCCTGACTAATATGTCGAGGTTTAATTGGAATTGAGACGGTAGATAACCAAACTGCAAAGGAAAAAACATGAGTGATACATTTCAAAAAGAGATCCCACGAGCTCGGATCAATATTTCGTTAGAGCTTGATACAGACGGCGCTTCGCAAAAAAGTGAATTACCGTTAAAAATGTTAGTGATTGGTGACTATTCAAATGGTCAAAATAGCCAGGAACTTTCTGAGCGCGAGCGAGTAACAATTAATAAAAATAACATTGAGCAAGTGCTAAAAGATATGGCGCCTAAAGCTAACTTTCAGGTTGCTAACAAAATTAAAGGCGACGGCGAAATTAACGTTAACCTTGAGTTTGACTCTTTTAAATCGTTTGATCCTGAGTCGGTTGCAGCACAGGTGCCTGAACTTAATAAAATGATGGCAATGCGTAATTTACTACGTGATCTTAAATCTAACTTATTAGACAACTCATCACTGCGTAAAGAGCTTGAGCGTGTATTACAAAATCAGCCTGAACTTGATGAACTAAAAGCAAAACTTGACGAAATTGCACCACTTGCGTCTGAAGAAGAAAAACAACCCGTAACGGAATAAGGAGGTTACCATGTCAATGCAAGAACAATTAAATGTAGCTGCACATACGACAGAGCAAGCTGCTTTATCTACCTACGAAAGCATTTGTGGAATGGTTGATATTTCACCTGTTGCAGATGAAATTAAACTAGACTCATTCAGAGACGCCAGCAACCTTGCTGAAACACGTGCTAATGAGCGCTTAACAGCAGCCATTAACGTATTTTTAGATATGGCCGGTAGCAGCGATCAAGAAGTAACGCGCATAGATAAACTGCTTTTAGATGATTACATTGCAAAAGTAGATACAATTATCTCTCAGCAGTTAGACCAAATATTACATAACCCAAGCTTTCAAAAAATGGAATCAGCTTGGCGTTCACTTCGTTATTTAATTAACCACACGCCTAATAACGCAAATATTAAAATTGAAATGCTTGATGTTGATAAAGAAACATTAAGAGACGACTTTGAAGAAGCGCCAGATACAACACAATCTGCGTTATACAAACATGTATACACGTCAGACTACGACACGCCGGGTGGCGAGCCTGTATCAACCATGGTATCTAACTTTGAGTTTGATTGTTCTGCGCCAGATGTTTCGTTACTACAAGAAATATCGCGTGTTTCAGCGGCGGCTCACTGTCCATTTATGGGGAGCGTTGGTCCTAAATTTTTCTTGAAAGATTCACTTGAAGAAGTATCAAAAATTCAAGATTTAGGTTCTTACATGGAGCGTGCGGAGTTTCTTCGTTGGAAAAACTTCCGCGAATCAGAAGACTCTCGCTACATTGGCCTAGCATTCCCACGCTTTTTACTGCGTTTACCATACGGTGAAACAAACCCTCTTCGTAACTTTAATTACCAAGAAGATGTTAATGCACAGCATCATGAGCGCTACTTATGGGGTAATGCTACGTTTGCATTTGCTGCCAATATTATTCGTAGCTTCCATGACAACGGTTGGGCTGTAAATATTCGTGGTCCGCAATCGGGTGGTAAAGTTGAAAACCTTCCTCTTCATTCGTTTGAAGCAGGTAAAGGGTCTGAAACTAAAATACCTACCGAAGTGCTTATTTCTGAAACGAAAGAGCTTGAATTTGCTAACCAAGGGTTTATTCCACTTAGTTACTATAAAAATTCAGATTTTGCGTGTTTCTTCTCTGCTAACAGTGCACAAAAGCCACAAGTACTTGAAACCAGTGAAGCAACAGCAAATGCACGCATTAACTCGCGTTTACCTTATATTTTCTTAGTGTCGCGCATAGCGCACTACTTAAAAGTTTTACAGCGCGAAAACATTGGTTCGAGCAAGCCGCGTCATGAACTAGAGCAACAGCTAAATGATTGGCTAGGCGCTTTGGTAACTAAAATGAATAACCCAGATGAGTCACTTATTGCAACGCATCCGTTAAAAGATGCAAAAGTAACCGTGTCAGAAATTCCGGGTAACCCGGGTTACTACCGCGTAAGTACCTATATTGTGCCGCATTTCCAAGTTGAAGGAATTGACGTTCGTTTAGCGCTAGTAGGGCAGATGCCTGGCGAAAAATGAACTGCCAAGCCGCCGATGAAACGCATTTAACGCAGGCTTTATAGTGTAAATACGTCAATTTGGTGAGTAGCTGGTTGGTGTACTTAAAGAATATAGACTAATGGTCTGAAAAGTTGCCCCAAGTTGGTTGCACCCAACTTGGGACATATTCCCCAGTGGCATGAAGCAGAGGGCTTTTTGGGGGGCATAAACAGTGATGTTTATGCCAATGCCAACTAACAGGAAACACTTCATTCTAAAAGGAGAATAATGAAATGGCAATTCCAGCGTACATGTGGTTAAAGGATGACCAAGGTAATGACATCAAAGGTTCTGTAACAGTTGCAGAACGTGAAGGTTCAATTGAGATCCTACACTTTGATCATGAACTTCGTATCCCTACGGATAATGATACTGGTGAACTTACAGGTACTCGTAAGCATGAACCTTTTGTTATTACAAAAGCGGTTGATGCATCTACACCGTACTTGTACAAAGCGTGTTCAAACGGTCAAACACTTAAGCAACTTGAGCTTAAATGGTACCGTATTGATGACACAGGGACTGAGCGTGAATATTTCTGCCACAAGTTGGAAGACGTAAAAATCACTTCAATCTCACCAACAATGCACAACGTTAAAGACTTAGACAAGGAGCGTTACCCGCACCTTGAAACAGTTTGCCTACGTTACAAGCGCATTACTTGGACTTACTTAGATGGCAACATCGAGTTCTCTGACTCTTGGACTGAAGGTCGTTAATTAGTCAGTACTTATTAAGGATATGCGAAAGCATATCCTTTTATTGAGATCCAAATATGGCGTTATTCGATTTTTTAACTCAACCCGTTATTCGCAATGGTCATCAGGGCTTTGAAACTGATGAGCAAGCCAGTGTGTGCAAGCATTTAAATGAGCTTTTAAATGCCCGCAGAGGCGTTTTAAAGCACTTAACCGACTATGGCTTACCCGATGTAGAAGATATTTACGAAGGGCTTCCTTATTCGCAACACACATTAGCGTTTGAAGTTAAAAAATTGATAGAAAAATACGAACCCCGCGTTCGCTATGCAAATGTAACACCGGTCGAAATTAAAGAAGACAACTGCGTAATTAGGCTCGATATACAAGCTTTTTTAACCAGTGGACAAAGTATTAAGTTAAATACGCGGTTTGAGTCGGGCGGTAAAGCAGATGTTATACAGCACGCAAAAAATAATAACTAATGTAGTTCAAAAGGATTGATGAATGCAGCAATATTTTGATGCACAAATGCGCTTACTTACTCAGGCTGGCAAGCAATTTGCTCAGTTTTATCCTGAGCACGCAGGTATGCTTAATATTGATGCATTAAAAGACAGAGACCCGCATATTGAGCGTTTATTAGAGGGGGTTGCTTATTTAACGGCGCATACTCAAAAACGCTTAGATGAATCTGTGCCGGAGGTATCTGAGCAGGTGTTGCGTCAGCTGTGTCCTATTTTGTTAAGTTATTTTCCTTCCAGTACGGTGGTGCAGTTTTCTCCTAAATTAGCAATGCAAAAAACGCACACTATTGATAAGGGGTTGCAGTTAAACCCGCCAACAGCTAAGTCAGATGGCAAAAAAATTATATTTACGACCACGCACAGTTTAGATGTTGTGCCTTTAGATGTTGAGCATGTGCAATATCAAGAGTCGCATTTGGGTGCCGAGCTAAGAATTGGACTCAAATTTGTATGCCAAGGTGAGCGTAGTAACTTTGATTTATCTACACTTAATTTTTATTTGCGCGGTGATACACCCTGTCTCTTATACACATCTGACGCTGCCGACGACTCCTTACGTGTAG
>OJAZ01000463.1_pt1 | contig 17969 bp, 18 predicted proteins | sample 1589851 | NCBI WGS metagenome assembly OJAZ01 (sample SAMN05416792, study PRJEB24817) | seawater metagenome | isolation source: Sea water | place: Canada:Atlantic | collected 2013-07 | reverse complement strand
CGTAAGGAGTCGTCGGCAGCGTCAGATGTGTATAAGAGACAGTCTTTCATTAGGCTCATCTTGAACGAGTAAAGGAACATAGGTCGCTTTTTTCCAATGCGCTTCATCAAGTACGCCATCAACACTGATATTTTGATTGATTCGTGCTAGCGATACCTGCTCTTTTTCTGCAAATACACAGAAGCTATTAAATAGGAGAAAAAAGGATAAAAGTAAAAGCGTGAGTGGTTTTTTTATAGTTATAAAGTACTGCATAAACATCCATTTAGAACAACTTTACCCAATATGAGTAATTTCTAAGCCGGAGTGTAATTTAAGCAGGTACATTTGTTAATACCTTGCAAACAAAATTTCGCTAAATATTAACTAATTAATAATAAAGGATTATTTTAATTGCACTGTTAGGTGTCGAGTAGCTTTAGCTTATTCTCAACTCCATTCCATGTGTCAGCATCATCTGGGGCAGATTTGACTTGGGTAATGCGCGGCCAAATTAAGGCAAGCTCTGCATTAAGTTCCGTGAACTCTTTTTGAGAGTCGGGTAGCTCATCTTCTTGATAAATTGCTTCAGCTGGGCATTCCGGTACGCATAATCCACAATCAATACAATCAATTGGGCTAATTGCTAAAAAATTAGGGCCTTCAAAAAATGCATCTGCAGGACACACTGATACGCAATCGGTGTACTTACATTTTATGCAATTTTCAGTAACTACAAACGCCATAAATTTTTTGAACCATAAAGCTAATTTAATAGTTCGCGATCATACCCTTTCACCTCAAAAATACAATAAATAACTGCCATAATTAGCCAATTTAACGTAGTATATGCGCCCTTAATGTAAAGCCAATTCGTGCCCTACACTTTCTTATTGTGAGCGGATATACAACCGCTAAGACACCAAATAGAGATATTAATGATACGTTTAACTGAAATAAAATTGCCACTTGATCATGATGAAAATGCTATTGGCCAAGCCATTATCAACAAACTAAAAATACAACCAGAACAATTACACAGTTATAACGTATTTAAACGTGGCTACGACGCGCGCAAAAAAACAGCCATATTACTCATTTACACCCTTGATATAGAAGTTGATAACGAAACTGAGCTTTTAGCCACATTTGCAAAAGATCAACATGTAAAAACAGCGCCCGACACTTCATACAAATTTGTAGCTCAAGCAAACAAAAACATCACAGAGCGCCCTGTTGTTATTGGATTTGGCCCCTGTGGTTTATTTGCAGGCTTAGTGCTTGCACAAATGGGGTTTAATCCAATTATTGTTGAGCGTGGAAAAGAAGTACGAGAGCGTACCAAAGACACCTTTGGCTTTTGGCGTAAAAAAGCACTAAACACCGAATCAAATGTGCAGTTTGGTGAAGGCGGCGCGGGTACATTCTCAGATGGCAAATTATATAGCCAAGTAAAAGACCCTAAGCATTATGGTCGTAAAGTTATTACCGAGTTTGTTGAAGCAGGCGCACCTGAAGAAATTTTGTATGTAAGTAAGCCTCACATTGGTACGTTTAAACTTGTGACAATGATTGAAAAAATGCGCGCTCGTATTATAGAGTTAGGTGGTGAAATTCGCTTTAGTACCCGTGTAGATGATATTCACTTAGATGACGGTCAAGTAACAGGCTTAACCCTTTCTAACGGTGAACACCTTGAAACACGACACGTTGTTCTTGCCGTTGGGCACAGCGCACGCGATACCTTTAAAATGATTCACGAAAAAGGCATTTATGTAGAAGCCAAGCCCTTTTCAGTTGGTTTTAGAATAGAACACAAGCAATCAATGATTGACGAGTGTCGCTTTGGACCAAATGCTGGCAACCCAATTTTAGGCTCTGCCGACTACAAGCTCGTGCATCATTGTAATAACGGACGCACTGTATATAGCTTTTGCATGTGCCCTGGTGGCACTGTCGTTGCGGCAACATCTGAAGAAGGCCGAGTTGTTACAAATGGTATGAGCCAATATTCACGTAGTGAGCGCAATGCAAATAGTGCTATTGTTGTGGGTATTTCACCTGAAAAAGATTTCCCTGGCCATCCTTTAGCGGGTATTGAGTTGCAGCGCAAATTAGAGGAGCAGGCTTACAAGCTAGGCGGCGAAAACTATGATGCACCAGCCCAGCTAATCGGCGACTTTTTAAAGGGCAAATCTTCAGCTGATTTAGGCGATGTTAAACCCTCTTACACACCAGGAATTAAGTTAACTGACTTAGGTAACGTATTGCCTGCGTTTGCTATTGAAGCGTTACGTGAGGCTATTCCTGCTTTTAATAAGCAAATACGTGGGTTTTCTACTAATGATGGATTACTAACGGGTGTTGAAACGCGCACGTCATCACCCATTAGTATAAAACGTGATAGAAGCTTTCAGAGCATTAACACCAAAGGACTCTACCCTGCAGGTGAGGGTGCAGGCTACGCTGGCGGTATATTATCAGCGGGTATTGATGGCATTAAAGCAGCCGAAGCTGTTGCGCTTTCAATGCTTGAAAACGCTTAAACGCGCTATTTAGTTAATTATCGTAAAGCCTCACATTGTGGGGCTTTTTTGTGTTAAAAGTAACCAAACAATTATTTGTGTACTTTTTTATGATAAAAAAATTATTGGGATTATTAACCTGGATCGTTGCTTTTAACACTTCAGCACTCGAGCTAAAAACAATAGATGAGATCCACTCGGCGTATAAAAATAATAAAATTACCGCTCAACAACTTACTCAAGGCTATATTAAACGAATTAATCAGCTTAACCCTCAATTTAATGCCGTCATAAATATTGAACCTACAGCTGTTACGCAAGCAAAAAAAATTGATGAACTTAGTGCTCAAGGGCTGTGGGCTGGGCCTCTTCATGGAATACCCGTACTTTTAAAAGATAACATAGAAACCACTGGATCATTACCAACAACAGCTGGCTCTTTAGCTCTTAAAAATAATATAACTAATAACGATGCATTTGTTGTTAAGCAGTTAAGAAATGCGGGTGCTATTATTTTAGGCAAAACCAATTTAAGTGAGTGGGCAAATTTTAGATCGTCTTACTCATCGTCTGGATGGAGTGCAGTTGGCGGGCAAACACACAATGCGCATGATACAACCCGTAATCCCTGTGGTTCGAGCTCTGGATCAGCGGTTGCCATCGCACTTAACTTTGCCCCTGTTGCCCTTGGAACAGAAACCGATGGTTCTATCACCTGCCCGGCTTCTGTAAATGGCGTTTATGCTATAAAACCAAGCATGGGCCAGGTATCGCGCTCTGGTGTAGTGCCACTTTCTAGTAGTCAAGACAGTGTTGGCCCAATGGCACACTCATTAAAAGATGCGCGTCTTGTATTATCTGTACTACAAGGACGCGATCCGCTTGATACTTCAACGCATAGTTTTGAATTGCAAACATTGCCTAAAATTACAAAGTCATCATTAGTTATTGGTGCGTTGCCCAGTGATAAGTTTACAGTGGAGACTCAGCGTTTATACAAAAAACAGCTCTCAGCGCTCAAACAGGCAGGTCATACAGTAGTCAACATTGATATATCTGATGATCTAGCTACGCTTTTTTTCGATGAATATTACATATTACTTTATGATTTTAATAAAGAAATAAACCAGTACTTAGCAAATACCTCTGACCAAGTGAAGGTAAAAAGTTTAAGTGCACTGATTGATTTTAATAAACAAAACAAAGCAGCAGAAATGCCCCACTTTGGGCAAGATATTTTAATACAAGCCAATGCTATCGACTTAACACAAACAGACAAATACCAAAAAACTAAACACCGTTACCGCACACTGGCCACAGCTGCAATTACTAATTTATACAAAAATAATAATGTGGATGTTGTCATTGCCCCAACAACATCACCTGCATGGAAAACAGACTTAGTAAATGGTGATAACTTTAAAGGCAGTAGTAGTTCTTTATCAGCAATTGCCGGCACAACTCATATAACTCTTCCTGTTGGTCAAGTCAGTGGACTACCTGTTGGGTTATCTATTATTGCAAATAAAAACCAGCCACAGGCGGCCTATCAGCATGCTCAAATAATCGACGCAGTATTTATTTCACCCATAAAAAAACCTGAGTAAAAACTCAGGTTTTATTAATTCTTATATGAGTTGTTATTTTTTAAGTGACAACTTTGCACCTTTTAAGCTTTTACGCACATTAGATATACGCGAACGGTTTACCGCGCGAGCTTCGCCCGTTGCTTGCCCTGATAACTTATTAGAACGAGTACGGCGTAAGTGAGCCGGCTTTTTACCTATTTTATCAATAAGCACTTCGCGGTTACTCACTTCATAGCCTTCAAGGTAAACACGCTTAATTTTTTGACCAATTAATGCTTCGATTTCAAATAATGTATTTTCTTCTTCACGGCTTACAAACGATATTGCTTGGCCTTGATTACCAGCACGGCCTGTACGGCCAATACGGTGAACGTAATCTTCAGCAAGCCATGGTAAGTCAATATTAATTACACGCGGTAATCCATCAATATCAATACCACGCGCAGCAACTTCAGTGGCCACTAACACACGTACCTTACCTTCTTTAAATTCACGTAAAGCACGGCGTCGGTTACCTTGTGACTTATCGCCATGGCAAACGGTTGCAGGAATGCCATCAAGGTTTAGTTCTTTAACAAGCTCATCCGCTGTGTCTTTCATATTTACAAACACAAGTACTTGCTGCCAGTTCTTTTTACCAATCAGCTCAGAAAGAAGTTCTTGTTTGCGGCGCTCTTCTACAGGGTATACAACGTGCTGTACAGTAGATGCGGTACTGTTAGTTTGGTCAACACGCACAATTTCAGGTTGCTTAAGTACCTTAGAAGCAAATTGTTTAATAGCTGCAGGGAATGTAGCCGAAAATAATAAAATTTGACGGTCATCAGCACAGCTTTTAATCACAGTTTGCATGTCTGTGATAAAGCCCATATCAAGCATGCGGTCGGCTTCATCAAGTACTAGATGCTTTACATTGGCCAAGCTTAAGTTACCTAGGCGAATGTGATCTAATAAACGACCCGGAGTTGCGACTACAATATCAACGCCTGCTTTTAATGCGTTTTCTTGGCCTGCGGTATTTACTCCACCAAATAAACTCACTACTTTTAGTGAGGTATGCTTTGCATATTCTTTACAGTTATTGGCTATTTGCTCTGCTAATTCTCGTGTTGGTGCTAATACCAAAGCAGTAGGTGCATTGGTTGTGCTTAAGTCTGATTCAATTAATTTTTGGATAACAGGTAAAGCAAACGCGGCAGTTTTACCGGTACCAGTTTGTGCACTGGCTAAAACGTCTTTACCTTTACGAACAGCTGGAATTGCTGCGCGTTGAATGGGCGTAAGAGTGTGATAGTTGAGTTCGTCTAATGCCTGGATGATTTCAGGTGCGAAACTAAAAGATTTAAAATTCATGCTGTATAACCTACGGCCACATTATCAAGGGTCGCAAATTATACAGTAAAAATGAGCCAACAGTTAGTTATTAATGCTCATAATATCAAACTTATAGCTAAGAGAGAGTTAATACTTCATCGCTGTTAAGTAAACGCGCCTTGCCACCTACTACATCGGCTTCATTTAACTGATTAATGAGTGGCAACCCTATTTGTTGCTGCTCATCATTCAGTGGCAAATACGGCAATCTAAATACGGGGTTTACAGCGCCCGTCATCATCAATGCCGTGTTTATTGCAATCGGGTTTGGCTCGCAAAACAACCAGTTCATTAAAGGTTGTAATGAGCTATTTAACGCATCATTTTTAGTATCCATTAGCTGGCGAAACAACCCAGGAATAAGATTAGAGGTAACCGATATAACACCGTGTGCTTTGTGTACATGGCGTGCATCGTGCGCTTCGTCATCATTACCTGACCAGCACGCAATACCTTGCTGCTCGTAATGTGCAATTCGCTCGTTACCACCGCATTCTTTTACACCAATTAAATTAGGGTGTTTTGCTAAAGGCTCAATAATATCAGGGGTTAAGTCTTGTCCTGTGCGCCCTGCTACGTTGTAAATAAACGCAGGGCCTATATCGAGCACGCGTTTAAAGTGCTCTTTTACACCCGCAATAGACGTACGGCCATAATATGGATTAATTTGCAGCGCTGCATGCATTCCACTTGCAAAGCCATATTTAGTGGCTTTTATTGCCTCGCGTGTATTATTACTGCCTGTATTACCAACAATTAGTAACTGATTGCCATACTTGTTTGCACTGTGCGCAATAAGCATTAAATGCTCTTCCCAGTTCATTAACTGGCCTTCGCCGGTTGTACCACCAACCACAATGCCATCTACACCCGCTGCAATTTGTATTTCGACGAGTTCGTCATACTTGGCTAAATCTATTTCACCATTAGCTAAATACGGGGTTTTAATAGCAGTAATTAAGCTTGCTTGTTTAATTTGTTCTAGGGTGCGCATAAAAATTCATTATTTATAAAACTTGCGCTATTTGTAACATACTTACACGCATTTTTGCAGGCCTAAGCTAATAATAAACGTAAAATGGCTTGTGTTATTTAGTTTGATAATACAAAATACAAATACTGTACATTTAAACAGTGTTTGTATTTTTAACTTTAAGCGAGCCTTTATGCGTTTATCTGACTACTTAGCCACTCATTTTTATACCACCGATGAGCTTTGCCATGCTTTAAATATTGACGCCGAGCAACTAGATACATGGCAGCAGCAAAGTATTTTTCCTAAACCAAGTTATTGTATAAAAAGCCAGTTAAGTTGCAGCTCGTATTCTGGTTTGTATGAATGTGAAGAGTACGATGATTATTACCCGCGAGGTTGTGTAAATTGGGGGCAAGGGCTAATAAAACAAAAAATTGAATCCTCAAGCAATGCCTTTAATTACTTTGCGCAGCAGTACACAGCAAGCCTGAGTAAACTTGCTCAGCAAGGCTTTAATTTTAATGAAGAATTATTTGGCTGCGAAATAGACGAGCATTTACAGCAAGTGTGGCAACAGTTTTTATGCAGCAAATACGGTGTACTGACACAAAACGGGTTAATTGACGAAATAGTATGTGTGGATATAGGCCGCTTGCTGGTAGACGATATTACTGAATTGCGCACTAAAGGAAGTTTAAACCAGCAAGAGCGCACGCAACTTCACCCCGCGATGAAACTGCTTAATAAAGCATTAGGCCACGGCGCCGATCACGAAAAACAACACACATTGCGTGCCCGTTACATAGATGCACTTATTTTAAAGTACGATTTATCGATTAAATAAAAACGGCTGAGATTTATACAAGCTTGGGGTTTAAAATACAGAGTAACGCAAATGGCGATGTATGTTTACGTCGCCACTGTATTTTACTAACTAATAAGAGTGCTTTTTACTAGCCAATGGTGTTGTACACGTCAATATTACTGCTTGTTAGAAGCCCGGTAACTTGTGTTCCAAAAGCTTTAAAATGTGGCTCGTTTTTGTGCGATTCAAAATGCTCATCTGATGCCCACTGTTCAGTCACTAAATAAGTCGTTTGCTGCGCGTCACTTTTTACCGATAGCTCATAACGTAGACAGCCAACTTCTTGGCGTGAGTACTTTTGTAGATTTTCGAGTGCGGTTAATACAACTTCTGCATCAATATTTTTGCTCGCGATTGTGGCAATTACCGTTAACATAGGGCGTCCTTTTTAAAAATAAAGGTGCAGCTTTACTACACCTAATATCGTGTTGCGTATTTTATTACTGATCCCACTGCGGCGCAAAATCAGGCGTTGCTTGGCGGTCGCCACAATCAAGTGCATCAATACGGGCAATGTCTTCATCGTCTAACTTAACATGGTCGTTAAAGTTATCTTCCAAGTTTTTACGCTTGGTTGACGATGGAATAGTAGTCATATCATTTGCGTTTTCCCAAGCAATTACAATTTGCGCAGGTGAAGCGTTATGCTTATTCGCTATATCAAGAATTGTTTCATCTTTTAGTACTTTACCGACCACAAACGGCATATAAGCCGTTACGTGTATACCGTGCTGAGCGCAAAACGCACGTAATTTTGTATTGGTTAAGTACGGATGTACCTCAACTTGGTTAGTAAATATTTCACGCGAGTCTAGCGTTTGCATTGCTTCGTTTAAGTTTGCAATAGTGAAATTAGACACGCCAATATGTTTTGTTAAACCAAGCTGTTTAGCTTTTAAAAGCTCAGTTAGGTACTCACTCATTGGCTCATCGTTTGATGGCGCAGGCCAATGAATAAGCAATAAATCAACAGAGTCTACTTGCAGCTTTTCTAAAGACTTTTCTACGCTTGCAATAAAATCAGTTTTATTGAGTTTGTTATTCCACACTTTAGTCGTTAAAAATATTTCGCTGCGCGGAATGTTACTATCTTTTATAGCTTGGCCTACTTGCTCTTCGTTACCATAAATTTGCGCTGTGTCTATATGGCGAAACCCGACATCTAATGCCATTTTTACCGAGTTGTATGCAGTATCGCCTTCTAAACGAAATGTTCCAACACCTAAATTCGGCATTTCAATTACACGTTGTGTCATGAATCTATCCTTATACGTTGGTTTAAAATACAGCTATTGAATAGCGTTAAAAAATACACCTTTTACTTTCTCAAAAAATAACCTCACAGTAGCTATGAGGTTATAAAAATGCGTTTCAAGGGTTTAATGATACAAAGTTTACACTTTATGCTCGCTGAATTTCACGCTTATCGAGCAAACCACTGTAACGAGTCGCTATAAGTGCTAATGCAGAAATAACGGCGCCTATCCATGCTGTGTCTCGCAGAGTCATACTTTCCACTACGCTTCCACCAATGATTGAGCCAAGTGCTATACCAATATTAAAAGCGGCTATATTTAATCCAGATGCAACATCCACAGCATTAGGTGTATGTTTTTGTGCTTGTTTTACAACGTAAAGCTGTAAGCCTGGCACGTTACCAAACGCAAAGGCGCCCCAAACTAAAATTGTAAGTACGGCAGCTACTTTATTATCCATGGTAAATGTAAGTGCCAATAAAATAATGCTAAGAGCACTAAATATAATACTGAGTGCACTTATTGGTCCGCGTTTATCCGCAAGTTTTCCACCCCAAATATTGCCTACCGCTACAGATGCACCATAAACCAGCATAATTAAACCAATAGCTGAGGGTGCAAAGCCAGTTTCCTGCTCTAAAATCGGCGCTAAATAAGTAAATGCTGTAAACGTGCCGCCATAGCCTAAAATAGTCATTAAATATACGAGTAATAAGCGCGGTTTAACAATAACCTGAAGCTGTTCTTTAAAGGTTGCAGGGATAGACTGCTTCAAGTTTTTGGGTACCAAAATAGCACTTCCTACCAAAGCAATTAAGCCCAACACTGATACCACTAAAAATGTTGCACGCCAGCCAAAATGCTGGCCTATCCACGTTCCTAATGGCACTCCTGTTACAAGTGCAACCGTGAGTCCCGTAAACATAATTGCAATAGCGCTGGCCTCTTTATCTTTGCTTACTAAGCTTGTGGCAATCATAGAACCAATTGAGAAAAACACCCCATGGGCTAAGCCTGTTAAAATACGCGCAAGTATTAATGTTTCATAACTTGGCGCTTGCCATGCTAATAAGTTCCCCAGCACAAATAAGCCCATTAAGCTTATAAGTACAATTTTACGATTCCATTTCCCGGTGAGTGCAGTAAGTACAGGTGCACCAATAGCCACACCTACCGCATATAAACTCACTAGCAAACCCGCTGAAGGTAGGCTTACGCCTAAATCGTTTGCAATAGTAGGCACTAATCCCACTATTACAAACTCGGTTGTTCCTATTGCAAATGCGCTTAAGGTGAGCGCCCACAAAGCCAATGGCATAATTAAATCCTCATTATTAGTTAAGACTTACAGTTTGACTAAAAATGTGTTTGCAAAAAATAGCATTAGTGACAAAATACTTTTGTAATAAATGCAAAAGTAAGGTGCTAAAATATGGCTCAGCATGCAAAAACCGAAGACTTAGAAATGTTTTTAACGGTAGTAGATAGCGGGAGTTTTTCAGCAGCCGCTAATTTGCTTGATCAGCAAGTAGCAAAAGTGTCGCGTGCCGTGTCTCGTCTTGAAAATACGTTACAATGTACGTTACTAAACAGGACCACTCGCCGATTAGAGCTAACCGAAGAGGGCCATACCTTTATTAAATATGCTCGTGATGGCTTAAACACCTTACAAACCGGCGAAGAGGCAATCAAACTGTTAAAACAGTCGCCCAGTGGAAAGTTACGTATTGATGCAGCAAGCCCTTTTGTACTGCATCAATTGGTACCTTTGATTGCTGAGTTTAATATGCAGTACCCCCACATTACGCTTGATATTACCTCTCACGACAGCATTATTGATTTACTAGAGCATAAAACTGACCTAGCCATACGTATTGGTGATTTAAAAGATTCAAACCTGTATGCAAAAAAGTTGGGGGCCAGTAAATTGCATTTGGTCGCAAGCCCTGAGTATTTGAAAAACGCACCTGAACTTACTCAAGCAAGCGATTTGGGCCAACATAAACTTATCGGCTTTACCGACTCACCCGCGCTCAATAACTGGCCTCTTAACATACCCTCAAAGCTTTCGTTTGAAATCACAGCAAGCAGCGGCGAAACAATTAGACAACTATGTATAGCAAACCAAGGCATTGCTTTACTCTCGCATTTTATGATTGGAAACGATTTAAAAGCTGGTAGGTTAGTCAATGTTTTACCAAATAGTATTAAAACACCAAACCACCGAGAAGATATACAAGCCGTTTATTACAAAAACAGTGCGGTGTCGTCTCGCATTGTTGCATTTTTAGATTTTATAAAACCAAAGCTTGCATTATAAGTGGCCTTTTTACGCTTTTAATCAGTATAAACAGACTTATAATTAATAAAGGATTGATATGGACTCGTTAACACAGGTTGCTTTGGGTAGTGCTGTAGGCTACGCCGTGCTAGGCAATAAAATTGGTCGTAAAGCGGTATTTTGGGGTGCAGCGCTTGGCACCTTGCCCGACTTAGATGTTTTTTTACCTTATGGCGGCCCTGTAGAGTCATTTACTTATCATCGCGGTTTTAGCCATTCCTTCTTTATCCATTTATTAATAAGCCCACTTATCGTATGGCTTATATTAAAATTACACTCTGGCATGCAAACTTACAAAGTGAGATGGTTTTGGTTAGTGTTTTTGTGCTTATCAACCCACGCATTGCTAGATAGTTTTACCGTATATGGCACCCAATTAATGTGGCCGTTTACTGAGCACCCTTTTGCGTTATCAAATATGTTTATAATTGATCCCCTTTATACACTTCCATTATTGCTAGGAGTCGTGTGTACGTTACTTCCTAAAGTATCATCAAACACCGCCTACAAAATTAATAGTATTGCGCTTGGATTAAGCTCACTTTATTTATGTACGTCTTTTGCATTGAAAGTCATGATTGATGACAAAGTAAAAACGGCGCTAAACAACAAAAACATTACGTATGAGAAGTATATAAGCACACCAGCGCCACTTACTACCTTGCTTTGGCGAGTCGTTGTTATGTCTGACGATCATTACTATGAAGGCTATGCCTCTGTATTTGATGAACCCGACGAGGTAACACTTAGTGCATATCCTACAAATCCCTCGCTATTAAATAACATTAAAAATGAATGGGGTGTAAAACGCTTGCAATGGTTTACAAAAGGGTTCTATTCAGTAAGAGAGCAGCAAAACAAAGTGATTTTGTCAGACTTGCGCATGGGAATGGAATGTCAGTATGTGTTTAATTTTCAAGTAGGTGAAATAAATTCAGAGGGAGTCACAGCCAGTAATTTTGACAAAATAAGTCAACGTCCAAGCTTCAATGATATGGATAAAATATGGGATAGAATTTGGCAACCCAGCAATTCACTCCTCAACAATACATGCAACAACGATACTAATCATTAAATAGTGTTATCGTCCCCAAACAGCTGAGTTCTATTTTTACCAAGCGATTTTGCTTGGTAAACAGCGTTGTCTGCTTGTGTAAATAAATCTATAAATGTGTTTATTGTATTACTTATGGTCATACCTATACTCACAGTCACAGGCTTATTATCGACTAATATGTCCGCAATAATGGCATGCAATCTATTACAAAATAGTAAGGCCCCTTTTTTATCTGTGTCTGGTAGCATGATTAAAAATTCTTCACCACCATAGCGGGAAATTAAATCGGTTTGTCGTCCAAAACTTTTTAGTGCTTGCCCAAGCTCTTTTAAAACACGATCGCCTTCTAAGTGGCCAAAAGTATCATTAATTAATTTAAAATTATCTATATCTATAACAAGCAAGGCTACAGACTGCTTTGATCTTAACGATTGTTCTAACAGTAATGTACTGCGGTAATTCATCTCTCGTCTGTTTAGCAAATTAGTTAGCTCGTCAGTAGAAGCTAAAGACTTTAACTCTTCAGCCTGCTCTTCTAGCTTTTCTCGCGTTTTAATTAGCTCATCATAAAGTTGATCCTGCTTTGATGAATTATAAAGGCTCCAAAACACCTTCCCCTCTTCATTTATCTGAGCATTAATAGTCATGGGGATTTTTATCCCTTGTCCATTAAAAATAATTAGCTGCATTTCTTCGGATGTTTTTTCGTGAAGCAAGGTAGGAATAAGATAACTTTGAAAAAATATTCTTGATGATTTGGTCAAAATTTTATTTATATTTTGACCCACTAATTCATCACTTTTCCAATAAAGATGCTCTTCAAAATAGCTATTTACATAAATAATCGTATTTTTAGAATCTGTGATCAAGGCACCACTGAGAAAACAGTCAGCTGAGTAAGTTTCTTTTTTGTTTTCTGTTTTAATGGATTTCACGCTTATTGCTTTACGTAATCAGTAATAGATTGACTTACAACCTCTGGGTGAGTCATTTGCAAGCAATGGCCTTGTGCACTTATAACAATGAGTGAACTCGATTGTATTTCCTTTTCAATGTACTGGCCAACAGAAACATCAGCGAGTGCATCATCTTCGCTTTGTAAAATGAGTGTAGGTTGTATAATTTTTGTGAGTAAAAAACGATAGTCAGAAAAAAAGGTCGCCTCTGCAAAATTTTTGGCTATGACAGGATCAGTTGAACAAAAACTACCTGAAAGCTCGCCAATCAACTCAGCTGAGTTAGTATTACCTATAACCAGTGGTGCTAAATAGTCAGCCCAACCAATATAATTTTTATCCATTAAGCTTAATAATTCTTGTAGGTCTTCTTTGTCGAACCCGCCTTGGTAATCTGGCGGAAAATTTAAGAAGCAAGGAGAAGGACACACCATAATTAATTTACTAATTAAATCAGGCCTTTCAACTGCCGCAAGCGCGCCTATCATTCCACTTACCGAATGGCCAACAAATACGACATCCGATAAATTTAACTCTGTGCACACCTCTATTACATCTAAGGCATAACCTTCTAGTTTTTTGTATCGTTGTTTGTTGTATTGAGATATGTCTGAATTACCTGAACCCACATAATCAAACAGTACAATTTTAAACTGCTTTTCTAAATAAGGAGTTAAAAAACGCCACATGTTTTGGTCACATCCAAATCCATGTCCAAATAGCAATGTTTTAGAGCCGCTACCAATTACCTTTACATTGTTTCTCGCTTTTATCGATTCTGAATTTAGCACTTTAAAGCACGCCTTTATCTGTAATATAAGTAATGTTATCGACAAAATGTTAAAAGCTAACTTGTATTAACTCTTACTCAAATTAACCGCCGTATAATCTTTTTCAATAAATCTTAGTACACAACCAATACAAGCTATTAATTAAATAAAGATTTAATTTTGATGTTCGTATTGGCCTCTATATACCTCAAATACTTTTAAAACAGTATGTTGGTCTTTTGATAGATTATCGTACCAGTCATCAAATAATTCATCATTTTCTTGCTCGCTCAACGCCATATAATGAGCTAGTAGCTCAATAATGTCGTTATTATCGCAGCCAAGATGGTTAACTTGCTGTGCTAAGGCACTATGGTCGCGCTCTCTTAAGGTCTCCATTACCCCTTGATCTATTTGTTCTTGTTGTATTGCGTCGCTCATAAAATACCTCAGTATCTACTGTAAATATGTTTAACTATTTTTATTGTTGTGTTTATAGTTATAACAGCCTAAACATGAATAGCCAGTATTTTTGAACTAAGTGATTACTTTTTGATTTATTTGTTTAAATAGCCACCAAGAGTGCTTATAAAAGCATCACATATTGAAAAACCAATAAAAAACACACCAAATTACAACTCGTAATTGTTGTGTTTATAGCTATCTAAAAACGTCGTATTTTAGGGTGAGCGGCAAGGCAAGGGTATTAAAATGAAAGAGGTAACTCGTTAAAGTTACCTACATATTGGTGAATTTATTTTACAACAACAGAAAACTCAGGCACAGCTTGAATTACTTTTTTAACAGTACATGTATTTACTGCCGCAATTAATGCTTTTTTATACTTTTGAGGAAAACCATCAGGCAAATTAATTTCGATTGAAAATAACTTTTTACCATTTTCATCTACATTTTCGTTGTTTTGTGTAAGTGTCATACCTTCTGTAGAAATGTCACGTTGCTCACAAAATTTTCTCGCATAAAACCCTGCACACAAAACCATACTCACTAAAAAGTAGTCAAATGGTTCTGGGTGCTCTGCACCACCACCAGCCGAAATACTCTGATCGCTAATGACTTCCAAATCACCAAATTTAGCACTTTGCTTTTGGCCTTCTAATAATGAAACCGAAATTTCCATAACTATTCCTTACTTTCCAAACAATAATTCAAAAAAGCCTGGTGGCTCATGTAGTTTATGATATTTTTTTCGTAAATCATCAATGCGTTTAAGCGGTACTTTAGCAGCAGTAAGCCCTTGCTGATTAGCCGCTTTTTTTGCAAGCCTTGCTTGTGTAAGCACTTTATCAAGCCCCTTAACCGACTGTTCGGGCTTCTTGTAAAACTTTGCCGTTTTGCTTACTTCCACCAGCTTAATAAATTCATCAATTGCGGTATTAAACTCTGTTAACTGGCTAGCTTGTACCGCTTTTTTATAAGCAAGCCCTGTGTTTTTCATGTTTAATTCTAGATCAATAGTCTCGCTAGCATAACTGAGCGAGCTAAATAAAATGACAATAATGAGGTAAGTGTATTTCATGAAAAGCCCTAATAAAACTGATAATACAAATTGTATCAAGTAAACAGAATAAAGTAACGAATCAGCAATCACTCTTTATATGCTGTAAAGGGGGTTTACAACTTATTATTGGTAATTGTCAGCATTAAGTTAAAATCAAATAACTACCTATCTTACTAACATTGAATGTATCTAGATCAACAAATGAATAACGACACATTTAATAAAGATGATGAAATTTACTCAATTTAAACATTTATTTTAATAACACCATTGAACGCCCCGCTCGCTAAATCAGCAAAAATATACATTTAAGTAACTTAATAGCACAATTAACAAACATACCTGTTAATTACATCTGCAATTTAACTATCATTTTGACGAGTCAAATAAACAGCAAATAGATCAAAAATACCGCGCCAATTTTAATATTAATAACTCAATGTAAACAACGTGGCTAAAAAAGGTAAACAACCAAGAAAAGCCCCATCTTATTGTCATCATAATTTAAACAAAAGTAACAACTTAAAACACTATAAATAAAATTAATTTCAAACCTTAGCATAACAATATAGAGGCTTTCAGAGGGTTTAATCTTATTTACGAGCGTGTAATAATCGTTAGTTCTTTAGCCAAATGTGATGACAATGTTGCTATTTAACTATGCCAATTTTGTTAAGCATTTTTTCATAACAAACACCCATTAGGGAACTCATGAAACATTATTCTTTAATTTCCAACAGCATTAAATGTGCACTACTAACCGCTGCTGCAACAGCGAGTAGCACAGTATTAGCTCAAGATGAGCAAGTAGCAAAAAAAATAGAACGCGTTGAAGTAACAGGCTCACGCATATTACGTGAAGGCGCAATTGCACCGGCACCCGTAACCGTAATTAGTGGCGATCAACTTGTAAATAGTGGCGCTGTTAATATTGGTGAAGCATTAAATAACCTTCCTGCACTGGGTAGCACTTATTCAATGGCTAACTCTGGTCGTTTTATAGGTACTGCAGGTTTAAACATCCTTGATTTACGTAATATGGGAACAGACCGCACACTTGTACTTGTAAACGGTAAGCGTCACGTATCAAGCTCAGCGGGCTCTCAATCAGTTGACACTAATACAATTCCAAGCGTATGGATTGAGCGTGTTGAAATTATTACTGGTGGCGCTTCTGCTGTATATGGTGCTGACGCCGTAACGGGTGTAGTTAACTTTATATTAAAAGATAATATTGAAGGTTTAGATGTAAGCCTAACCCGTGGCTTTGCCGACCTAAATAGCTATAACAACAAAAAAGCGACTTTTTCATACGGTTCAAACTTTAATGATGATCGTGGTAATGCAGCTTTTGCAGTAGAGTATTCGTCACAAGAGTCGTTAAATGCCCTAGACCACCCATGGACAAGCACATCGTTCAGAAGCTTACGTAATCAGGCACAAACCGATGAAAACAAAGACAGCGCAGACTTTCCAGACAAAATACTAACACCTAACGCAGGTTACTACGCGATTAATAACGCAGGTGTTTATGCATTAGAAAATGGTTACACAAATAGCTTCAACCCTGATAGTACCGCTCGCGATTTATACATTGGTGACAATGTTGACGGCCTTTCATGTGCTAACTGTGACTTTTTTAACCTAGGTCAGTTTGAAGAAATTCAACCTGAGTTTGAACGTTACAACGTAAACTTTAAAGTTAACTACGATGTGACTGATGATTTAAATGCTTACTTCGACGCTAAATATGTAAATAGCCAAGGCGAAAGCATAGGCCAACCTGCGTTTTTCTTTTTTGACAGCGACAACAGCATTAAGCTAGATAACCCATACCTAGACCCAAGCATTAAAGCGCGTATGCAAGAGGAAGGCGTTGATTCAATCATGATTAACCGCATGATGAGTGACCTTGGCCGCCGCGTTGAAAACAATACCCGTGAGACAACCCGTTTTGTTACAGGCTTACAAGGCACTGTATTTGAAGATTGGGAACTAGATACATCAATCGTATACGGTAAAACAGAATTAGAGCGCGAAAATGGCGCTAACATGATTTTAGCAAACTACTTTAATGCGCTTGATGCCGTTGAAGATGCAAATGGTAATATTGTGTGTCGTAGCGCAGAGGCGCAAGCTGATGGCTGTGTACCCGTTAATATTATGGGCTTTGGCGCACCAAGCCAACAAGCCATTGATTACATAAACACAGTGTCTATTGGCGACTCCACCATTGAGCAAACTGTTGTATCAGCTTCGCTTGCAAACGGCGCTATTTTTGAGCTACCAGCCGGTTATGTAGGTATTGCTTTTGGCGCAGAGTATCGTAAAGAAGAAAGCGAAACGAACGAGCCAGATAACGCAGAAGGTACATTTTTTAACGCGCTTGGCGAAGATAAAGGCTCGTTTAATGTGCGTGAAGTATTTTTTGAAGCGACTATGCCTATTTTAACTGATTTACCGCTTATTCAAGACTTAGTGTTTGATACCGCGGTACGCCATGCCGATTACAGTACGATTGGCGAAGCAACAAGTTGGAAGCTCGGTTTAGATTGGACAGTAAACGACGAACTACGTGTACGTGTAACGCAATCTGCAGCACTTCGTGCGCCTAACATCAGTGAAGTATTTGGTGCAGCAAGCCAAACTTTCTACAGTGTTGACGACCCATGTCGCGCTGAAAACTTAGCTAATTTATCAAATGCTACAACTGTCTCTTATACACATCTGACGCTGCCGACGACTCCTTACGTGTAGAT
>OJAZ01000461.1_pt1 | contig 18141 bp, 14 predicted proteins | sample 1589851 | NCBI WGS metagenome assembly OJAZ01 (sample SAMN05416792, study PRJEB24817) | seawater metagenome | isolation source: Sea water | place: Canada:Atlantic | collected 2013-07 | reverse complement strand
ACGAGATTCGCCTTAGTCTCGTGGGCTCGGAGATGTGTATAAGAGACAGTGCCAAAAGGGCAAGCACGTATTCGTACACAAATTTCTGCTGCACATACTAAAGCTGAATTGGACAAAGCTATTGCCGCTTTTATTCGTATCGGTAAAGAAATGCAGATAATTAAGGGATAGTGATGAAATCTTTAGCAAAAATAAAGGCCGAACCGGGCATTTGGATGACAGATTCAGAAATGCCGATAATAGGGCATAACGATCTGCTGATAAAAATTAAGAAAACTGCCATTTGTGGCACTGATATTCATATTTATAACTGGGACGAATGGTCACAAAAAACCATTCCTGTACCTATGGTGATTGGTCATGAATATGCCGGCGAAGTGGTAGGCATTGGCCAAGAAGTTCGCGGCTTTGCATTGGGTGACCGCGTGTCAGGTGAAGGCCATATTACGTGTGGTCATTGTCGAAATTGCCGTGGCGGTCGCACGCATTTATGTCGTAACACCGTCGGTGTTGGTGTGAATCGATCTGGCGCATTTGCAGAATTTTTAGTTATACCGGCTTATAACGCCTTTAAATTACCTGATGAAATTTCTGACGACTTAGCAGCTATATTTGACCCTTTTGGTAATGCTGTACATACCGCATTGTCGTTTAATTTAGTCGGTGAAGACGTATTAATCACCGGTGCTGGGCCAATCGGTATTATGGCGGCAGCGGTAGCAAAACACGTAGGTGCGCGCCATGTTGTTATTACTGACGTTAATGAATATCGCTTAGACTTAGCGCGAAAAATGGGCGCGACTCGTGCGGTAGATGTTAGCAAAGAAAAACTAACTGATGTAATGACTGATCTTGGTATGACAGAAGGTTTTGATGTCGGTATGGAAATGTCTGGCGTACCTATGGCATTTACCGATATGTTAGCCAATATGAATAACGGCGGTAAAATTGCTATGTTAGGCATACCGGGTAACGATATGTCGATTGACTGGAGCCAAGTTATTTTTAAAGGCTTAACCATTAAAGGCATTTACGGACGAGAAATGTTTGAAACTTGGTATAAAATGGCAAGTTTGATCCAATCGGGCCTAGATTTAACACCAATTCTTACTCATCAGTTTAATATTGATGATTTTCAGCAAGGATTTGATATCATGCGCTCAGGGCAATCAGGTAAAGTTATTTTAAACTGGGAATAAAAATGTCAAACAGCGAAGAAGTTTTTAAACACATGAATATTAGCGAGTTGCATCAAGTACTAAATGATAAAACTCATGTGGTGGTTGATATTCGTGATCCGAATTCATTTCAAACGGGTCATATTCCACATTCAATAAATTTAAGTAATGAAACCTTACCTGACTTTTTACGTGAAGCGGATATCGATGCACCTGTTGTTGTGTGTTGCTACCACGGTATATCAAGTCAGCAAGCGGCGCAGTTTTTAATTAGCCAAGACTTTACCGAGGTTTATTCACTAGACGGTGGTTTTACTGATTGGCAAACGCAATATCCTGATGCTGTTGCCAGTTTATGATTGAACCACTTGAACCCATTAACGACTTGCGTGCGTTGGTGGGTATTAAAGACCATGGTATCGCGTTGCTATTTTGTGATTATTTACACACGCTTGAAATAACAACGAAAATTGAATTTCAGGAAGATAACTTTGTTATTTATTGCCAACAAAGTAAATATGATTTGGCATTAACTGAATTTAAACAATTTATTGAACAACCTCATCACGCAAAATATCAGCAAGCCGCATGGCAAGCAGGTAATGTTACTAACGTTAAATCAAACTCTCCAGCATTGTTAAGTCGCTTTAAAGACGAATTTTTAGCCCATGCGGGTATGGTTACCATTGCCATATTTAGCCTGTGCTGGTTGACTTTTATTGGCAGTCAACTAGGTTGGGCTAACGACATATTTTATACATTACATTTTTATCAACAACTGAATATAGAACAAATATTGCAAGCGCCTCAGCGTTTATTAGGTCCTGCTTTCTTTCATTTTTCATGGTTGCATATTGTTTTTAATACTATGTGGTGGTGGCAATTAGGTGGGCAAGTTGAGCGTATTTTTGGCAAAGCTAGCTTATTAATATTATTCTTGAGTACAGCCATAGTATCTAATCTTGGTCAATACTTAGCTGACGGACCTAATTTTGGTGGTTTATCTGGTGTTGTTTACGGCTTAGTAGGTTATGTATGGTGGTGCGGTTGGTTATTACCTGCCAAAGGCTTGTCGTTACCCAAACCTATTGTTGGCTTTATGCTAGTTTGGATATTACTAGGTTATCTCGATATGTTGCCATTTAATATCGGCAATACGGCACATTTAATAGGATTAATTAGTGGCTGCTGTTTAGCTTATATTAAAGTATTACGTGAAAGAAAGTACATCGATTGATAAAATTCAGCAGAAGTAAAAAGTAGGACTTAACCTGTACTAGCGTGTTCTGACCCTGAGTGATAGAAAAACGAAGTCAGCTTTAATTAATACTAAGTTTAGGTTAATTATTGTGCCTAACTGTAGTTCACAACCGCGAGATTTAGCCATATTAATTTAAAGTTTTGTAGGTTATATGTATAGCTCAAATATTCTTTGTAATATTGATGGGTATGAGTTGCTTGAACATAAAGTACGACCTACATTTTAGTATCCAAAGTAATTTTCACTCTAGCCTAAGTCTTTATTTATACTGGTAAATAGTACTTTTCTGCAGAAATGGTTGTTAAACATGTTAAATTCAAGTTGGATAAGTGAAGGAGTGATTATGACATCAACATTACTGATGGCGATTGCCATCGCTTTGATCATTGAAGGGGCTATACCGGCATTATTCCCAAATAAATGGCGATCTTATGTGCTTAAAGTAGCCAATGAGCAAGTGAGTACCATCCAAAAAATGGGCCTGTTTATAATGTGCGTTGGTTTAGTGTTGTTATATATCGCTAATTAAGGTTTTTTATAACCTAACGTTATTCATCATTTTTTTGATCTAACGTTAAAAAATCAGTATTTATTTCTTGGACTCAATATCTATATTTGGTAGAATCCCCGCCTAATTTTCCTACCAATATGTGAACATGGGTAAAAACGTAGTAGTTCTAGGCACCCAATGGGGTGACGAAGGTAAAGGTAAAGTCGTCGACTTACTTACTGATAAAGCAAAATACGTAGTGCGCTATCAAGGTGGCCACAATGCGGGTCATACACTAGTCATTAACGGTGAAAAAACCGTTTTACACCTTATTCCATCTGGCGTGTTACGTGATAACGTAAAATGCTTAATTGGCAACGGTGTAGTTCTTTGTCCAAAAGCACTTATGACAGAAATGGCAATGTTAGAAGAACGTGGCGTACCTGTACGTGATCGTCTTTTAATTAGTGATGCATGTCCGTTAATTCTTCCTTACCACAATGCATTAGATGCAGCGCGTGAAAAAGCTCGTGGTAGCAAAGCTATCGGCACTACAGGTCGTGGTATCGGTCCAGCTTATGAAGATAAAGCTGCTCGTCGCGGTTTACGTGTTGGTGATTTATTTTGCGCAGAGTCATTTGCTGTAAAATTAAAAGAAATTATGGAATACCATAACTTCGTATTAACTCATTATTATAAAGCTGACCCTGTAAGCTACGAAGAAGTGCTTAGCGATGCTATGGCCGTTGCTGAAGTCATTAAAGGCATGGTTGCTGATATCTCTGAAATGCTAGATCAAGCGCGTAAAGCGGGAGAATCTATCATGTTTGAAGGTGCGCAAGGTACATTGCTTGATATTGACCACGGTACTTACCCATACGTAACATCGTCTAATACAACTGTTGGTGGCGTTGCTACTGGTAGCGGTTTTGGTCCACTTTACTTAGATTACGTACTTGGTATTACTAAAGCATACACTACACGTGTTGGTTCGGGTCCATTCCCAACTGAGTTAGACGACGAAGTGGGAAATCACTTAGGTACTGTAGGCCATGAGTTTGGTGCTACAACTGGTCGTGAACGTCGTTGTGGTTGGTTTGATGCCGTTGCAATGCACCGTGCCGTTCAAGTAAACAGCATTAGTGGTTTTTGTTTAACTAAGCTAGACGTTTTAGATGGCCTTAAAACATTAAAAATATGTACAGGCTACAAAACAGCTGAAGGCGATATTATTACTGTGCCACCTACAGCAGCTGAAGGTTATGAGAAAATTACCCCAGTGTATGAAGAAATGCCAGGTTGGAGCGAAACAACAGTAGGCGCAACATCTGTTGATGCATTGCCTGCTAATGCAATAGCTTACATTAAGCGCATTGAAGAAATTACCGGTGTACCTGTTGATATTATTTCAACTGGCCCAGACCGAGTTGAAACGATGATTTTAGTGAACCCGTTTGACGAGTAACTTAATCCCAACGTTTTAATCCATAAAAAACCACCTTCTAGGTGGTTTTTTTATGTGCAGGACGCACGTATGTCGTGGGTGCAAGGAAGCACAGGAGCGACGATGTGCAGGACGCACGTATGTCGTGGGTGCAAGGAAGCACAGGAACGACGATGTGCAGGACCTGGGTGCATGGATGTGCAAGAAAGGCGATGTAAAGGGCATACCTATATAGTTAATGCATAGATAGACATGAACGACACAATACAGGCGTAACCAGTCACACCAACCTCAAAGTTATTCATAGCTACCCAAGTCTTAAAGTGAATGTGCATTCATTTAATGAGGTACACACCACGTAAATATAAAATTTAAGTAGTATATTTCTAAGAAATATAGCTACAAACACATTGAGCTAACTAAAATATAACTTCGCAAAATAAGTTCCCTACCTCAAGTATTCTAACTTCAAAATAAAAAATATTTCATCAGGTTAACCAGTGGTGATGTGTGCTAAAATCAGCGCGAGTTAACATAATCAGCTATTCAGAAGTTAACTTAGGCTAAATTCTGGTATTGAACCTGAAATAATACAAAAACATATAGATTTACATATAAAACAGTTAACTTGCACTCATAGCTACCTTTTAAGGGCTATATCATTTGATAAGACGCTCTAAGTGCTGTTTTTCTATGAATAGTTAACTATATATGTTGAATATTCAACTTAGTTATATGAAAAATAAATTATTTAAAGCTATATTAATTATAGCTTGTAGCTAATTAATATATACAAAATAGCTTGAAATTAGCCAACGCATTGCAATAGTATATTAAGTGACATTACTAAAAAAAAACAACCATAGACTCTCGCATCAGACGCATACATTAGGAATTAACATGACAGATCTTAGACAACAAGCACTGGATTATCACCAATACCCAACTCCAGGTAAAATTAGTGTTGAATTAACTACCCCGGCTGAGACTAGCCAAGATCTATCACTCGCTTATAGTCCTGGTGTTGCTGAACCTGTTCGTGCTATTGCTGAGAACCCTGACGATGTCTATAAATATACCGGTAAAGGTAATACGGTTGCTGTTATTACTAACGGTACAGCAATTTTAGGTCTAGGTAACTTAGGTCCAATGGCCGCTAAACCGGTGATGGAAGGTAAAGCATTATTATTTAAACGTTTTGCCGGTATTAATTCTTTTGATATTGAAGTAAAACACAAAACGGTTGAAGACTTTATTAGTACAGTAGCAAATATCGCTGACAGCTTTGGTGGTATTAACTTAGAAGACATTAAGGCACCTGAATGTTTTGTCATTGAAAAAGCGTTAATTGAACGTTGTAAAGTACCCGTGTTTCACGATGACCAACATGGAACTGCTATTGTCACCGCAGCAGGTATGATCAACGCGTTAGAAATTCAAGGTAAAGAACTGCGACACGCTAACATTGTTTGTATGGGCGCAGGTGCGGCAGCAATTGCTTGTATGGAGTTGTTGATTAAATGTGGCGCACAACGTGAAAAAATTTATATGCTCGACACGAAAGGCGTTATTCATACCCGTCGTGACGATTTAAATGAATATAAAAAATTATTTGCTAATAATACCGATAAACGCACTTTAGTAGAAGCTATTGATGGTGCAGACGTATTCGTTGGCGTATCTGGCCCTAATGTATTATCGGCGGAACATGTCAAGCTGATGGCTGCTAACCCCGTGATATTTGCTTGTTCAAATCCAGATCCTGAAATTAAACCAGAACTTGCTTTGGCAACGCGTGATGATTTAATTATCGCTACGGGTCGTTCAGACTACCCTAACCAAGTAAACAACGTACTTTGTTTCCCATTTATTTTCCGTGGCGCTTTAGATGTGCGCGCACGAACTATTAATGACGAAATGAAAATAGCCGCTGTTCATGCTATTCGTACCTTGGCGAAAGAAGTCGTGCCGGCTGAAGTTCTTGCCGCTAGTGGTACTGAAAGCTTAAGCTTCGGTAAAGATTATATTATTCCTAAGCCAATGGACTCGCGCTTACGTTCAGCTGTAGCTATTGCAGTTGCGCAAGCCGCCGTTGATTCAGGTGTTGCAGCACTAGAGATGCCTGAAAACTATAACGGTTAGTTATTTAGGTAGCTAAAAGCAAGATAGGGTGTCGGTATTGGCACTACAAATTAGGCGTCACATTGACGTCTTTTTTGATTTTAAAAGCTTATTAAATAGAGACAATGGATTTCTTTGGTTTTTGAAAACTATTTATCAACATCTATAGAATAATATGTATGCTGAAAAAAAATCCAGAGTAAATTTACAAGCAAGGCCGTTGAGCACAGTATATGACAAAAGCAATTAAACAACGCATATCTAACATTGCCTTAGTGGTTGAAAACTACGATGATGCAATTGAATTTTATACCGAAAAGCTAAACTTCGAACTCATTGAAAATACCGACTTGGGCGGCGGGAAACGCTGGGTACAAATTTCACCTCCGAACGCTGAAGGGACTAATATATTATTGGCGAAAGCGAGTAATGATCAGCAGCAACAATCAATTGGTAACCAAGCCGGCGGACGAGTTTTTTTATTTCTACAAACCAATGATTTTTGGCGAGACTATGAATACATGAAAAGCCAAGGTGTTGAGTTTACAGAACAGCCAAGGGTTGAGGAATATGGCACAGTAGTCGTGTTTAAGGATTTATACGGAACGAAGTGGGATTTACTGCAATTGAATGATGCAACTTGGTAGATTTAAAAAATGAATTTCACTAGTAAATACTTCAGATAATAAAAAAGGCGCTTTAAGCGCCTTTTGTCATTTATAAACCAAATAGTTTATATCCCATTAATCTTCTGTTTCTTCTTCCATGTCAGTTTCGTATTCACTAAAGTCAGTTACACCTTGTGCTTCTAACGCTCTGCGAACACTTGCTGGTAATTTTTGTGTGTTGTCTTTAGCCAAATCACTATCGTCAGGTAACGGTTGGCCAGTGAATGCGTGTAAAAACGCTTCACATAATAGTTCACTGTTGGTTGCATGGCGCAAGTTATTTACTTGTCGGCGTGTACGTTCATCAGTTAGTACTTTTAACACACGTAAAGGGATAGACACGGTTATTTTTTTTACTTGCTCACTTTTTTTGCCGTGTTCGGCGTAAGGGTTAATATACTCGCCATTCCACTCTGCCATGAATATTCCTCTATGCTTAATTAATTGCGATAAACTTAGAAATTGCTGTTCTGGTGTACCAGTTTGCGATAAGTTTTATCTTACTAGCTGATTTTACTGGTTGTGGGGCGTGAGTCAATAACGAATGTGTAGAAGTTTAGATGTCTAAAGTTCTTGACCGCACACTTTAAAGTGTTTAGATTGATAGACGTCCAAACATCTATATAGAAAATATCCAATCTGGAGTTCACATGAGCGAGAAAAAAATAGCCACTACCGCTGTTCGAGCCGGTATAAACAGTGACCAACACCATGGCGCTGTTATTCCAGCTCTTCATCTTTCAAGTACCTATGCATTGAAAGGTTTCAATGAAAAGCGTCAGTTTGACTATTCACGTACGGGTAATCCAACACGCGCAACATTTGCCCGTGCTATTGCTGAATTGGAACAAGGTGCGGTTGGTATTGTCACTAGTACAGGTATGTCAGCCGTTCATCTTATTTGCCAGTTGCTTAATACCGAAGACACAGTAGTGATCCCTCATGATTGTTACGGGGGCAGTTTTCGATTATTTACGCACCTGGCCAAACGTGGTCAATTTAACTTAGTGGTTGTTGATCAAAACGATCAAACAGCATTAAGCGAAGCGCTTGCCAAAAAACCTAAGTTAGTCTTACTTGAGTCTCCTAGTAATCCACTTTTACGTTTGGTCGACATTGCCGCGATAACCATACAAGCCCATAACGTAGGCGCTTTAGTCGCTGTTGATAACACCTTTTTATCACCAGCGTTACAGCAACCACTCTTGTTAGGCGCTGATATTGTTTTTCACTCAACAACTAAATATATCAACGGTCATAGTGATGTCGTTGGCGGCGTTTTAGTTGCCAAAGAACAAGCATTAGGTGAAGAGCTTGCTTGGTGGGCAAACTGTATCGGCATAACAGGCTCAGCATTCGACAGTTACTTAGCTTTACGTGGCTTAAAGACCTTACCTATTCGGATGAAACAACATCAAATTAACGCTAATGCTGTCGCAGCGTTTTTGCAACAGCATTCAGCGGTAGAACGAGTATATTTTCCAGGCTTGAGCGATCACCCACAACATGAATTAGCTAAAAAGCAGCAATATGATTTTGGCGCTATGATGAGCTTTGAGATTAAAGGGGGCGTTGAAGCGGTGAAAGTATTGTTCGATAAATTAAAGTTTTTCACCCTTGCTCAATCATTAGGTGGTGTTGAAAGCTTGATCAGTCATCCATCCACCATGACTCACGCGGGTATGGAGATTGAAGCACAATTGGCTGCTGGTATAACTCAGTCATTAATACGACTTTCTGTGGGTATTGAAGATATCGAAGATATGATCGATGACCTTTCGCAAGCACTTGATGCAAGCCAAGCCTAAATCCGTTATTCAAAAGTTGGCCAATCCGTGTATTTGGTCGACCTTGATATAAGCGTATTAAAAATAATTTAAAAGTGGTGTGACAATATCAGTCAGCCTGCGGTAATAAAATGATTGATCCTAATGTAGCGGAAACGCCTAATTTGGCAAATAATAAATTGGTAAAAATTGCTAGTAATGTGCATAAATTCGGAGGCAGTAGCTTAGCCACCAGTGCATGTATTGAACGTGTAGTGGATATTATTCGTCAGCATTGCCAGATAAACGACATTGTAGTGGTATCTGCCAACGGTAGTACTACAGATGCATTGTTTGATATCTATCAGCTAGCTGTTGAACTAAAAGATGCGACTTTGCTAAGTGCTGAATACAATAAAGAAAATAATGAATTAGTAACGTTACGTGAGCAATTACTTGCCGCGCTTGCTGATTTAAATACTGTGCAAGCCACATTAATTGATGAGCTTTTAAATACCAGCAGTGCTGCCAGACTTAATGGTTTATTAAGTGATGAAATTGCAGACAGCACAAAAAAATTAATCAATGACCCTATAAGTTATCAAAATGACTTATTAGCCTTTGGTGAAGTATGGTCAGCACGTTTATTGTCAGCGGTATTAAGCGAAAGTGTTTGCCCAAGTTATATGTTAGATGCGAGGGATTTCTTGCTACTTCAAGATGAAAAAAATTGCACCATTGACTATAGCGTAAGTGAAACTGCATTCTCTGCGCTTCGCCAACAGAATAAATTAGTGATTGTAACAGGCTACATCGCACGTAATAAAAAACAGCAAACGTGTACATTGGGGCGTAACGGTAGTGATTATTCGGCCACAATAATGGCAGCATTGTCACAAGCGAGAAATGTTACGCTTTGGACTGATGTTGATGGTATTTATAGCGCCGATCCTCGCATTGTACCTTCAGCGAGAAAACTACACCGTTTGCCTAATGCTGTAGCTAATGAACTTGGTCGTTTGGGTAATCCTGTTTTACATGCAAAAACCTTACAACCATTAACCAATCATAATACCCACCTACATGTTGCGAGCAGCTTTGCACCTGATATTAGCGGTAGTGAAATAGGCAAGTTTGGTCAAATAGCAAAGCAAGAGCTTTCGGTGACCAGTTTAAACGATTTAATATTAGCAAAGTCTGCTAGTTTTTTAGCCAAGTCAGGTGAGTTAGCGGCCAGTGAATTTTCACCGGTTTGTTATAACCTTGACGAAGGCTACATAGTTGTACCACAGGCACAACAAAAGTCGGTTAGCCAGTGGCTAGCAAGCCATGACACAGAAGTAACCTTTAAACCAGTGGCGATTATAGCTATTGTGGGTCATAGCGTGGCAAAGCAAGGAGATATGCGCGCTAGGTTTAAAAGAGCGCTAAAACATCAGCCCACTTTACATTTTTTACATTCTTTTAATGAGCATAGTTATATTGCGATATTACCTGAGATTTGCTCGAGTGAAGTGCTCAATAATGTTCATGCAGATATGACAAAAGACGCTAAAAACATAGCATTGGTAGTTGCTGGTTTAGGCAATATTGGTCAACGCTTTTTAACCATGTTACCTAAACAAATTGCACGTGTTTCAGGCTTAGAAAATGTTCATTTAGTTGGCTTGGTTGGCGCCAGTAAAGCGTTAATAAATACCGATGGTATAGATGTAGCCAATGCGCTTGAACATTATCAACAACAAGCACAGCAATATGATAGTGAACAATTATTAGCTTGGTTAACCAGTCACCCATACGATGAATTGATTATTGTTGATATTACACCTAGTGAAGCTTTCAGCCACTTGTACCAAGAGTTTTTTAACCGTGGCATACATGTCATTGGTGCGAATAAATGGGCTGCTTCTTCAAGTACAGAAAACTATCGACAATTACTGACAACTGCAGATAAAAACAACAGTATTTGGCTTGGAAATACGACGGTTGGTGCAGGCTTACCTATTAATTCAACTATTAAAGAGCTACTTAATAGTGGTGACAAAATTTCAGAAATTTCTGGCATATTTTCTGGCACGTTATCTTGGCTATTTCAGTATTACGATGGTTTGACACCATTTTCAACGCTGCTTAATGATGCGTTATCACAAGGTATTACAGAGCCAGATCCTCGAGAAGATTTATCAGGTAGAGATGTTCAACGTAAACTTTTAATACTCGCGCGTGCTGCTGGCTTTGAGTTATCGTTAACAGATATCGACTGCCAAAGCTTAGTACCAGAACCGCTGCGTGATATCTCATTAACCGAGTTTCTTACACGAACAGCTGAGCTTGACGAGATGTTTTTATCGCGCTTAAAACAGGCACAAGAGAAAGCTTGTGTTATTCGTTATGTAGCAAGGTTTATAAGCGACAATGGTCAGGTTGTTGCAAAGGTGAGTTTGGAAGAGTTGAGTGAAACAGATGCCTTCTCGCAGTTAACACCGTGCGATAACGTATTTCAAATTAAGAGTGAATGGTATCAGGAAAATGCGTTGATTATTCGTGGTCCAGGTGCAGGTCGTGATGTAACCGCTGGTGGCATTCATGCCGATTTGGTTACTATTTGCCAACAATTAAACCATCGTCATCAGCAAGTTAAGATCAAAGGTTTAAATTGAGGTTTAAATTGAGGTTTAAATTAAAGACTTAAATTAGAGGTCTAGACTAAGTATTTTAATTTTGACTCATTAAAAAATTGTTAGCGATAAAAAAATATTGATTGGCTTTAACTCAACCAATCAATATTTTATTGATACATCTAATTATAGTTGCTGTTAACTATGTATTAAAAAGATTTACCTATGCTAAATACTAGGTTTTCGTCACTTGTAGAGCCGGCTAATTCTTTTGAGTTAGATACAATAGCAATACCAACATCGAAACCTGAAACTTCAGTACCGTAACCTACTTCGATGTAATCACCATCAAAGTCTTTACCCCAAGTACCGTAAATAGCATAAAAACCTTCATGCTCAACAGTAGCCGATAAGAAGTCGTAGTCTTGATCTGGACCATTTTCAACTTCCCACTCACCGACGTTATAAGTCAGTGAGAACATATCGTAGCTTAAACCTAAGTTGATTTCGTTATATGAGGTATCAAAATCACCCGTGTATTGGTATGAAGTAAAACCAACGCTATAGCCTAGACCACTGTCTAGCTCTCCGCCGTAGCCACCATAAATATCAACTTCTAAACCGTCTTGAACGTCCGCCGCCCAAGTTCCAAGATAAAAGCCACTATTTTCATAATCAATACCGGCACTAGCTGAGGCTGTGTCTGTTTGTACAATACCACGGAAAATATATTGAGAAACTAGACCAACATTGGCACTTAAACCTTCTACTTCAAGTGCTGAGGCTGATGTAGAAACCAATGCTGAAGTTGCTAGAATCGTCGATAATGAAAGAGAGATAATTGATTTTTTCATGTTTTAGTCCACTAAGTTTTTATAATTGTTGTAGCTATTGCAAAGAAAGTGCCTGAGTGCCTATTTTTATATTAAATAATCATATATCAGTGCTTTACATGTTTTTTAGCTGAATTTTAATTTGTCATCAAATGTATAATTGTACTAAATTGGTGCAATTATCATCGATTGTGTGCAAAAAAGGGCATCGTTTGATGCAAGTATTCAATATTTAATGCTTATTATACTGAAATTAATCAAGGTGTTGAAATCTACATGTGAACTTGATTACGATATAAGATGTTATATACATTTTTGTGACTGATCTAAGTCGCAAAATTTGCACAATTAAGTTAAAGTATCGCAAATTTTGTCAAGGTAATTACTATGTCTGATTTTCTTATTGCTCCATCAATTTTATCTGCTGACTTTGCTCGCTTGGGCGAAGATGTTACAAAGGTGCTCAATGCTGGCGCTGATGTTATTCATTTTGATGTGATGGATAATCACTTTGTACCAAACTTAACGTTTGGCTCAATGATCTGTAAATCATTACGAGACTACGGTATTACCGCACCTATTGATGTGCATTTAATGGTGAAGCCTGTTGATAGTCTGATCCCTGATTTTGCTAAAGCCGGTGCTGATATTATTACCTTTCACCCTGAAGCTAGTGATCATATTGATAGAACCTTGCAGCTCATTAAAGATCATGGCTGTAAAGCGGGCTTAGTATTAAACCCTGCAACACCTTTACATGTTTTAGATTTCGTTATGGATAAACTCGATGTTATTTTGTTAATGTCAGTTAACCCAGGCTTTGGTGGTCAATCGTTTATTCCTACTACTTTGGATAAACTTCGCTTAGTGCGAGAAAAAATTGATGCCAGTGGTTTCGATATTCGTTTACAAGTAGACGGTGGCGTTAAAGCCGATAATATTGCTGATATAGCTAAAGCAGGCGCTGATATGTTTGTGGCTGGTTCGGCTATATTTTCAAAGCCAGATTACAAAGTTGCTATTGATGAAATGCGCGTAGCATTAGCCACCGTTAAATAATTAACAGATTAAATAATTAAGAAAACTTCAAGGATAAAAAATGAGTAAACCTATTGTACTAAGCGGCTGTCAGCCATCAGGCGAGTTAACCATTGGCAATTATCTTGGTGCATTAAAGCAATGGGTAAGCATGCAAGATAGTCACGAATGTTATTACATGCTGGTTGATCAGCATGCCATAACTGTTCGCCCTGAGCCTGAAGCGTTGCGCAAAGCAACTTTAGATGGTTTAGCATTATATTTAGCTTGTGGCGTTGACCCAGAAAAAAGCACTATTTTTATTCAATCACATGTGCCTGAGCATGCGCAATTGAGCTGGGTATTAAATTGCTACACTCAAATGGGTGAGCTTAATCGCATGACGCAATATAAAGATAAGTCGTCTAAATCTGAAGCGAATATGAACTCAGGTTTATTTACTTATCCGGTATTAATGGCAGCTGATATTTTATTATACGGCGCCAATAAAGTGCCCGTTGGCGATGATCAAAAACAGCATTTAGAATTAGCACGCGATATTGCGACGCGTTTTAATAACTTGCACGGTGAAACTTTTAAAGTGCCTGAACCTTTTATCCCTGAGTTTGGTGCTCGTGTCATGAGCTTATTAGAGCCGACTAAAAAAATGTCAAAATCTGATACGAATCCAGGTAACTTTATTGGCTTACTAGAAGATACTAAGAAAATAACCAAAAAAATTAAACGTGCTGTGACTGATTCAGACGAGCAAGCGAATATCTATTTTGATATTGCAGAAAAGCCTGGTGTATCAAACTTGTTATCGCTTTTATCATGTACAACAGGTAAAACAGTTGCTGAACTTGTGCCTGAATATGAAGATAAAATGTATGGTCATTTAAAAGGTGATGTTGCTGAAGCTGTTGTTGCTTTACTCGCACCGATTCAAGAACGTTACCATCAATTTCGTAATGACCAAGCCTACTTAGATGAAGTGATGCGAAAAGGTGCAGATAAAGCGTCAGCGCGAGCGAGTAAATTGCTAGCTGAGGTTTATCAAGCTATTGGTTTTATCGCCAAACCTTAATTACACCTTATTGCACTTTTGTAATATCTAAAAAGCCGTCGTAACCACGACGGCTTTTTTATGCTTAAACCTCAGCAATGCCAAGCTTTTATCTGATTAATCTTTACTATCTTTTTCTACGCTTTTTGTCGCTTTATCAAAGAGCTTACTTGCGTCATTAACAAAGGTTTCAACATTAGTACTTGGCGCAAATATAAAGGCTGGCGACATAATGGTGGTGTCAAATTGCGGGCGCGGATTAAAGTCAGGTTGTTTACTCATTTGAATGACAAAGCTGCCGCCAAAGAGCAAGAGTATTAAACATGAGGCGACAACATTTCTACGACGTAAAGTCATGTGAAAGCCGACATAGCAGTTAAGCCAAAATAAGCCAAAAGCCAACAGCAATGGAATAATAGATAACAACCAGAGCATTGAAAAATTACTGGAAGTATTAAAGTGCACAATGTTTTCAAAAATATCACTGAGCCACATTAAATTAAAAAAGATAAAGCTAATGCCCATTTGGGTCCAAAAACGCGCATCATGTTTGGTCAAGTGTGACACTAATGCAATGCCGGCAGGCCATAAGGCAAAGCCTAAGGTTAAGCCAATGGTAGGCACAAGTATTTGAGTTAACGAAACTTCGTTAGCATTGTTTAAATTGATTATCCAACCACCAATTAAAGCAAATAAAGTCATGCTAAGTGCAAGTACAACAGGGTGACGCGCTAAGTTTATTAAGCTCTCGAATGGACTAATGGCAATACTTTCAGATACAGGATGACTAGGAAAAACAAGGCGTACTTGGCTTTTACCAATGGAGATAATATCGCCAGAACTGACTTTATGTTGGATAACATTTTCTTTACTGCCTTCAAGAAAACTGCCGTTAATTGACCCTTGATCATCAACCAACCAATGCTCACCGTTAAAATGCAACTGCAAGTGTTCAGGACAAACATGAGGGTCACTAATGATAATGTCGTTATCGTAGCCCCGACCTATAGTAATGTTGTTTGGAGCAAATTTTTGGCGACTTAAGAGTTTGTGACCATGACTGATTTCTTCAATAATTATTTCCATGAAACCGACTCCATAAATTTAGCTAAAAAGGCAAGTGAGGTCTCTTGTGCAACGCCAGAAATGGTGAAATGGCTGAGTAATGCGTATTGCTCATGGTCGACAGAAATAGCGATATAAAGCACATCGTACAGCGCCGGGAAATCTTTATAAGCACGAGTACAAAATACGGCTTTATTATTAATATTGCTGCTTTGTGGCATAACAAGGTCATGGTGACATTGATATTCAGTTACATCATCCTTACCTGCTAGATTACCTGGTGCTACTTGGTTTAGCTGACGCTCAAAAATATGATAAAACTTAGTACTGCCAATTTTATCTGATTCCATATAGCGGTATTCCATTTCCAAAGAGCCAGTAAAAAAGTCAGAAGAAATATAGGTATTTTCATCTAAATCGCAATTTGCAACGGCCGCCATTATTTGAGCATCGACTTTATCTGAGTTGGACTCACCCCAGCAACGTACAAAAGGCACATCAATAGTAGGTATTAAGCCTCGACCTAATTGTTTTAACTGCCAATCACTTTTCAAAATTGTAGTAATTAACTTTTCTTGATTCTGCATAAGCTGAGCTGCCATTTGTTGCTCAATGCTTTTTGGTGGGTTTTGTTGATATTGCTGATAAAGCGCAAGTAATTTGTCGTGTGGCACTAAAAAACCGATTTGATTACCCGAGGTAGCAACATTAATGCCGACGACTTCGGTATTCTTATTAACAACGGGGCCACCACTCATGCCTGAGTTAACTGAACCCGTAAAGTGAATGCGGTCGTTAAAAGACTCATTTTTTAAACCATTATATGTACCCGGTACGACTATCATGCCTAAGTCATGCGGGTTACCTAACGAAAATAGCTCCTCACCTTTTGTCGGCGCTTGCTTCGCGATATGAAAATATGGCATTTCAGTGCTAACTTCACGTTGAACAATGGCAAGGTCATTAATGACATCTACGCTTTTTAAGGTAAGCGCTGATTTGTTACCTTTATTATCTAAATACTCTATGGTGTATTTATGAGGGTGTCGGGCAAAACCTGAAATAACGTGATAATTAGTCGCAATAAGACCATCGCTACTAATTTGAAAACCCGAACCAATAGAAGACTTTTCACCACTGGCTTTGTCGATTAAGCGTATTTGATAAAGTGAAGGGGCTAATTGTTTAAAAATTTCTTCGGCCTGCTCAACAGCAAAACTTAACGTGCTAAAGCACATAAGTAGCAGAGCAAAAATAGCTTTCATTGAATATCCTTTTTTATTATTACTTTAGGAACTGTTTGACCTTTAGGCAAAGCAGAACTTATCTGGTTACCATTGTGCCAGTGTAATAAATTTTGTCATCTTTTATCCGATTAAATACCGTTTTTCTCTGTTACATAGCATGGTTGATGGAATGGTAATGTGAGCATTTGATTATTAATAGCCGATAAAACTGTCGTTTTTAATTAAAGCAGCTTGAGCAGCACAGAGCACATTAGAGGCTTTGTATAATCAGTAGCTTAGTAACCTCATTTCCCCGAAGGGCTAATATAAGCGGAAACATATGTATAACTAGCGAATAGCCATCATTTACTCTGATGCATATTACTCAGCTTTATTTTGTTTACATAAGCGAAATTACCTATTTAAGTCTATTATTAATATATTGAAGTTACTGGGCCTCTCCACGTTATGAATTCGAAAAAAGCTGTTAGCGCGTTAAGCCACAAATATATTATTAACGACCCATTGCATCAGATATTTGATGCAGTCAGTGCTATTTCTGTACAGGGATATGATGAAAATCGACGGGTAATTTATTGGAACGAGGGCAGCGAGTTACTTTATGGCTTCACCAAAGAAGAGGCTACGGGGCAACAAATAGAAGACCTTATCATTCCCAAACCCATGTGTGAGTTTGTTATTGCTGCGCACACTAACTGGATAAAAAATGGTGTAGAAATACCCGCAGCAGAACTTACTTTACTTGATAAACAGGGTAATGATGTATGTGTTTACTCAAGTCATGTGCTCTTTACTAACCAATACAACAATAAACAAATGTACTGTATTGATATTGATTTAACCGATGTAATACATGCACAAGCACAAGCTACTTTTAAAGATCAGATGCTTGAGACTATATTTAAAGCGATACCCGATTTATTTTTCTTGATGGAAAGTGATGGAACGATTGTAGATTATCACGCCAGTAACATAAGTGACCTTTATGTATCGCCTGAAAAATTTATTGGCAAAAATATGACTGATGTACTACCCGAAGACGTTGCCCGCAAGTTTCATAACCATATAGCCAAAGCATTAAAACAAACCGAAATGATAAGTTTTGAATATGATTTAATCCTGCCGCGTGGTTTATCCTTTTTTGAAGCTAGAATTAATTATTTGTCAAAATACCAGCAGCTCGTTGTTATTATTCGTGATATTACTGAGCAACATAAAAATGCAGAGTTGATCCGTCATCAAGCTTATTTTGATTGTTTAACGCTATTACCAAATCGATTTTTGGCACTAGATCGCTTAACGCAAATATTAATTGAAGCCTGTCTCTTATACACATCTGACGCTGCCGACGACTCCTTACGTGTAGA
>OJAZ01000459.1_pt1 | contig 18234 bp, 20 predicted proteins | sample 1589851 | NCBI WGS metagenome assembly OJAZ01 (sample SAMN05416792, study PRJEB24817) | seawater metagenome | isolation source: Sea water | place: Canada:Atlantic | collected 2013-07 | reverse complement strand
CTACACGTAAGGAGTCGTCGGCAGCGTCAGATGTGTATAAGAGACAGATTCAAAAGGACACTGAAAAATGACAACAGAAACCATCGATAAACCTACAGGTATTATTAAAGTTGATAAAGGTAAACTGCAAATACAATTATATGTAGGTATATTAATTTTACCTGGAGCCTTCTTTATACCAATGGCTGCATTTTATGGTGTACTACTCATTACTATGTATTTTGTTAATAGCAATATTGAAGTGGTTAGGTTTTATTCTAAATATTCAGAGGTTAAACAAGGCTTAATTCGTTCACGTTGGTTAATAGCTAATAGCGCGGTTGTAAGTGCAAAAAAGCTAGAGGAGCACATAGTTCTTACATTGATGGAAGATGAGAAGCTAATAACACGAAAAATAACACTGAAACCAATTAGTGAAGACGGCCAAAAGAGTATTTTGAAATACTATCAGGCACAAGCAAGAAAGAATAAGTACCCTATTTAATTATCGCGCGCTAATCGTTTTCCCTTGAGCTTGCGCTAACTGAATATATTTACGTTGTACTAACTGAGAAACAGGTACTAACTCATAGCCTTGTTGAGTAAGCTCAGGCAGGGCTTTACGTAAAAAAGCAATGGTCTCAGGATAAGGGTGGGCAATAGCAATGGCAAAATTGTGATCTGTTGCTTTTTGTTTAAGTTCATCGAGCCTAAACTGAAGTTGATCTGCTGTTGTTATGTTGTCCAAAAAAACATGGCGACCAATATTTTCAACCCCAAAAAAGTTTGCAGCATTTTGTGCCTGGCTTAAGCCAGTTGTTCGGCTATCTAAAAAGTACAACTCGCGCTTTTTAAGGACTTCCATTGTCCATTTCATGGCTTGGCTTTGCTGAGTTAATGCAGAGCCCATATGATTATTAACACCTCTAACTTGCGGTAAACTTGCTAGTGCTGTTCCTAGCGTTTGTTGAAGTTGAGCTTTGTCCATATCAAGAGTAAGCGCACCAGGCCCTAGTGCTTTGCCGTTAAGTGCCTGCATAGGCACATGTAAAAGCAGCTCTTTATTTGCTTTGCTAGCACGTGTTGCAAAAACTTGCGAATAGGGTGTGTGGGGCAAAATTGAATAGGTCAATTGCCCAGGTAAGGTTAAAAACTCTAAGTCTCTTTGGTGGTAGCCTATATCATCAATAACTATCGCTATTTGTTTAGCATTAGCGCTAAAGCAAGCAATACATACACTGAAAAAAAGCCACATCCGTATTTTTTTGTTAATAGTATTCACGTTTATAATTTTTATTATCTTTTTTATGCCCAGTAACGCTCAAACAAAATAGATTACTGCATACTGAGTAATTGTTTTGCTTTAACTAACTGTAAATCAGCTAAGGTGTTAACAAGCTGGTGTTGATTATTTTTTACTTGCTCATTTTTTATTATAACGGCTTTATTGTTTTGTGGAAGTGTTGTTTGATTAATCGTCACATCGGGCTTTATTCCAACGCCATCTATTGATTCACCAGAAGGTGTAAAATACTTTGCGGTAGTGAGTTTTAAAGCGGTATTGCCATCACCTAATGGTATAAGTGATTGCACTGACCCTTTTCCAAAAGATTGGCTTCCAACCACTTTTGCCCTGTTGTTGTCTTTTAAGGCGCCGGCCAAAATTTCGGCCGCAGAGGCTGAATTTTCATTAATAAGTACAACAATTGAGGCGCCTTTGAGTATGTCGCCCCTTTTAGCATAAAAGGCTTGGTTAGCGTCAAAGTATCTGCCTTTCGTTGTTACTATAGTTCCGCTTTCTAAGAATAAATCAGAGACCGCAATCGCACTTTTAAGGGTGCCTCCGGGATTGTCTCGTAAATCAATTACAAGCCCTAATAATGGGTAATCATAATTATTTTGCATCGCTGCAATTTGCAGTGCAACTTCGTGTAGTGTGTGATTAGAAAAACTATTAATAGCTAAATAGCCAATGCCGGACTCTAAAACTTTACTGGTTACACTCTCTAATTGTATTTGCGTACGAGCTACGTTAAATGACAAAACTTCTGGGCTTTCATTTCGCTTAACGGTGAGATTAATTGTTGTAAATTTATTTTCTTTTATTAAAGTTGCGACTTCGCTAACGCTGAGCAAATTGACCGTTTTTTGATTAACACTAACAATAATATCGCCAGCTAAAATACCTGCTTCTTTCGCTGGTGAGTTATTTACCACGTTAACTATTTTTATGTCAGTATCGACCTTTTTTACTTCAATACCTAAGCCCGTATATTGGCCATTGGTATTATCAAATAAGGCATCGAGCTCGTGTTCGTTAAGGTATTTAGAGTAGGGGTCTAGCTTTGAGTATAAGCGCTCAAACTGTTTGTTGTTGTATTGCACATAATGGCTGTTTTGAAGATCTAAATCGTCAACATAATAGGCGTGTATGTTAAATAAAATTTCATCTATTTGTTGGCTTTTAAGGTTTTTTACTGAGCTGGCAAATGCATTGTTAAGTACTAAAGTAAAGGTGAATAAAAGCAGGCTGAAAACATAGCCTGCTTTTTTAAATGCGGGTATTACATTGTTGTTTTTCATCAGCTACTCCTCAGCGGAGCAGCGGTTTATTCAATTAAATACGTCTGCACCATTTTACGGGATTTACTGCGCGTCCTTTGTGTCGTATTTCAAAGTATAGACCAGAACTTGCCTGTCCGCCGCTTTGGCCAACCAACGCTAAAGTTTCGCCTTGGCGTACCAAGTCACCTACGTCTCTCAGTAGTGTTTGTGCATGGCCGTATAGGCTCATAAATCCTTCACCATGATCGACTACAATTACCCAGCCATAACCTTTTAACCAATCTGCAAATACAACTTGGCCATTGTGCACGCTATTAACATTTTCGCCTTCTTTAGCGCCAATTAGCACGCCTTTCCAATCAATGCCGCCATGTTTTCGTTGGCCAAATTTGTGTTTTAACTTACCTTTACTAGGCCAGTTTAATTTGCCTTTATTTTTATTGAGGCCAAGTAATTCTATTTTTTTTGTTTTTTCCTTTTCTAACTCTTCAATTGTATTAACAAGGGTTTGTTGGTTTTCTTTTAAGTAATCGATAGAGCTTTTAGTACTCGTAAGCTGAGCTTGAAGATTCCTAAGGTTAGCTTGGCGTTCACTTTGTGCATTTACTAAGGCTGTTTGGCGCCTTTTTTGCTCGTCGTATAAAGCTAAAAGTTTTTCTTTTGTTTTATTTAGTGCAACTTGGTTTAACGCGATTTGTTGTTTAAGTTCTTTTAATTCTTCAATTTGTTCAATTCGTGCTTTGTTTAGGTAATTATAATAGCTCAGTGTTCGCTCAAATTGCGCTGTGTTTTCTTGATTCAGTAACATTTTAGAGTAGTCATCACCACCTGCCATGTAAGCGCTTTTAAGTTGCGCTCCTAAAATACGTTGAAATTCGATGTGCTTTTTATCGAGTTCATCAGCTTTTTTTTGTTGTTGATTTTGCTGTTGTTGGGTTTCTTTAACAGACTGCTCAGCCATATTAAGTGCTTTAGCGTTTTTAGCTATTTCAAGCTCATGGCTTTTAAGATTTTTTTGAAGTTGAGATATTTTTTTTCGTTGTTGATTATACTCAGATTGGCTTTGTTCAAGTGCTTGTTTCACCTGTGAGAGATCTTTTTTAGTGCGATCTTCATTGGCAACTGCTGATGCAGTCACCAATGAGGCGAGTATTAAGCCGCACTTAAAGTATCGGTTAACACGTTTAATCATGGGTTATTTCAACGTCATGATGGGTGTGCCAGTCATTTCACTTGGCTGCTCCATGCCCATTAAGTGCAGCATAGTAGGGGCAACATCGCTTAATGCTTTACCTTCAGATGGTGTCGCATCGCGACCAACATAAATAAAGGGCACCGGTTCACTTGTATGCGCGGTATGTGCTTGGCCCGTTTTAAGGTTAGCCATTTGTTCTGCATTACCATGATCGGCTGTGATCAACGCTTCACCGCCAAATTCGTTCAATGCATCAACTACACGGCCAATACAGGTGTCAACGGCTTCACAAGCTTTTACAGCGGCATCAAATACACCTGAGTGGCCAACCATATCGCCATTAGGATAATTACATATAATGGCGTCGTATTTCCCGCTTTTAATTGCTTCTACGAGCTTATCGGTTAGCATTTCTGAGTTCATTTCAGGTTGCAAGTCGTAGGTAGCCACTTGCGGTGAAGGGATTAATTCACGCGTTTCACCTTCAAATTCGTCCTCACGTCCGCCGCTAAAAAAGAAGGTAACGTGTGCGTATTTTTCTGTTTCAGAAATACGCAGTTGTGTTTTCCCTTGTTTTTCAAGCCATTCCCCTAATACGTTAGTAAGAGGAGTTGGGCCAAATGCAACGGGTGCGTCTATATCTGCTGCATATTCTGTCATCATGACAAATGCGCTGAGAGCGGGGGATTTTTTCTTGGTAAAGCCGTCAAACTCAGGCTCAACAAAGGCGCGTGTAATTTCACGTGCTCGGTCTGCCCTAAAGTTTGCAAAAATAACGGTGTCGCCGTCATTAATTTGCGCTGCTTCTCTACCTGCTGGTGTAATGGTTGTAGGAGCAACAAACTCGTCGTTTTCGTCGCGCTCATAAGCTGCATTTAATGCGGTTACGCCATCGCTGTAGTTAAACTCTCCAATGCCAGAGGTCATTACGTCATAGGCTTTTTCTACACGATTCCAGCGGTTATCTCTATCCATTGCATAATAACGACCAACCAGTGTTGCTAGCCGACCACATTCAAGTTTTGCAAACAACGCTTCTATACGTTCAATCGATTCTTTGGCACTACGCGGTGGTGTATCACGGCCATCTAAAAATGCATGAAAATAGACTTCCTTAGCACCGCGTTTTGCAGCCAGCTCTATGCTTGCAACAATGTGATCTTCATGACTATGAACGCCACCCGGGCTCAATAACCCCATAACATGAACGGCTTTGCCGGCATTAACTGCTTTATCAATGTTTTCAACAAGTGCAGGGGTTGAGTCAAATTCACCGTCATTTATTGCTTTGGTGATTCGAGTAAAGTCTTGGTATACAACACGTCCTGCACCTAAATTAACATGCCCAACTTCAGAATTACCCATTTGTCCATCAGGAAGACCTACATCAAAACCAGATGCTGAAATTAATGTGCGAGGGCGAGATGCCCATAAGTTATCTAACACGGGGGTATTCGCTGCTAGTATTGCATTGCTTTGCTCGTCTTCACGATATCCCCAACCGTCTAAAATCATTAATACCAGTGGTTTTTTATGTTCAGTCATAGTCACTCCTAAAAGTTAGCACCTGTTTTGCTTTAGCATACCGTGTTTTGTTACTTGAATCAGCATACAAAACAGCATATTAATTTTTTTCACTTAATTGAATATCGTATTGATGCTGATGTGCGGTTAATAACCTTTATATGGGGTGTTTTTCCTCCTTTTAAACTCTGTGTAAACTCGCATTTTAAGTTGGTTTGGGTATACTTGCGTGGCTAAAGTCTAAAATGTCTAAAACATTGCGTTTTAGGATGTAATTTATAGTGGAAGTCGAATGGATCAATATATTGAATTTATAAGCAATCACCCTATTTTAAGCCTTGCTTGGGTTGGTATTGTTTTTCTTATTGTCAGTGGTTGGATAAAAAGTAAATTTTCAGCTATTCGTCAAATAAACCCTCAGCAACTAACGCTACTTATTAACCGTGAAGATGGTCAAGTAGTGGATATGCGCGCACAAAAAGAGTTTACGTCTGGCCGTATTTCGGGTGCTGAACACTTAAGCCCTGAAAATGCAAAAAAATCTGACTTTTCAGGCCTTGAAAAGTACAAGACTAAACCCATTATATTGGTATGTACTACAGGTATGACAGCCCAAGGCACGGCCACAGCAATGCATAAAGCTGGTTTTGAACAGGTTTATGTATTAGCGGGCGGAATGGGTGCATGGCAATCTGCTAGCTTACCAACGATAACAGGTCGCTAATCTCGTTTAGCTAAACCGATAGAGGATTTATTATGAGTAACGTTGTTTTATACACCAAGGCATATTGTCCATTTTGTCAGCGCGCTATGGCGCTTTTAAAAAGCAAAGGCGTTGAATTCACTAATTTTGATATTGGTGTACAACCTGAACTTCGCGATGAAATGATTACTAAAGCCGGTGGCGCAAGCACTGTACCGCAAATTTTTATTAATGATGAACATATCGGTGGCTGTGACGACATGATGGCTATTGAGGCTCAAGGTAAACTTGACGCTAAGCTTAACGCTTAATTTAATTATAATAACGAACAAGTTAGGAATAACAATGAACGAAGAAACTCAAAACGCAGCAGCGGCACAAGACGCAGGCGCACAATTTACTATTCAACGTATTTACACTAAAGATGTGTCGTTTGAAACGCCAAACTCTCCGGCAATTTTTCAAAAAGAATGGACGCCAGAAGTTAAGCTAGACCTAGATACTCGCTCTAACAAGTTAGACGAAGGTGTATTTGAAGTTGTTTTAGCATTAACTGTGACAGCATCAATTGGCGAAGAAACTGCGTTTTTATGTGAAATTCAACAAGCGGGTATTTTTACTATTGCTGAGGTTGAAGAAGTACAGCTTGCTCATATGCTAGGTGCATTTTGTCCTAACGTATTGTTCCCATATGCACGTGAAGCGGTATCTAACCTAGTTAACCGTGGCACTTTCCCACAGTTAAACCTTGCGCCAGTAAACTTTGACGCATTGTTTGCACAGTATATGCAACAACGTACTGCGCAAGCTGACCAGGTTACAGCAGACGCATAACTTATGAGTACAGCAACTTCAGCTGTTACTGTATTGGGGGCGGGGTCTTATGGCACCGCCCTTGCTATTTGTTTAGCCCGAAATGGTCATAAAGTGACGCTTTGGGGACGCAATAGCGACGACGTTGCTACGCTTGCAGCTGAGCGGAAAAATCAACGTTACTTACCAGATGCACCCTTCCCAGACACTCTAGTACTAGAAGCCGATTTACAACGTGCCGTTGCATGTAGCGCTATTGTGCTTGTTGTTGTGCCAAGCCATGCATTTGGCGACACACTTGCGCAAATAAAACCTGCATTGCAAATCGATGCTAAAGTCGCGTGGGCGACTAAAGGCCTTGAGCCAAATACAGGGCGTTTATTACAAGAAGTTGCACAGCAAGAGCTGGGTGATGAAATCGCACTTGCGGTGCTTTCGGGTCCTACATTTGCGAAAGAAATGGCAATGGGTTCACCAACAGCTATTTCTGTTTCGTCTACCTCACCTGAGTTTGCACAACAATTGGCTGATTTACTGCATTGTGGTCGTTCATTTCGAGTGTATAACAATGACGATTTTATTGGCATACAGCTTGGTGGTGCGGTTAAAAACGTAATTGCTATTGGCGCGGGTATTTCTGATGGTGTAGGTTTTGGAGCCAATGCTCGCACAGCCTTGATCACACGAGGTCTTGCAGAGCTGACTCGGTTAGGTTGCGCTCTAGGCGCAAAGCCAGAAACCTTTATGGGAATGGCAGGCCTTGGCGATTTAATTTTAACCTGTACCGATAACCAATCACGCAATCGTCGTTTTGGTTTAGCACTGGGTAAAGGTGAAAGTGTTGAAGCTGCAATTGAGTCGATAGGCCAAGTAGTAGAGGGCTTTAGAAACACCAAAGAGGTGTATTTACTTGCCCAGCGTGCAGGCGTTGAAATGCCTATCACTGAACAGATTTACAAAGTACTTTATGAAAATAAAGATATGAAAGCTGCTGCCATGGCATTGTTAGGCAGAGAGCAACGATCAGAATAGCATTCACTACTGTGATAAAAACTAAAAAAACCGACGTAATGTCGGTTTTTTTGTCAGCTTTAATAATACGCGTATTACTGCGCGTTAGGAAAGCCCAGCTGTCGCCATGATTCGTAAACAAATACAGCGACTGCGTTTGATAGGTTCATGCTTCGGCTATTTGGTTGCATTGGGATACGCACGCGCTGCTCGTTTGGTAGAGCTTGAATCATCTCATCGGGTAGCCCGCGTGTTTCTGGACCAAATACTAGACAGTCGCCGGGTTCGTAACATGCTTCATGATGAAATTGGCTGCCTTTGGTTGTACATGCATACACTTTTTTCGGTTTACATTTTTCAAGATACGCTTCAAATGACGCATGACGCTGAACATGGCTGAATTCGTGGTAATCAAGGCCTGCACGCTTTACACGTTTGTCGTCCCACTCAAACCCTAAAGGCTCAATTAAATGCAGCGAAAAGCCGGTATTTGCACAAAGGCGGATAATATTCCCTGTGTTTGGTGGAATTTCAGGTTGGTATAAAACAATATCCAGCATAATTAGCCTTTTAATAAATGGTATTTGACGAGAGCAGTATACACGAAACCCTTAAAAAAAATGATATACTCAAGGTATTGAATACTCTTATTAGCGGATGAAATTGTGCATAACCGCAGTTACGAATTTTGGGTTAAGGCCTCTAGTATTATTACTATGGTAATGGTGAGTTTAATGATTGCGGCAAAGGCATGGGCCTGGCTTGCTTCAGGCTCTGCTTCAATGCTTGGCTCCTTAACAGACTCATTAATGGACATTACCGCTACATTTATGAGTTTTTTAGTTTTAGGCTACGCACTGCGTCCAGCCGATGATGATCATCGGTTTGGCCACGGTAAAGCCGAGGCATTAGCAGGGCTTGGGCAAGCTGCGTTTATTGCAGGCTCGGGCTGTTTACTGGCATTTCATGGTATAGAGCGCTTATTTAACCCTATAGAGCTTACACATTCATTATTAGGTGTATGGGTAAGTGCTTTTGCAATTGCATGTACTCTGGTCATTGTTTTTGTACAAACTAAGGTTATTAAGCATACCGAGTCGATTGCTATAAAAGCAGATTCGGTGCATTACAAAGGTGATTTGATTTTAAACGCTGCTGTTTTAATTGCGATTGCTCTATCTTATTACGGAATGATGTATGCCGATCCTATTTTTGCAATAGGGGTAGCAGGTTACTTACTTTATAACAGTTGGGATATTGCAAGAGATAGTGCCGATCATTTAATGGATAAAGAACTCCCAGACGATGAAAAGCAAAGCATTTTTGATATTGCTAAAGAGCACAGCGATGTGCATGGCGTACACGGGATCCGTACTCGCCAGGGGGGGAAAATTAAGTTTATTCAAATGCATTTAGAGCTTGATGACCATTTAAGTCTAATACGAGCCCATACTGTGGCTGATGAGGTTGAAGCGATGATTGGTGCTCGTTTTGAATCTGAGGTTGATATACTAATCCACCTCGACCCGCTTTCTGTTTTAACTAAGCCGTCACCGACTCACAAAACTTATACAGACTCTTAAGCACTGGCTGGCGTACTTCATCACATTCAAAGAATAGTTCGTGCTTGGCGTCAGCAAAGCTTTCTAGGGTAATATTTGCGTACTTATTAGCTAGTCTATAGTGCGCTTCATTATCGACAACTACATCGTTTTTTGCGCTTGCAATGTAAAGTGGAATATCAACAGTAAGCTCATCTATTGATGATAAAAAAGTAAAGGTTGAATTTAGCCACCCATAAGTAACCCCGCCAAGTTGTAGTAAAGGCTCCTCATTATATGTTTGCCTAAATAGGCTGTAGCGTAATTCGCAACTTGTTAATACGTTTAAAGGGAACTCTTCTGGGGTGTAGTCGGTTTGCCCAAGGGCATAGCTAAACTGAAAACCAAGACGTACGGCATTACTTGCAATTATTCGGGCTAAAGGCTTTGGAATACCTTTGGTGTGTATATCGAACATTGGGGCTGATAAAAACGCACCGCTAAAACTATGCTCATAGTTTGCCAAATAATCAAATGCAATAGCACCTCCCATCGAGTGGCTCACTAATAGCTTTTTACCTTGCCAAACGGTGTCGACTATTTGGGTGTTAAATAAATTAAGGTCGGCACTGTAGTCACCAAAATTATTTACATAGCCCTTATGTTTATTTTTTAAATAGCGGTAAGAGCGACCCTGTCCTTGGTGGTCAACAATAAAAACAGCAAAATTATTAGTATAAAGCTCCCATAACAACTCTTTGTATTTATCGAGCCCTTCGATTCTGCCTGAGCTAATAACTATGGCAACATGAGCTTTATCTGGGTGGGCATGCGCATAAAATAACTGCCCATTAGGCGTATTTAAATACGCTTTAACTAATGTGTTTTGATAAAAATCATTAATGGCTGATTGGTTACCTTTAAGCTCGCGCTCACTACTATAAAACATGGTTTACTCTTTGATTATTGGCAGTGTGATATTAGCACACAAGCCGCCCTGATCTTTGTTCGATAAAACTAAGGTGCCATTATGAGCTGTAATTGCATTTTTTGCGATAGCTAAGCCTAAACCGGTTCCACCACTGACTCTATCTCTTGCATCAGACTGCCTAAAAAACGGCTCACATAGCTTATCAAGCTGGTTATTTGGCACGCCTGGGCCATCATCACATATTTCAATATGCACGGCATCACCATGCGATAGTTTTATACTTATTGTGTTATTTGCATATTTAATGGCATTACGAAGTAGGTTTTCAAGCGCGCTGGCAATCAGGGCTTCATCGCAGCTAATGGTTACGCTTGCATCGCCTGTTATTGTTAACTGCTTATCATATTGTTTTGCTTCAAATTTTGCATCGTTTAAAACATGTTCAACAATAAGGTTTAGTGATTGCTTTTGCATTGCAAGGGTTTGGCTTTTTGCTTCTAAACGAGACACTTGAAGTACATCAGCAATCATTTGATCGAGTTGATTAGCCTCTTTTTCTATTCGTAATAAATAAGACTGACTTGCTTCATTTGCTTGCATTTGCGCAAGACCTGTTGCCATTTTTAAGCGAGTAAGTGGCGAACGTAGCTCATGGGATATGTCAGCAAGCAAGCGTTTTTGTGAGCTTATTAATAGTTCTAACTGGTTTGCCATACTGTTAAAGTCTCGACCAAGTACCCCTAGCTCATCTTTTCTATTAGTTGAAATAGCAGCACGTGCGCTTAAATCGCCAGAAGATAGTTTTATAGCTGCTTTTTTAAGGCTGTTAATTGGTGCAATTAAGTTACGACTAAACAAAAAGCTCAAAATTAAAGAGGCAATAATTGCAATAGATACTTTGATCCAGCCGGGCATTAGCTTTAAGCGTATAAACAGAGGTGGCTGATTGTTTATGTCTATTTCATATAAATAAAATACTCCTTCGGGGACGGTTAATTGAACTGGTCCAAAGGCTTGATATTGCTCAGTGAAAACAATTTGCGGTGGCATGTTTTTGGTAAAATTAAGAAGACTTAGGTCTATATTTATAGGTGTTTCTTTATTAGTAAAAGAAATATCTGATTGCTCAGCGCTTAAATATAAAAGCTTACGTTTAGATAAGCGTGGATGCGAAAGAATACTCTCAAGCGAACGCTTATGCTTATATGCAGAGCGCTCAATACTTCTTGCGGTATAAGCTAGGTTTTTTTCCATCGGGCCATGTAAGGGTTCATTACTTACTAAGTTCAGTACACTGATATTACTTAAAAAAACAAGCGCAGTAACGGTGCCAATAATGGTTAGCCAAAACCAAATAAATATTTTAAAAAATAAATAATGCCGAGGGTGCTTAAGCCAAGATAAAGCGCCTGATTTACTCGCCTTGGATGAAAACATAACCGCTGCCTCGCATTGTTTTAATTCGTTCTGTTTTAATGTGCTCTGCTATTTTTTTTCGGATATTACTTACATGCATATCAATAGAGCGGTCGAACGATGCTAAACGCCTGCCTAGCACTTCTTCACTAATTTGCTCTTTACTAACAACTTGGCTGGCATTTTTACACAAAAGTGCCAGTATTTCGTACTCTGTGCCAGTAAGCGTGAGTGTATTCTCATCAATAGAGGCTTCTCTTGCTGCAAGGTTAATAGTTACACCATTTACAAGCAGCTTATTAGTTGTGTTGATATTTAAGCTGTTTATATGCTCTATACGACGTGTAATCGCTTTTACGCGGGCAAGTAGCTCTCTGTGATTAAATGGTTTTGGTATGTAATCATCCGCACCGAGCTCTAATCCAAAAATACGATCAAAGTCTTCACCTTTAGCTGTAAGCATAATGACTGGGGTGAGTTTGGTTTGCCTAAGTTGTTTTAGAACTTCAAAGCCATCTAGCGTAGGTAGCATGACATCAAGCAATATTAATGCGTAGTCGTTGGCCTGTGCTAACTTTAGGCCTTGTTCGCCGTCGTGTACGCTTTGTATTTCAAACCCTTGGCTTGAAAGGTATTCGCTGAGTAACTCACAAAGACCCGTATCGTCGTCAATCATTAATAGTTTCATTTACAAACCCTTAGGCAATATTTCATTTCTTTATTTTACGCCCTTAATTGCTCAAAAGTGAATCTTTACACAACCTTTACACTGCTTTGCGTTACTTTGCGTTGAGTTAGTTATAGTTAACTCACTGGCTAGGCAATTACACGACAGCCAACCACAACCAACCCAACAGTTAAGGTGATGATTATGACTAAAGTAAATACACTTTCAAAATTAGTACTTATTTGTGGCTTAGCAACAGCCACACTTGGTGCAGGTAGCGTACTAGCTAAAGGCGGTATGCATGATCGACAAGGGCATTCTTCAGCGCGTTTTTTACTTTCTGAACGCGGCGCCGAAAAACTTGATTTAACGCAAGATCAGCAAACTAAGTTAAAAGCTATTTTTGACGCACAAAAAACGCAAATGAAAGCCTTACGAGGCGACGATAAAGAAGCACGTAAAGCAATGCGTGAAGCGCACAAAGCAAAAATGGACGTACTACTATCAGCAGCAACATTTGACGAAAATGCAGCAAAAGAGCTTTTAAGTGAGCGCCAAAGTAAAGGTGAAGAGTTTGCCTTAATTAAGCTAAAAACGCAGCATCAAGTAATGCAGTTGCTTAACGCAGAGCAAAAAGAAAAGTTTGCTAAAATTCAAAAGCGTAAAAGTAAAAAGCAGCGTAAGCAAAAAAGCTAACTGACCCTAAGGTTAACTTTTAAGTGAGTACTAAAAAGCCAGCATTTAGCTGGCTTTTGTTTATATAAAAACTAGATGACATTACTTAAAAAAGTCATCTTCGTTTTTAGCCATCATGGCTTCTATGTCTTCAATCATGTCTTGGTTTATTTGATCAGCCGATGTGATTGGCGCTGAAATTTTATTATTTTCAAACGACCACTCACCCAAATCAATGAGTTGGCAACGCTTAGAACAAAATGGGCGGTGAGGACTTTGCTCAGACCACTCAACATTTGTTTTACAGGTTGGACAATTTACAACAGTAGGCATGTTTTACTCTCAACAGGTTACTCATTAGCGCTTGCTGGATTTAAAGTAAGCAAAGCGCTAAATAGTTTTACATATTAGTTACGCGGTTTATTTCAGCAAGTGACGTTAAACCATCAGCGGCTTTACGTAAACCCGATAGGCGCAAATTATTAAAACCGGCTTTTAATGATACCTCAGCGATTTCTAGTGAGTTACCGCCGCGCATGATTATTTGTGCAATTTCTGGTGTGATTTGCATAACTTCGTAAATACCTACACGGCCTTTGTAACCATCTGTACAGCCATCACACCCTTTAGGTGCATATAAAGTCATATCTTCAATTTGCGCTGTGCTAAATCCTTGGCGAGAGAGCTCTTCGCTTGGCAATTGCTCTGGCGTTTTACATTTAGGGCATAAACGGCGTGCTAATCGCTGTGCAATAATTAAACTAATTGAGCTGGCTACGTTATAGGCGGGTACGCCCATATTTAATAGTCGGGTGATGGTTTCTGGCGCTGAATTGGTATGTAACGTAGATAAAACCAAGTGACCTGTTTGCGCCGCTTTTATTGAAATTTCTGCGGTTTCAAGGTCACGTATTTCACCTACCATAACCACATCGGGATCTTGACGTAAAAACGCACGCAATGCATTAGCAAAGGTCATATCGGCTTTAGGGTTAATTTGTACTTGGTTTATCCCTTCAAGGTTTATCTCAACCGGATCCTCTGCGGTACTAATGTTTCGCTCAGGTTGGTTTAATATGTTTAAACCCGTATAAAGCGATACCGTTTTACCTGACCCGGTAGGACCTGTAACGAGTATCATGCCTTGTGGTTGACCAAGCGCATCCATGTATAGCTTTTTCTGTTCTTCTTCGTAACCAAGTACATCAATACCTAGCATAGCGCTTGATGAATCAAGAATACGCATTACTATTTTTTCGCCCCACAGCGTGGGCATAGTACTGACACGAAAGTCGATACTTTTTCGTTCAGTAATTTTTAATTTAATTCGGCCATCTTGTGGTTTACGCTTTTCGGCAATATCAAGTCGCGACATTACTTTAATACGAGCAGAAAGCTTTGTTGCTAATGTATTAGGCGGGCTTGCCACTTCGTGCAAGATGCCATCAATACGAAAACGAATTCGGTACTTATGCTCGTAAGGTTCAAAGTGTAGATCCGATGCGCCTTTTTTTATCGCGTCCATTAAAATTTTATTAATGTACACAATAATTGGGGCATCGTCTTTGTCGTCATCTTGCGGTGCTGATTCTTTTTGGCTTTCTGTGTCTAGGTCGGCAAATTCTTTAAACTCATCATCGCTTAAATTTAGGCTGCCGGTTGCATCTAGCAATTGCTCAATTTTATTATCGAGCTGAATGTAATCAACGACGACTATTTCGCATGAAAGGCCGGTACTAAATTCAAAGTTTTCGAAGGCGCCGTAATCGGTTGGATCAGAGGCTGCCACATACACTTTTCGGCCTTTTTGTACCAACGGTAAAATATGGTGTTTGCGGATCAGTTTTTCTTTTACAAGATCGGCAGGAATAGACGCAGGATCAAAGTCTTTTAAATCAAAATAGGGAACACGAAACAAATCAATACATTGCTCTGCTAACTCTTTACTGTCTATTTTTCCGCATTTAGAAATCAGTTCAGCGGTTGAGGCAAACTCTTGCTGCTTTGCTTTTACCGTATCGGCATCAATACGCCCAAGCGTAAGAAACTTTCTTAATAACGGTGAGTTAATATTCATTGCGCACCTTTTTAATCCTTCAGAGAGAGTAATTTATCAGAAAAAAGAAGGGGATTACATTACTCTTCACAATCTAGGCTAAATTTATTAATTAATATAGGAGATTAGTTTGTTTTGACTCGTTTTTACAATTTAAGTTGCTTGCATTTGTGCCATGTGCAGATAACGTTTATGCAGCGTTAATAAGTCGTGGTTAACGTCGTTAAGTGCACGGTCGTTATTTAAAATATCATCTGCTTTTTTTTGTTTGTCTTCGCGTGACATTTGCGCTGCAATAATCGCTTTTACTTGCTCAACACTTACATTATCACGCGAAGCCGTGCGCTCTATTTGTACACTTTGAGGTATATCAATCAGTAGCGTTCGATTACACAATTTATCTAGGCTGTTTTCAAACAAAAGTGGTGCTACAAGTACTACATATGGACTTTTTGCGGCAGTAAGGTCGTTATGTATTTTGTTTCTAATGAGTGGATGCAATAAATTATTTAGCCACTCTTTGTCGGCACTATTAGTAAAAATACATTCACGTAAAGCGCTTCTGTTTAGTGTGCCATCGCGCAATAAAATACTTTGTCCAAATTTGCTTACAATGGCATTTAAACCATCGCTTTTAGGCTTTACGACTTGGCGCGCAATAATGTCGGCGTCAACTATTGTAATGCCAAGCTGCTCAAGCATATTACTTACAGCCGTTTTGCCACAGCCTATACCGCCTGTTAAGCCAAGAACCCAAGGTGATGTTTTATTTATGGTGTCACTCATTTTAGTCAGCACTCAAGTTAGTAACCAATTAAGTTAAAATACGCGCTTTGCAATTGGTTACCCCACAGTAACGTGATCCACCCGGCTATTGCTAAGTAAGGACCAAATGGAATAGGTGTTGCCTTATCTTTACCCTGAATACTTAACAAAGCGATACCAATAATGGCGCCAACAACACTTGAAAGCAGTATTATAGTGAGTAACGATTGCCAGCCTAGCAGAGCACCAAATAACGCTAACAGTTTAAAGTCGCCATAGCCCATACCTTCTTTGCCTGTTAGCAATTTAAATAACCAAAAAACACTCCACAAGCTTAAATAACCAAAGGCTGCCCCCATAATGGCATCACTTGGCGTAATTGTAATTCCGGCAACGGCAGCAATAAGTGCGAGCCAAACAAGCGGTAAAGTGAGCTGATCGGGCAGTAACATGTGGTCTATATCAATAAAGGTCAGTGCCACAAGTGCCCACGTGATCACTATGTATAATAATGCTTGTTCTGTTGCGCCAAAGGTATAAGCAACCACTAAGCTTAATAGAGCGGTAATGGCCTCAATAGCAGGGTATCGAATAGAGATAGGGTTACTACAACTTGCGCATTTACCTTTAAGTATTAACCAGCTAATAATAGGAATATTTTGCCAAGGCTTAATGGCCGTTTTGCATTTTGGGCAGGTGGAATTTGGTTTTACAAGATTAAAAGGCTCGCTGGTGTTTTTTGGTTTAGCTTGATTGGTATTGAGCTCGTCTTCAAGTAATAGCCTACACTCGCTTTGCCACTCTCGCTGCATCATAAGCGGCAAACGGTAAATAACTACGTTTAAAAAACTACCCACACATAAACTAACTAAGCCAACTGTGGTTAAATAAAACCACAGTTGGCTTTGCATTACTTCAATAATACTTTGCATATATACCTGGAAATTTGTCTAAAAAAAGTCTAAAAAAGGTCTAAAAATTAAGTGAAATAATTATCACAAAGAGAGCAAATGAGAAGACTAAACCGCCAACCATAAAAATAAGGCGCTCTTTAATTTCTGTAAAACTTTTTATTAATTAAATGACAGAACCTAATTGGAAAATAGGTAAGTACATGGCAACAATTAAGCCGCCTACGAGCACACCAAGTACCGCCATAATAAGTGGTTCTAACAGGCTTGAAAGGCCATCGACGGCATCATCAACCTCTTGCTCGTAAATAGTCGCTACTTTTGCCAGCATGCCATCTAATGAGCCAGACTCTTCACCAATGGCAACCATTTGAATTACCATATCAGGAAATATTTTAGAGTTACGCATAGCCCAGTTCATTTGGTTACCTGAGCTCACCTCGGCTTTTATATCTAAAATGGCATAACGGTATACTGCATTACCCGAGGCACCTGCAGCAGAGTCAAGCGCATCAACGAGTGGAACACCTGCGGCAAAGGTGGTTGAAAGTGTACGAGCGTAACGTGCTACAGCTGCTTTGTTCAAAATCATACCAACGACTGGCATTTTTAAGATTAGCCTATCAGTGGCATCTCTTAATTTTTGACTTTTTAGTAACGCTTCTTTATATCCGTAACCAAATGCAGCCATAATTAGCACAATTATCCACCAGTATTCCTGCATGAACTCAGATATTGCAATAACAAATAGTGTAAAAGCAGGGAGTTCTGCGCCAAAACCATTAAATATATCCTGAAACTGAGGGACCACGAATATTAATAGAATTGAAGTAACAATAAGCGCAACAACTAGAACTGCAATAGGGTAAAACATTGCTTTTTTTATTTTTGATTTGAGCGCTTCTGATTTTTCTTTGTATAACGCAACGCGGTCAAATATTTTATCAAGTGCACCGGATTGCTCACCCGATGCCACTAAGTCACAATATAGGTCATCAAAGTAGCGAGGGTGCTTTCGAAGTGCTTGCGATAAAGGCTGACCTGCTTTTACTTCATCACCAATAGCCTCCATTAGCTTGCCAACGCTTTTGTTAGTTGCGCCAGAGCCAATCATTTCTATAGCTTGTATAAGCGGGACACCTGCCATTAACATTGTGGCAATTTGCCTTGTAAGCATTGCAATGTCTTTTGGTGTTATCTTTTGTAGTCTTGTCCCGAACAACGGTTTTGGCTTACGTTTTACTTTTGACGGGGTTATACCTTGCTTGCGAAGTTGGGCTTTAACTAAGGCAATACTATTTCCGTTTAGTTCGCCTTCTAGGCGCTTACCTCTGGCGCTAACTCCTACCCAAACAAAAGTATCCTGTCCTTTTTTTTCTTGTTGTTTAGCCATCATAATCCTGTATCGAAGTATAAGGTATAAGATTTAACTTAATACCTGTCTCTTATACACATCTCCGAGCCCACGAGACTAAGGCGAAT
>OJAZ01000440.1_pt1 | contig 19154 bp, 23 predicted proteins | sample 1589851 | NCBI WGS metagenome assembly OJAZ01 (sample SAMN05416792, study PRJEB24817) | seawater metagenome | isolation source: Sea water | place: Canada:Atlantic | collected 2013-07 | reverse complement strand
GATTCGCCTTAGTCTCGTGGGCTCGGAGATGTGTATAAGAGACAGCCTATAAAGAGCAAGTGTTTAAAATTTTAGACCCAGCAAAAACCACTGTTGCTTTTAATTCGACGTGGATGGAAAAACTAGGTGCTGCCGGCATGCTAAAACTTGCGTCACGCCAAACCGTTGCACGTATGATGGAACGAGACGATTTTAAAAAGCGCTACAACGGCGGCCAAGCCATTGCCATTCATGAATTTATGTATCCGTTAGTTCAAGGTTGGGATTCTGTTGCACTAGAAGCCGATGTTGAATTAGGTGGAACTGACCAGAAATTTAATTTATTAATGGGTCGTGAGCTGCAAAAATCTGAAGGACAACGTCCGCAAACTGTCTTAATGATGCCGTTACTTGAAGGCTTAGACGGTGTGCAAAAAATGTCGAAGTCACTCAATAACTATATCGGTATTACTGATGCGCCAAACGATATGTTTGGTAAAATCATGTCTATTTCAGATGATTTAATGTGGCGTTACTACGAGCTATTAAGCTTTAAACCGCTTGACGTAATTAACGGTTATAAAGAAAGCATTGCTGCTGGTTCAAACCCTCGAGATGTAAAAATTGACTTAGCTAAAGAGTTAATTGAGCGCTTTCATGACCAAGCCGCGGCAGAAGCTGCCCATCAAGAGTTTATTAACCGTTTTCAAAAAGGTGCCGTGCCTGACGATATAGCCGAAGTTGAAGTTGTAAGTGACAATGGTGAAATTGCTATTGCTAACTTATTAAAAGATGCCGGTTTAGTTGCTAGTACCTCAGAAGCTATGCGAATGATAAAGCAAGGCGCTGCTAAAATTGAAGGCGAAAAAGTTGTGGATAATAAGCTAGTTATAAGCGCTGGCACATCGGCAATTTACCAAGTAGGTAAACGTAAATTTGCTAAAGTCAGTGTTAAATAAAAGCTATTAAACGCGGTACTTGTTAAGAGCCAGTAAAGTTACTGGCTTTTTTATGCGCTGAATTCGCCGTTTTTGAATCTATGTAGCATATAAATGGTTGTCAATTTACTGATATAAAAGCTCTCAGCCTTCATCACTAATAAAGCGCTGATAAATTACATATAGTTGTAATTTATCAATAGCTAGGTAACCTAGCGTTATTGTTTTTTGTTTGAGCCACTATGATAAATTGTAGATTACTTAGCTGTTTAGCATTACTTATCACCCTGATATCTTGTTCTGTTTCGCAAGTTGCTACCACGTCTTATCGTGATAGTTTTGATTTTTCTCTGGTTGAAAGTTATAGCACTTATGGTCGCAACTCTGCCTTTGGTGACTTACAAAATATTAAAGGTACTATTCGAAATAACATTGAACTGGCGATTGAACAGGGTTTCGATGAAAATGGCTTTCGTTATAAAGCCACAAAAGATGCTGATATTGTTATTGCTTATCATCTATTAAATAATGATTTGGGCGAATTTAAACGTTACAACCAGCAAGTAAAATATTGCGGCTATTGTTTAAATGCAGGGGGAAATTCGCGCAAAGAAATAGAGAAAACACTCAGCGCTGGTAGTTTAGTGCTCGATATAATTGATCCCATAAGTCAACGGTCGGTCTGGCGCAGTGTTCACATTTTAGGTTTTAAAGCACAAGACAATAGCCAAGAAATACAAAACAAAATAACTAATGCGGTTAAAACCATGTTGCTCGATTATCCTCATGGTAATAATATTAGCTAAATACTAAATACTAAATACTAAATACTAAATACTAAATACTAAAAGAGAGGTTGTCTAATGGCAAAATGGTTAGCTATTACACTTTTTGCGTTAATTTGCTTTATGGTCATTTTACTTGGCTTAGGCTATTTGTTATCTGAAAACGAAAAATCTACTAAGGTGCTTAAAGTTGAATTAGCACAACAAACTCAACTAAAGCAGAAAAAAACACATCAACGTAACAACCTTGATACCTATACTGGCGAAACTAGCGAAGTAAATGCCAATATTGTAGCCAAGCAAACTGATGCCGAAATAATGCAAGCGTTTGAAAATTCGCTAATAAACAACTTAACATGTGTAACCGTAGCGCAATGCCAAGTGGTAACCGTTAAGTTTAAAAATATTAGCTGCAAACTCGCCAGTAATGTTATTGGTGCATCGCAACTTAACAAAATAGCCACACATACGATTACAATGGATAACTGCCCAAGCGTAAGTTCGCCAAATGAATTGGCTTGTCAGCAAAATGTTTGCAGTTTAGTTAGCATAGTCAAATAAGGTTTTTTTTGCCATCAAGCAAGAAAATAAACACGTACACAGAGATTTCATTGCCTATAGGTGAGTGAACATCGTCTAAAAATCTTAGCAGTATGGTTATCGTGTTTATAATAGTTTGGGTATATAATAACGCATTGATTTTTTAAAATTGTAAGTAATATGACCTTTCCCGACGACGAAACAGGCCAAGTTTTAGCTGAAATGCAAACTGCAGGTATTAACCTAAGCGAAATGCACAAGGTAGTGTTTTTTCAGTTATTTGAACAAGAACTACAAGCTAAAGCTATGGTTGAGCATTTAGCTGCACAAGCACCTGATATGCAGGTAGCGATTGAGCCTGACGAACTGCCAAATGTTTGGGATGTAAACTGCACCGTAAATATGATCCCAAGTTACGAAGCTATAGTCGCACAAGAAGCTGAATTTGAATTACTAGCAAATAAGTTCAATGGCTATAACGATGGTTGGGGTATTGAGGCTTAACAGTCTCGTTTTATTCAACTTACTCGTTCTAATTACTCAACTAACACAAACCTCGAGAGCATCTTGAGTTGACTGATTTGGTATTGAAGTCTTTTACAGCTTTTAAATAGTATGAATTAAATTACACCATTAAAATATTTATAATTACCTGATAGTTATGGTATTAATAGCAAGCGGGAAATTGTGTGGCTAAATTTACGCGAGTCTAATTATAATTAATAAAGTGATACAGTGCCTTAGGCACAAGGAGTTTCAACCATGTTCAATAAATGTCTATCTCTTTTCTTACTGGCTTTACTCACTGCTTGTGGCGCCACGCAGCCACCACCATATCAAAAAGATCGACCACCTGAAGCACGCGACCAATACAGCGGCGCAGAAGGTTTAAAACAACAACAGCAAGATCAAACCTACCTAATGAATAAAGAATTAGCCGATAAGTGTACTGCCGCCAAAATAGACTTAGCCATGGCAGAGCAAGAAAAAAACACTAGCGAAATTCATCAGCAAATCGAATTAATAAACAGTCACTGTCTATCAGAAGACTAAACTTATTTTGATTTAATTAAGTGTTTCTTCTTAAGTCAGAGAATGGAGAAACTGCCTGATTTTTCTGAGCATGATCAAGAAAAATTTTGGGTGGTAATTTGTTTACAAATATTTTTGTCGACTTGGTTAACGTAACATTGCAAAGTGTTCATAGCAGCACTTATCCTGAAACATATACTTCATATGCTAAACCTAAACCAGATGGTGCTATTTCTATAGATTCAGATGGTAATATCAAAGAATAATTAAACTAACGAAATAACGACCTCTGGTAGCAAGAACAGTAGGGTCAGGTTCGCTGATATATTGGCTTTGTGAGAGCGATTTTAGTTGTTTAACACCGCCATTAAGGCTCTTGTCTACTAAGCCACAAATGGAAACAAGTACTTTGTCGGGAGTCATTATATTTATACGACTTAGGAAACATTATTTTTCAGCATAATCTTAACAATAGAAATGAGTAACTTTAAAAGCTCGATAACACTCAAGGAGAGCATGAATGAAAGTATAAGTTAAACGTTTTTCTAGCCACCAAACCGCCAAGGTATTTGCAATATTAATGGCGGCATCTTCATTGATTTTTGTTATTCCATTCAGTTTAATTGCATTGTTTTCGCCTGCCGCCGAAGATACTAGTGGTAACGAAGTAAGCTTTAGTGGCTTTAGTATGATGTTTTTAATTATGCCAATATTTCAGGGTGTTATGGGTTATATAATGGTGAGGTTTGGTATGAGGGTTTACAACAAACTAACACCGCATATTGGCGGTATTGAGTTTGAATTTGAGCCAGTTGACGTTGAACATGTAGAAGTCACAGAAGATGAAGTTAAAGGCAATTGAGCTAAATAAGAGCTATGTAATTGGCTGACTGCTTTAGCTGTTACATTAATCGGTTATAAGCACTTATGATGTGATCAACATTCTCGGTACCGCCTTGTTTAATTCGCTTATAGTGATTAAGTGTTTTTTCTAAATACTTTTTAACGACAAGTGCTTGTTGAGGATTTTCCGCTTGCCAAATGTACTTTCCTACAGGGGTTATAGGGTGAGTTATTTCGCTGTTAATTCCCTTGTTTTTATCGGTTTTTGTCGAGGCTAATATCACTTCATAGTAGCGATGATTGTCTGCCACTAACGCTTCGCTTTTTAAGCTACATTTAAGTGCTATAAGTTTTTTACGCAGGGCAAATTGCTGATTAACAGGACACAGTAAAAAATCGATTTCTAGCTTAGGATTGTTTTGACAAATGTCATTAATGAATTGATTCATTAGATCACCACCCACACCGGCAATAATCACTAAGTGCTTTCCCTGGTATGAATGTAACGGCAGTTTTGCAACATCAATACAGTGTGTTTGCCACTGTGAAGTCGCGCTTTTGTAAAACTGTTGAAGTTTATTTTCTACGCTGGTGATTAGCTGAGGTACTATGTCAACAAAGTGTATATTTGGTGCCGCTTGCCGTGACAAAAGACTTGCCCCTAAAAAGCCGTGATCACAGCAACAATCCCATATATGGGTGTAATTTCCGCTTACCATTTTTTCAATCTGCTTTAATCTTTTACTGAGTTTCAATCCATGACCTTTATTTCGATGTTAACTTATCGCATTGTAATGGTTTTATTCCATTTTGCTAAGTGTCTGATCTTCAGAAGTAATACCCCCTATGGTAATCATAAAATTTAATAGTAAAATAAACGCGTAATTTTTAGGTTCTTAAGGGCATTATGTTTACTGAAAATCCAGAAGATTTTATTTATAACTCATCAATTGGGATTCATGTGGTGTCTCCTGCCGGCATTATTATATATGCAAATGAATGTGAGCTTGATGTTTTAGGATATAAGGAAGGTGAATATATAGGTCACCATGTTTCTGAATTTCAAATAGATAGTGTCTGTTTGGCTGATATGATGACGCGATTAAACCGCTTTGAAACATTAAAAAATTATCCTGCACAGGTACAAGGAAAATCTGAAATTAAATACATTATTTATAACTCGAGCGTTTACGAAGAAAATAACGAATTTATGCATACGCGCTGTTATGGTACTGAGGTAGATAAAGTGATTTATGATGTATTTTTGAAGCATTGTGATTTTATAAAGTAGTACAATAAATAAAGCTAACTACTTGGGAGATACCGAGGGATCTTACCTTTAATTAGCTTTATTTTACTACCTAATACATTAGGAGTCTGACGATAATCCTAAGCTCTTTCGTAATTCAGCCAAATCTTCGTGGCGGCTTACAAACAATAATTTATCACAGGTGTTTAATGATTTAACATCTGCGGGTATGTAGCACTTCTCGCCAGTATTGACGGTTACTAAGTGGCATTGTTGGGGGAGTTCAACCTCGTCGAGCGTTTTAGGGCAGTTTTCATCTAATGTTAACTCGACAAACTGCAACTCTCCTTCTAAGTATGCTGATCTGAGCATGCCATCATGCAACTCGCTCATGTTGACAATTTCTCTTGTTAGTTGCTTGTTAGTGAAAATAACGCCTTCCATCTTTAGGTTGTGACAAACAGGTTCGAGTTCGTCGTCTTCAACCCTAACAATCACTCTTTTAAAACCCATAGTTTTCGCAACTTGTGCAGCGAGTAGGTTATCAGTATCGCTGTCAGATAAGCATATTAAGGCATCGGTATTTTTTGCACAGGCTTCTTCTAAAAATTTGGGCTTAGCACCGTCACCTAAAATAAAACCACAATCGATATATTGGCTTAATACATCAATTTTATCCTGATCTTTTTCTATGATAACCACTTCATGGTCACGTTTAGTCAAGGCTGCAGCGCAGTGAGAAGCAAGAGAACCGCCTCCTATAATTACCATTCGCATAGTGTCTAACTCCTTCTTTTACCAATCCATGTTGCTGGAAGTAGCAGCACAATAATGGCTACAGTTTCTACTCTTCCGAGCAGCATATTGAAAATTAATACCAGTTTTAAGGTAGTGGGTAGCTCAGCTGATGTTAATCCACTAGAAACGCCTGCTGTTCCAAGCGCTGATGTTACTTCATATAGTGATGTTATTGGTGGCATGTCGTAAGCTAGAAAGATAAGCCAACTGCTAACGAGAAAAAATAAGTAACCACAAATAATCGCTAAAACGTTCTCGATTGTTAGATAGTCTACCCGTTTACCGTCTAGGCGCAAATGTAACTGCGAATGAACTCCACTGCTTGCACGGCGCAAAAACATTTGCATGGCTTTAAACAACACCAGCAAGCGATAAATTTTTATACCACCTGCTGTGCTACCAATACCGCCACCAACAAACATACAGGCACAAATTAACAACATGGCAGCACTGCCAAATGGTAATATATCAGATGATGCAAAACCTGCAGTTGTAATCGCCGATACCGTATTAAAGTATGCTTGACCTATGGTTGCTTCGCCACCAGACAACTTAACCAAAGCGAATACTGCTAATGGCACAAAAGCTACGAGGAAGAGTAGACATCGAAGTTGGGGATCTCTAAAACTATCGCGCAGTGAGGATATAGTAGGTCGGTAATAAAGATGTAATGAAATAGCACCAAGTACGGAGATTATAGACACTATCCATTGCTCACTCATGCCATATGAGGCAAAGCTATCGTCACGATTAGCAAAACCGCCTGTAGAGACTGCAGCCATGGCGTGTACTATGGCATCTATTAGCGAACTACCTGCGCCGAGTAAGGCGAAAATGCCTATCAGCGTTAGCACAGCGTAGACCACTAAAATACGTTTAGCATGCCCACGAGTACCACCAATATGCGAATCTACATCGGCGGCATCGGCACCAAACATCTTTGTTTCTATGCCGGGTTGAGTGTGAATCGCTAATGCGAGCACTATGACACCTAAACCACCAACCCATTGCATCCAACCACGAGCAAACAAAAATGCAATGGGCTTGTCTTCTACCGAGGGCAGAGTTGAAAGTCCTGTGGTTGTTACCCCTGAAACTGTTTCAAACCAAGCATCGATAAATGACATGTCGTACTGCAACATGGGTAATGTAAATAACAAAGAAGATGATATAAAAACTAAGGCGGCAACAGCGAGTGTTTCATTACGTTGGAGTTGTTTTACACGGCTAATACGGCGACTAATTGCGTAACATATGGCACAAATCATCGCGATAGCTAAATAGGCTAATGTCACTGGGTACTGACCACTAGCAAGTGAAACACTCATGGGAACTAATACTAGTAACCCCATTAAACCTAGCAGTTCAAAGAGATGTTTACATATCGCCTTGGGGCGTGCGGCGAATAATAAGCTAGTTTGCCCTTTAGTGCTGACAGGAGCAGAGCTTTTTGACAAGTTTCTTCCTTATTACTTAGTATTGAATTAAGCACTCACAACAACAAACACCTTGTAAGCGGTATACTTTAAATCCAATTATTTGCTTTATCAATTACTTCTACTTAGTCTAAAGTAAGTTTATGTATTATGCTTTAATATAACTGATGAATTACACGAATATATTCGTGGTTGAGATAAAATTAATAATCCTTAAGGATAGAATTTATGTTTACAGGTATTTTAGGACTTATACATTTAATTATCGCAATTTGGGCGATTCTTAGTATTTTAAAATCAAGTGCGTCAACGGCTGAAAAAATTGTTTGGGCATTAGTGGTGTTGCTATTCCCCGTTGTCGGTTTGATAATCTGGTTTTTAGCTGGGCCCAGATAACAATTACAGCAGCTATAGATATGAAAAACCCCAGTAATTAATGGTTAAATTGCTGGGGTTTTAATTATTTAAAGGTGTATTTTCTACATTAAGTATCGACTGCTAATTTAGTTTTTTTACCCTTAGCAAGGTGAACAATAACCAGTAAAATCAAGCCCAATATCGCTACGGTAATACCAATAGGTTTACCGTATTCGCTTGATAAGTTAAAGCCTATTCCAGCGGTCATAATATAGGAGAGTGTTACGGCTGTTGCGATTACAGCAGGTATACTGGTTATCCAATGGAAAGTACCACGATCAAATAAATATTTTGTTGCGAGCCATAGCACGCTGGTAGAGAGCAACATATTTGAAAACGCAAAATAACGCCAAATTACTGTAAAATCGAGTTTTGTCATAAAGTAAGCAATAGTCAATATTGGTACCGCAAGCAATAATCGATTTCGCATGCTTTGTGGAATATTAAAAGCATCAACAACCGTTAAGCGCAATGAGCGAAACGCAGTATCACCAGATGTTATAGGGAAAACAGCAACTGCAATAATCGCCATAACTCCGCCAAATACGCCAAGATAACTATTTGCGACATGATTAACTACTAATCCAGGACCACCTGCATCGAGCAGTGCTTTTAGTCCAGCATAACCCTCAGGGAATGCTGCAATACCAGCAAGTGCCCAAACACAACCCACAACACCTTCACTGATCATGGCACCGTAATATACCGGGCGTACATATTTTTCATTAGTTAGGCAGCGAGCAATAATAGGTGCTTGAGTTGAATGAAAACCACTAATTGCACCACAGGTAATGGTAATAAATAACAGTGGCCAGGCTGGTAAGCCGTCAGGGTTTGGTGTTAAAAAGTCGTGTGCGTGATCGGCTTCAAAGTACGCTAAAAAATCGCCTGTTATAGGTAAGTGTGGTGCATTAAATAAAAGTGCTATGGCAATTGAAACTGTCATCACGATCATTAATAAACCAAAAAATGGATAAAATTTAGTGATTATTTTATCAATCGGCAATAAGGTTGCTAAAAAGTAATAAGCTAAAATAGCTAATACCCAAAAGGTATTATTAGCTAAAATAGTACCTTCGAAAAAATCTAAATTACTGAGTAATCCCGCAGGACTCATGATAAATACTACACCGACGAAAAACAGTAACATAGCCGTAAATATCAACATAAAGCCTTTAAAAACAACGTTGTAATATTTTCCTGCTATTTCAGGTAAGCTTTTTCCGTCTTCTTTAATACTCATAACCCCTGAGAAGAAGTCGTGAACAGCACCACCTAAAACGTTACCTAATACTATCCAAACTAAGGCTATTGGACCATATAATGCACCCAGTATTGGGCCAAATATTGGGCCTACACCGGCAATATTTAAAAATTGAATTAAAAACGCGCGTACTGGATGAATAGGCACATAATCAACACCTTCACTAAAGCGCTTCTGAGGTGTATCAATAGTAGAGTCTAAACCTGCTTGTTTTGCTACGAATGGGCTATAAAACTTGTAACCCAGTATTAAAATGGTGAGACAGATAAAAAAGATGATCATAAAGCACGTTTCTCTTATGTGTTTGTATAATAAAGTGGATAAATTATCGCTTGTTTTTGCAATTTTTTAAATAAGCGGCGAACCTTAACAAATGCCAAAGACCTTAACAATAAGACGTTTGGCTAATATGTTGATTAATATATGTCATTATTTACATCGTTTACATATTAAATGCACTAACATTTATTGTAGTTGTAACGTCATCACTTCACCTATGATTTAATTTTTTAATGAGTTGATGCCTAACTATCTAAAAATAGTGATGATAAATATGTTGCTTGCTACTGTGTAAATTACTTAAGATAACTTTAATGTGGACTTAATTTATCGTGTTTTTAAATTGCCTCGATCATGAGGTACTGATTAAAGGAGTTGGTAATGCCGACAAATAAGCACAAAAGAAAAGCTTCAGCGCATAATAAATCTAAAACATTAAAAAACGCCCAAACACCCGGACTAATATCATCTCATCCCAAAGTGTTTATTTATCTTGGCTTACTCTTTGTTGCTTTAGGAATATACTTCATGGCTTTTGAAGCCCAAAGTGAAGCTATGTTTGGTATTGCGATGCTTTTGCTTGTGAGCGGAGCAGCAACAACTATTTATGCTAATTTTGCTGTACCTAAATCAAGTAAATAAAAAAGGTATTAATTTACCGATAGTCGCTAAAAAAATAGCGCTATCGGTATATCTTTAACATATTAGTGTACCTTCGCTTAAAAACCACCAGCAATAATATACGCTGTTGTAGCGGTTTGAACTTCTTATTCTAAAAAGCATTATTTCCCTCTCTCGTATTTTCTGTTTTTATATATTCTAAGGTTAAAGAGTTACGTATTTCACTGCTTTTAAATGTCTACTTTCTAACCATGTTATGCCAAGGTGTTGGCAGTAAAATTTTAGTATTGGTGAGATTCCCAATATCGCCTCTTTATTAAATATTGGTCAAAAAAGCCTTTTAATAGTGAAAACTTTCCTTTAGATATAAATTAAATTTATAACCACCTGAAATTAATAGAAATATAATGTGGAATACCCTTTGCAACATCACTTCTGATAATAAAAAAATAAAGTTAAAGGGATAAGGTATGAACGAAAGTGAAATCGTTAAGGTTGATAATATTGCAACACGAGCAGATGTAATATTAAGCAATATCGCAAAGTTTTGGTTTGTTGTGGCAGTTATCGGCCAATGGATCATGGTGTACTACGTCATTGCCCATTATGGTGGTGCATTGCTTGCAGGTAATACTGGGGTTTTGGAGTCTCCAAATGGTAATCAGTCTGGATTAATCGCCCTGATTATTCATGTTTTAATCGCTGTAGTTATTATGGGACTTGGGCCCTTGCAACTTATTCCTCAAATTCGAGAAAAATTTCCTAAATTTCACAGAATAAATGGTCGTATATACCTACTGACCATTTTTATCGGCAGTATTTTGGGGTTATACCTTATTTGGGGCTATGAAAAAATGCCCGGCGGTCAGGCAATGTTTGTTGCTATGAATATTATGGTGTTGCTCATTATCACCTTTGCCATTCTCGCTTTACGCAATGCAATAGCACGTAAGATTAAACAACATCGTCAATGGGCATTGCGCTTATTTATGGTTGTAAATGGAGGCTGGTTTTTTCGTGTTGGCTTAATGGCTTGGATTTTAATACACCAAGCACCTGTTGGCTTTGACCCTGAAACCTTCGAAGGGCCTTTTATTATAGCCTTAGCATTTGCTCAGTACCTTATTCCGTTAGCCCTAGTAGAATTATATTTTTGGGCACAGAATAAAGCTGATGCAACTGGAAAATATATTGTTTCATTAGTGCTTGCTGTTGCAACGCTAGTGATGGGTGTTGGTATATTTGGTGCGGCTGCTACTATGTGGTTACCACAAGTGTAAAATTAGAAAAAAATAAGTGATAAATGTGGCTTTTATGAACTATCGCTTATACTTTATTCATATTGAATTATTTAAAAGTAGTAAAGGGATCTCTACATTAATATAAAATGGATAAAAAGTAGGATCTGACAAATGATAAAGCATGATTTAAATCACCTGCTTAGATTGAGCACTCATTGTTTTTTCAGCTAACCTTCGCGTTCAGGTTTATTGTTATCTCGAATATTGAGAAGATTTAAGTGTCAGCATTAAAATTTCTTTGTCATTTGGAGTGGTATGCAACAAGTTTTTTATAGGTTTTCGATTATAGGCATGTTGGTGGCATTTATTGCTTTGACTAATAGTAGTTTGGTATTCGCAACCGAACTTAATGAGCTTACTTATATTACTGAAAGTAGTGCTTCATTTAATTATATTCGAGATGGAAAATTGCAAGGACCTGCGGTAGATTTACTTTTGGCTGCTTCGTTGAGTGCTGGTAGTCCAGTAAAACGGGAGAATATATTAGTGCAACCTTGGGCAAGAGGTTTTAGTAATGCTCAAAAGGGACCTAACACGGTTTTGTTTAGCACCATTAGAACGCCCGAACGAGAGAATGACTTTCAATGGGTCGGGCCTATTGCTTCTGAAAGTGATGTTTTGATAGCGTTGAAAATACGTAAACTTACGATCAGCAAACCAGAAGATATGATGGGATATATTACCGGTGCTGTAAGAGATGATGTTGGCGAGGAGATACTTCAAGAGGTAGGCGTTCCGCTGGACAGAATTACCTTGCTTTCTCACTCAACAAACTTGGGTCTGATGTTAAGTGCTGGACGGATAGATTTATGGATATTTGGTGAAGATGGCTGGCGTGAGACCTTAACTTCATCGGATCTTGATCCCGCTGATTTTGAAATTATTTACCGCTTTCCATCAAAACATTATTATTTTGCGCTTAGCTCTGATATCGAGCAGCAGTTGGTTGAGAAGTTTCAGCAAGCGATAGATAAAGTATTCGTGTCAAGCGAGCTTGCTCGCTAACTTTCACTTATAAAGCATCGGCCTTGAAAGCTAATTTCCTATCCCCTCGATGCTTCCTCCCACTTTTTTTGCTCTTGATGAAATACGTGAAAATCGAATACGGTTAAACGTCAATGATTAGTCGCTAAACGCTACGCCATATATCAACAATAATCAGAAGAGTCAGTGAAAAAGGTAAATAAAGCTATTTTCGTTATAGCCTGGTTATTCATAACGAACACATTGGCGTGCTAAGTTTAGAAAATGACAAATAACAGTGCTACTGAGTAATTAGTAACTGCCGATATGGCCTTTAACACATACATTTGTCAGATAAAACTCAATCATAAGCCATTAAACTTTTGTGCCTGCCATTAATTATAGTTAGTGCACTAACTATAATTAATGAGCGGTTATTGTTGGTGTGTTGTTATCGTGTTGTTTTTACTTGTTATTATGTTTTTGTGTTAAAATAAATAAAATTTGAACTATAATTATACTATGTACACTAAGTAATGTGAGAGGTGATTGCGTAGATATAAAATAAGGCACTTGTACGAAATCATCTTAAATTATTGTCGACGTATGAAAGCGAAAATTCTGATGTTTTGATGAAAATCAATTGTTAAATATAACGAACAAAGATGGAGAAAGTGATGTTAGTCAATTTGGAAGAGCTAAACGGAAGTACTATTCATGCAGTAGATGGTGAAATTGGGCAGGTAACAGATGTGTATTTTGATGATAGACACTGGACTATCAGGTTTATGGTCGTTGATATCAGCCCTTGGGTACCCTTAAGTGAAAAAACCTTGATAAGCCCTATATCACTGCTTGAATACGATATTAAAGAGCAGCAACTTAACGTGTCTATAACAAAAGATAAGGTTAAGAACAGTCCACAAATAGATGAACACGAAACCGTTTCCCGTGAGTTTGAAAAGAACTATTTTGATTATTATGCCTATGGTTACTATTGGGGAGGGGCTGGAGCATGGGGTGAATACGCGTATCCTATGGCTTTGGTTAACCCAAAAACATTGCCAAAAGATAGCAAAGAAAGTGAAAATGCTAAAACTACCAACCATCTTCGTTCAACCAATGAGATTACACATTACGGTATAGATGCTCTAGATGGTAAAAAAGGCTATATCAAAGACTTTATTTGTGACACCCATAGTTGGTCTTTGCTTTACATTGTGGTTGATACCCGGGATTGGCTGCCAGGCGGCAAAAAAGTACTGATCTCTCCAAAGCATTTAGATAAGTTAAATTGGGAAGAAAAAACGGTCACCTGTAATCTTAGTTTTGAGCAGATAAAAGCGTGTCCAGAATACAATGAAGACAAATTGAATGATGTTGAGTATCTAGCAGAAGTTAAAAATAAACTCATATTCAATAAGTAGTCAAATTAAATATATTCTCACAGTAATATGCCCATTATTGCCATGGGCATAAAGTTAGTTGGCGAAAAATTTTCAAGCTACTATTATCGAGTAATTAAAGGATAACTAAATGCAAAAAAATGACGACAATAAACCATCAAAGAGTAGTGAGATAACCGATATATTATATGGTACTGAAACGGCCAAAGCCCTGACCAATTTTACCATTAGCGAGCTAAAAATGCCGCGAGCATTTCTATGGGCACTAGCGACACTAAAAAGCGCCTGCGCTCAAGCTAATCAAGAATTAGGGCTGCTTGATACTGATAAATCTGCTGCTATTCAACTGGCTGCCAAAGAAGTTGCTGACGGTTTTCACGTTAATCAGTTCCCAGTTGATGTATTTCAAACTGGCTCGGGCACCAGCACTAATATGAACGTTAATGAAGTTATTGTCTCGTTAGTTAAACGACACAGTCAGCAAAAAATTATTCTTCACCCAAACGATGACGTGAACATGGGGCAAAGCTCTAATGACGTTATCCCGTCATGTATCCACTTAAGTGCAGCAAAGCTTATCTCTGATGAATTGTTACCCGCACTACAGCATTTGAGCGATACCTTGGATGCAAAAGCGAGTGAACACCACAACACCATTAAAACTGGCAGAACGCATTTAATGGATGCTATGCCGTTAAGTTTCGCTCAGGAAATAAGTGGCTGGAGTAGTCAAATTCGTTATGCACATCAACAGTTGGAAAATAGCTTACCGAGTTTATTGAAATTGGCTATTGGCGGAACCGCAATCGGTACAGGTGTTAACACACATCCAGAATTTTCAGGCATTGTTACTCGGGTATTAACGCAAAGAACAGGATTATCATTTACCCCTGCTGATAATTATTTTCGCGCCATAAGTGCTCAAGATACAGCCGTGCAGATCAGTGGTGTGCTAAAAACTACAGCGGTTAGTCTGAGTAAAGTAAGTAATGACATTCGTTGGCTGAGCAGTGGGCCTTTAAATGGCTTAAATGAATTACAGCTACCCGAACTACAAAAAGGCAGCAGTATTATGCCAGGCAAAGTTAACCCTGTGATCTCAGAAGCGGTTTTAATGGCTTGTACTCAGGTTATTGGCAACGACACCACTGTTACCTTAGCTGGGCAATCGGGTAACTTTCAACTCAACACCATGCTACCTCTGATTGGTCATACGTTGGTGCAAAGTATTCAACTTTTAACGTCAAGCAGCATCGCCCTTGCCGATAAAGTGATTAAAGATATGAAAGTAAATCATTCGATGATTAATCATAACTTGGCAAAAAATCCTATTTTAGCAACGGCGTTAAACCAGTTGATTGGTTATGACAAAAGCGCCGAGATTGCTAAAAAAGCGTACGAAGAAAAAAGAACGGTGTTAGATGTGGCAAGAGAACTCACGGATATCAGTGAAGCCGAACTTATTAAACTACTCGACCCTAAACGACTTACCCGTGAATAAAATATAATCATATAAACAGCTGACAAATTTCATATATCAGCGAATAGATATGCTTTACAGGGATGTAGTGAGTAAATGACTTTGACATGTGGACTAAGCTGACACCCACTTAGTTCACAATCGATATATATGGCTATTTATTACTTTCATCATGATCAATTAATTCAAAAGCTGGCAAGGTTACTCGCCAATAAATAGCAGCTAAACGTAACGCTAATGCACCTAATATTGAGCCAATAATGGCAACATGGGCAGGAAGGTCTAGATAGGTGAGTGAGGTAAATAATACGCCACCTAAAATAGCCGCAGTGGCGTAAATTTCTTGTCGTAATATCATCGGAATAACATTACAAAGCACGTCGCGGATCATACCGCCAGCAACACCTGTCACCATGCCCAATAAAATAGCAACGGGAACAGCTGCACCTAAGGTTAGGGCTTTTTCAGTGCCTAACACAGCAAACAAAGCTAAACCAAAGGCATCGGAAACCAAAAGAAATCGTTTGGGAATACGTTTAGGGCATCGAATAAAAATAATAGTGAGTACGGCAGTCGCTAGAATGACATACAAATATATTGGATTTTTGACCCAAAATACTGGCGTTTGTAAAATTACATCACGAATAGTGCCGCCGCCAATTGCGGTAACCGCAGATAATACGGCAACACCAAATGGGTCGAGTTGATAGCGACCGGCCATTAACGCCCCTGAAAAGGCAAAAACAATAACGCCGAAAAGGTCGAGCCAATAAAGTAATTCTAGCATTGCAAAGGTACTTATTTAGTTAAAGGTAAGTCAGCGGCTTGCCAACTATTCATATCGCCTTCAAGGTGGCGAAGGTCGCTAAATCCAGCGGCGCGTAAATCATTTTCTGCACTTACAGCGCGACGACCTGAACGACAATGCACGACAACGGTTTGATCTTTAAAACCCATAATTTTACTGAGATTTGCATTAATTTGTTCATGGCTAATATTAATAGCACCGACAATATGCCCTTCAGCGAATTCTTCGGCGGTGCGCACATCTAAAACAATAGTTTTATTTGCAGGGGTCGCCATTAAGGTTAAAAGAGCTTGTTGTGAAATGGGTGTTGTTGTTTCTTCGGCAAAAGAGGTTAAAGCAAACAGGCTTAATAAAACAATCAAAGTTGACTGGATAAATTTCATAAAAAATCCTTAAATACGGTTAAACTCAGTTTTACGTTATTACTTACAGTTTACCTTAATCGTTATGATAGCAAAGGCTTTTAATTACCGGTAAATAAGTTAGTTATCTAAACCATAAATATTATCAAGTAAGACCTGAAATAGAATAGGACGTTACGCCAATCAGCAGTAGTAATAAAACCAAAATATAAAGTGCGTAATTTATTCGTTTGCTAGCATGAATAATGTCGGTAGTTTGCGGTTGTCTTGCGTGATCATTAAAGCTAGCTTTACGTACTTTATTACCACTATACATGGCTACGCCACTGAGCTTTATTTCTAGACCTAAAGATAATATGTGCAATAAAATATTGTTGTTAGTTTGAAAAAACTTACCTCGTATTAAACGCCAGCAAAGCAAAGTGTTTTGCCCAACAGTGCCAAGTAAAAGGAGTAATGCAAAAATTCGTGACGGCAACCATTGAAGTAATTTAATGATATGGTTTACCGCAGCGCCAAAATGGACAAAACGGTATATTTTAATATTCCATGCGTAATGCATTTCTAGTAATAAACGAAATGACAGCGCCGCTAAAGGGCCAAAAAAGAGAAAGTAAAACCCAACACAAACTAGCAATTGCGAGCTACGTAATACTTGCATCTCAATGCAGGCTTTACTGATACCTAGTGGCGATAGCTGTTCGGTGTCGCGCAATAATAACGGAGCCACCTTTTGCTTAGCTTGGTAGGTATTATTAGCAACTAATTCACGTGCAATAGCTTTATTCGCTTTAGTTAAGCCAAAATTACCTAAGGCAAAATAAAGTAAAAACGCATGCCAAAGCCATTGCACTTCAATGAATATTTCAAATAACCATAAAATGGCAATTATAGGGATTAACGTAACAAGGACGGCAATTAAGCCTGAAATGTTTTGTTGGCGTGCACTATTACTGGATTTATTCACCTTGTCAGCGAGGCGCTGACAATAGAAACTGAAAAAAGCTAATGGTTGCTGAGTAATAAAATGACCAATAATTGCTTTTAATGCGAGCAACAATAACAACGTGAACGCAGAAGAATACAAATATGGACTGGTTAATATATCACTCAGATATTGCATTAGTTTAACGATTTTCCTTTCAGAGCTTCGAGCATACTCGTGACTAAGGTCGACGAGTTAACTGAAGCTGTTTCTAAATAAGCTTCAAATGAAGTTGGCGATTCTTTACCTGCAATATCTGACATTGAACGAATAACCACAAAAGGTGTGTTGAACTGATGACAAGTGTGAGCAATGGCAGCACCTTCCATTTCAACTGCTGCCATAGTGGGAAAGTTGGCTCTGGCTTTTGCAATGTCGTCATCTTTGGTCATAAAGGTATCGCCAGTGGTAATTAGGCCGACTAACGTTTGTACATTTTCAAGCGAGCTTATGCCAATTTTTGCTGCGGCTACAAGTTCTGGGTGAGGAATATAGGCTGGCGGGTTAGCCGGTAATTGACCTATTTCATAACCAAAGGCTGTTACGTCAACATCGTGATAACGCACTTCTGAGCTAATAACAATATCGCCTACTTTAAGCGACTGTTCAAAACCACCTGCCGAACCAGTATTAACCACATAATCAGGTTGAAACTTATCAATAAGAATCGCTGTGGCTAATGCCGCGGCTACTTTACCAATGCCCGATTGAACAATAACTACATCAGAGCCATTTAATAATCCCTGATAAAATGTATAACCAGCGTGTGTAGATGTTTGGCAATTTTCTAATTTTGCTTTTAAAATGGCAACTTCAGGTTCCATTGCGCCAATAATACCTGCTTTCATTAACTTTAATCCTATCTATATTTTGACGACCACATTGCGCCATAGTTTATGGGCGGATTATAGCGCGACTTTTGCATATCAACAAAAAAAGCAGACTTAGATGTCTGCTTTTTGTTTTATATTTTAATTTTTTAGTGTGGCAGCGCTGCTACTTGATTAGCTGAAAGCTGCCTTGGCATAGCTGGTGTATCTTTTGATAACATGGCATGAGCCGCCGTTGATGATAATGCACCTGTTGCTCTAGGTCGTGCTTTAACCAATGGTGCTGGAATAATTCTACCTTTTACTTGTGGAGCAGCAGTTTTATTTCCTAACATACGGCTGTTAATACAAGCACGAATTTCATCAATGGTGTAATTAGCTTTTACTTTAATGCGAATATGAGGAATAGCGGCGGCTTCAAGCGCGCCACTTACAAACCAATCTTTCTTAACTTTGTAGCCTTTTCCTTGGGTGTCGACTAAATCTATTACGCCAAGCATTTTCATGCTTTCACGCTCACAAATAACAAAGTCTAAGTACTTACTATGCGCATTATTCGAGGCGGTTTGGCCGGCTCGCTTTGATACGCCATTGCGAATACTAACAATATCAGCAAGTTTAACGCGGTTAATAATTCGATACTTTGAGCCCATAGCTTGCTCAACAAGGTTTTGAAAGTTTTTTTCTGCGGGAGTAAATAATGCAGTTTTACGATCGAAAGGAAAGGGAAAACTATTATCGTTTAAGCGGCTCGCAAGCATACCAACAATAACAATTAGGCTGATCATGGCCTGTCTCTTATACACATCTCCGAGCCCACGAGACTAAGGCGAATCTC